>ERZ1046568.150-NODE-150-length-60399-cov-7.446407_pt1 | contig 60399 bp, 46 predicted proteins | sample MGYA00383092_ERZ1046568 | MGnify/ENA primary metagenome ERZ1046568 (study PRJEB29581, sample SAMEA5548362) | metagenome | biome: marine; feature: coastal; material: water | depth 1 m | study: Short-term variability in the microbial, nano- and picoplankton dynamics... | reverse complement strand
TCTCCGGAATTAAGATCAATGGTTCCTAAGAGAGTGCTCCCATTGTGGTTTGGGTCGCCTGTCCCTTGATATAAAGTGTTCCCATCAAATTCCAAACCTTGTGTAAAATGAGTGGTATTGTGTGGATACGTATTCGAAATTGAAATAGACCAAATTTCATGTTTGATGTCGGAAAGTATCTTCACCAAACGATTGTCTGAATCTGTTGAACCGTCTGTCATAGTGCTCACCAAATGCAGATTTCGCGTTCCTAAACCGTAATGTCCAGCATTCAGCCTAAAATTAATTTTTCCTTTAGGAGAAGTCCACGTTATGAAAACACTGTCGTTGTAAATCAATTCAACTTTTGCAACGCCCTCTTTTTTTACTTCAAAAGCAATATCAACCGCATTATTCCACTCGGTTGCTAAATTTTCTTTGAACGTAAATTCGGCTGGAAGTCCATAATCATCGCTTCCTTTGGGCCAAGAGCCAATAATAAACGCGACACCGACCAATACAATCAGACCAATAATGATGTGCCTCTTCATTTTTTAAAACTGTTTACCGTTGCCCTCGAGCTAATTTGACCGTGCGTTTCTGTATAAATTACCTCGCCGTTTTTAAGCGCAATAACCTGCGGTGACTGATGATAAACACCTGTTTTTTCTGCTATTGTATTGGAAATATCCCGATGTGCTAAAAGATCCAAATACCAAATGTTAGTTGAATTGTAATCTTCGTTCCATTCCGTTTCGAACCTTCGAAAAGCCATTGCAGAAATGTTGCATCGCGTACTGTGTTTGAAAAGAATATGTTGCTCTCCGCTTTTATTATCCAAAATTTCTTGAAGCTGCGACATTTCTGTCAGCTTTTGCCACGGAATCGACTTTGTGCTTTTTTCCTTCGATGAAAACCAACTCATAATTATCCTGCTGTAAATTGTTTTAAGAATCGAATATCGTTCTCACTATATAAACGTAAATCGTTGACCTTGTATTTCAATTGTGCTATACGTTCAACTCCCATTCCAAAGGCAAATCCGCTGTATTCTTTTGAATCAATTCCGCTAGCTTCGAGCACGGCTGGGTCAACCATTCCACAACCTAAAATTTCTAGCCACCCTGTGTACTTGCACAAGTTGCATCCTTTTGAGTTGCAAATTGTACATGACACGTCTACCTCCGCTGAAGGTTCAGTAAATGGGAAATAACTTGGGCGTAACCTGATTTGTGTTTTTTCTCCAAAAAGTTCTTTTGCAAAATAAGACAATGTTTGTTTCAAATCTGCAAAGGAAACTTTCTTGTCTATGTACAATCCTTCCACTTGATGAAAAAAACAATGCGCTCTCGCCGAAATTGCCTCGTTTCGATATACTCTTCCTGGAGAAATTGTGCGAATTGGGGGCTTTACGTTTTCCATTACGCGAACTTGAACACTTGACGTATGCGTACGAAGCGCCATTTCTTTTTCTCCTTTTTCGATGAAGAAAGTGTCTTGCATATCACGTGCCGGATGCTCTGGTGGAAAGTTCAAAGCGGAGAAATTGTGCCAATCATCTTCTATTTCTGGTCCTTCTGAAACCGCGTAACCGATGCGTGCAAAAATTTCAATTATTTCACTTCGCACCAACGACAAAGGGTGACGTGAGCCAACATTAAAGTTTTCTGAAGGTCGAGTAAGGTCTATCTTTTCTTCATTAGACTTCGAATCTTCTAAATTTTCCTTGTGTTTTTGATAAATTTCCTCCAAATCCATGCGAAGTGAATTCAATAATTGACCCGCTTCTTTCTTGTGCTCATTCGCAACTGCTTTTAAGTCACCAAAAAGTTCCTTCATCACTCCCTTCGTCCCTAAATACTGGATACGGAATGCTTCCAAGGCCTCTTTGTTATTGATAGATTCTGCTTTAATTTTTTCGCGAATCTGGACGATTTTTTCCTTCATTTCTATGTAATCTACTATGAACGGCTTATTTTCTTTGTGCTTCCTGTAACTTTTCGTGGGACAAAAGTGTTCCACTTAATACATTGACAGAATGTATGCGAAGTTAAAGATTTTACAGGAAATTAGCATTCTGTCAGGGATTAATAAAAAATAGTTTATCTTTGGAGGCACTAATTTTGAGCAGATTATGAAAAAATCACTTTCTACACTAGGTATTATCGGTCTTTTAGCGTTGTCAATTGGCTTTTTTCAATCGTGTAAAAACAAAGACCCTTCTTTCGCAAAAGTATATGTACGTAGTCTTAACGACCAATTGGTAGAGGGTGCAAAAGTGATTATTATCGGAGATGTAGACAATGCGACAACAACCTCTCCTTACGTGGATACTTTGTTGACGAATTCATCAGGTTTCGCTCAATTTCCAATGGAAGAGTACTTTGCAGCGGCTGGAGAAGACAACCCTGTAGGTGTGTTTGACGTTATAGTGAAAAAGGGACAAGAATACGGTGAAGCCTCGGGTTTCAGAGTTCGAGTTCACAATACTTCTGTGAAAACAGTTAGTTTTCAATAGAAACAAAATAGAACAATCATGAAAAAATTATTATTTCCTTTATTTTTCGTCGGTCTTATTGTTGCTAGTTCTACCTTGATTGGATGCAATAAAAAAGAAGATACTATCGCTAAAATCCTCGTTCGTGATGCAAACAACGACATAATATCAGGCGTAAAAGTTATTATTTACGGTGAGTCATCTGAACCTGGGAAACAAGGAAAAGTAAATATCGCTGATACCGCAACGAGTAATTCTGCTGGTGAAGCGATTTTTAATTTAAATTATATGTACCAAGCTGGACAAGCTGGTGTAGCTGTTTTAAATCTTTCTGCAAACAAGCCAGTACCAGGTGGTAGTTCACTGACTGGAAGCGGAATCATTAAAGTAGTTGAAGAATTGACGAACGAAGAAACTGTCTTTATTCAATAAGGACATTAAACTAGAGCTATGAAATTAAGGCGACCCTTTTGGATCGCCTTTTTTATGCCTGCAACTTTTCCTCTCTTGAAATTGTTTTACTTATACAAAACTGATTCAGACGAGAAACTCTTCTGTTTTCTTCCGCTATTTTATTTTAAGCATTTTCGCTGTTTCGTTTATCGCGATTTCAGGTTGCAATAAAAAGAAAGATACGATTGCCAAAATCTACGTCCGCGATGCAGATAACAATCTGGTAACCGGCGTAAAAGTGATTATATGTGTTGAAGGAACACCTCCACGAGTTTCCAGTATAGCTGATACAGCAATTAGTAATTCTGCGGGTGAAGCAATATTTAATTTGAATTATATGCACAAAGCCGGACAGGCTGGCGTTGCTGTTTTGAATATTTCAGCGAACAAAAACATCCCTGGAGGTTCTCCTCTTGAGGGAAGTGGAATCATTAAAATGGTTGAAAAACCACGAACAGTGAGACGGCATTTGTTCAAGAATAATGCTCAAATCAATCTGCAAATGAAAAGCGATCTATCGGTAGGTCGCTTTTTTATTTCTTATCCTTTTCGAAACGTTTCACCGAAAATCGAACAAAAAGATCTTCTTTGAACCAACCACCCTCTCTAGCTCCTTTTATCGGAGCTGAATGAAAAGCTTGTGAATAAACAAATTCCTTGGCGAAATCGATATTCTCCCAAACGCTGAAACTTATAGGGTGAGAAAACGGCCACTCGCCTATACCTGCAGAAAACAGTCTTCCCTAGGAATTTCCGAGACTTGTATTCACGGGTCGAACATGTTTCCAAAAATCCGGAATATTTTTAAATTTTAATTTAGCTCGGGTTAATATGGTCACAGACCCCCCCCATTTCCCTTTGTTTGGGTATCCCGGAATATGGGTTTTTACCGTCCCAAACTCCGCGGGATTGATAAGGCTGCATTTCCAAAACCGCATGCCCTTGTGACCATTTTGCTAAACGCCGAATTAATGTGCTGGAATCAAAATATTTCTTTGCGTCGGTTTCTGGCCATACAGCAAAGTGCGCGTATTGTCCCCAATTTGGCTTTCCAGAGAAACCCAAACCAGAACCCGTGCCTAATAATTTTCCCACCAACATTCCTTTTCCCATTGGGCGGATTAGTTTCGAAAACCCGATGATGCTTATGGCCATGTATCGGCTCCAGAAACCATCGAATTGATAAAAAACTAAAGTTGTGTGCGTGTTTTGGGGTTATTAAGAATAGATAATGTCGCCTTCTTCCACTAAGTTTTCACCTTTTAAACGAAGGAACAATTGTATAAGAGCTACAACATCTTTTTCGCAATAAAGTTTAATTCGTGGTAAATCTTTTTCTTCATAATAAACGCGCGCCACGTCGGATCCTGAAATATCATCCTTGGGCGTTGGTATATTAAAAACATGACAAAGCAAAGCCAAAGAAGTATACGCTTTAAAATCACCAAATTTCCACAATTCCATCGTGTCCAAATGTGGTATGTCCCACGGTTTTTTACCCGCCAAATCAAGTACATGCGGAATTTTCATTCCATTAATCAACATCCGACGACAGATGTAGGGGAAATCAAACTCTTTCGCATTGTGTCCGCAAAGAATAGGAAATCGGGAACCCGACTCTTCCAAAAGCGCTATAAATCCTTTGAGTAAAGTCTCTTCATCGTCGTGAAAATAACTTTTCATTCTTATTTCTCTACCCGTTCTTGTTTCATGAATGAAGCCAACTGAAATACAAACAATTTTACCAAACTCTGCGAAAATTCCTCCTCGCATGTCCCAAATTTCTTCGTAGGTATTGTCTTCTTTCTTTTGGAAACGTGTTTTCGCCTCGAACAATACTTTTCCTTTTTCGGCCAGATCTTCATATTTATATACCTGTGGAGCCGTTTCAATATCGAGAAATAAAATTTTCTCTATAGGTACTTTTTCTAACATGATTTTAGTTTTTTTTACTTGAAGATAAGGAAAAATTGCGCTCGTCTCTAAAAAATCACGATTTTTGTTAACGCAATGGCAGAAGAATTAATTATCACAAAAGGGAGAAAAGATGATGTTTATAAAACACTTGTACCTCAAATAAAAGCACTTACTAATGGTGAACCTGATTTGGTAGCCAATTGTGCTAACATAGTCGCGGCACTGAGAGAAACCTTCGGGTTTTTCTGGGTGGGTTTTTATTTCGTGAAGAATAATCAGCTCGTTCTCGGGCCGTTTCAAGGTCAAATTGCATGTACAAGAATTGCACTTGGAAAAGGCGTTTGTGGGTCGGCATGGAAAGAAAAATCAACCTTTCTGGTTCCAGATGTAGATGCATTTCCAGGACATATTGCTTGTAGTTTAGCTTCAAAAAGCGAAATTGTTATTCCCATATTAAAAGAAAACAACGTCCTTGCCGTTTTGGATGTGGACAGTGATAGACTCGATGATTTCGACGAAACAGATAAAAAATACTTAGAAGAATTATGTCAATACATTTCGGAATTGTTTTAAGTATTGCTCTGCTCTTTGGTGCTTGTGCTCAGGTGGAACCGATTTCGGGTGGTGACCAGGACAGAATTGCGCCAAAACCTAATATGGAGAAAATGTCTCCGCCAAACGGAAGTACAAATTTTTCTGGCAATCAAATTTCTATCCCTTTTGATGAGTTTATCCGTTTGAATAATCCGGGAGAAAACATCATCGTTATTCCTCCAGAAATTAAGCCCAAGGTGAAGATTAAAAACAAAACACTAGTGCTTTCTTGGGAGGAAACAATGAAGCCCAATACGACTTATGCTTTCTACCTAAATGGTGCGGTTCAAGATTATTCAGAAAAGAACGATTCGTTGATGAGTTTTGTGCTTTCGACAGGAGCTTCTATCGATAGTTTAACTTTAATTTTTACTGTGCGTGATGCCTTTAGTAAAGAACCTTTACCCAATCAAACAGTCGGGTTTTACGAAGTGTTTTCGGACACTATACTGCCCAATTATTTCAGCAAAACAGATCAGTTTGGAAAGGCGACGCTTTCTTATATGAAGCCTGGAGAATATGAACTTGTGGCTTTTTCAGACCTAAATAAAAACTTGAAACCTGAAAAAACTGAAGGTTTCGGGTTTAGAATGGGGAAAATAAACTTGACAGAATCCACAATAGATTCCATTCCTGTTTTGCTTTCGCCGTCAGAGCAAAAACCACAAATTACAACGCTTGAATTGAATCCTCCGGGTAGCCTAATTATTAGTGCAAATCGTTCTCTGAAAAACTCTGTCCTTACTTTGAATGGACAAAACATGCCCGAAGAATCGTTTGTTTATTATTCGAATGATTCTTTGCTTGCTCCTTTTTCTTATTCTGATTCGACGACTTACGAGTTAATTGTTGAAAATCCAGCTTGGACCGATACCTCTACATTTCGAATGACACAAGGTGAAAAAAATGCTGGTTTTTCTTTGAGTTTAAGTAAGAACACACCTTTTTTTCATGATGAGCCAATTGTATTGAATGCAAATCAAACGCTTTCTTCAATAGATATACCAACGGTCACCATGATGAACGCTGAGGACAGTTCTGCTATCTCCTTGAGAAGATTAAAAACGCTTGGGACGACGATTGAACTGGATTTTGATCGAAAGCCAGAAATTAAATCCGTTTGGTTAAAGATTCCAGCATTTGCAATCTTAGCCGATCATAGTCGAAATGAGGACACATTACTTTTTAAAATAGATTGTTTAACCGCTAAAGAAGTCGGTGTTTTAAACGTCCAATTCGAAGGATATGAAACGGCAATAATTGTTGATTTAGTCTCGAAAGGAAAACTGGTTAATCGAATCGCCCTTGAAAAAGGGATCGAATCATATACGTTTAAGAACCTTGCTCCCGGCGAATATTCTTTTCGGATTACAATTGATGAAAACGAGAATGGCCGCTGGGATGGTGGCGAATACTACGAGCAAAAGCTTCCTGAAGATGTCCGAATATATTTGAAAAGGCAAAAAGTGCGGAGCAATTGGGAAACGGCCATTCTTCTTAAAAAAGAAGGTGATGGCGAATAATCCGCTTATTAAATCATTTTCTAAATGGCGTATTTTAATCCCTGTTGTCATCGGATTAGCGATTACTTCATGGATGATTTATCAGAGTGTAAGTCAAACTACTTTTGTTAAAGTTGAAGAGAAGACAGGCAATTATAAATGGGTCGATTCGAACGGAAACAAAACGCTTGACATACACGATGAATCCCATTTTATTCCTGTTCCTCAAGGCGATTACAATCTAGAAAGTTTCAATAGTGTTTTCGCTTCAATCAATTGGGGGTTTCAATTCTGGTTTTGGTTGCTCATGGCCTTTTTTTTTATGATTGGTCGCGACCTTTTTTATATCATTCGGATTCGGATATTAACCAAAGGAGAATTATCTTGGCGCCGTTCATTTATTGTTATCATGCTTTGGGAATTCGCTTCTGCCCTTTCTCCTGGAGTCGTAGGTGGTGCAGCAGTTGCTGCGTTCATCCTCAATCGTGAGAAAATCACTTTGGGCCGTTCGACGGCAATTGTAGTTATTACTGCATTATTGGATAATCTATTCTATGTTTTGATGATTCCCTTAGTGTTTATTGTAATCGATCAAAACACTTTATTTCCTGCTTCTGTTGAAGGCTCAAGAAGTGTTCAAGCCGTTTTTTGGACTGGTTTCGCTGTGATAAGTTCCATTTGCGCATTCTTATTTTTGAGCATTTTTATTTTTCCGAATTTGGCAAAAAGCGCTCTTGGTTTTGTGTTTCGAATTCTCTTTTTGAAGCGATGGCGAAGTTCGGCCATTCAGACTGGAGAAGAAATTTACACTACCTCAAAAGAGCTCAAAAAAGAACCTATCTCTTTTTGGGTAACAGCCTTTTTAAGCACCTGCGTATCATGGATTTCACGTTATTTAGTGATTAACGCCATACTTCAAGCTTTTTTGAACTTGACCGTTTTCGAACACTTCCTGTTGTTGGGCAAACAACTTGTGCTTTGGCTATTTATGTTGATTAGCCCAACTCCAGGGGCGAGTGGAATAGCCGAATATGCTTTTGGTGAATTGTTGTCGAACTTTACAACTTCGGCTATGTTACTCGTTGCGTTGGCTGTTATTTGGCGTTTGATATCCTATTTTCCTTACCTCATCATTGGAGCTGTTTTAGTTCCAAGGTGGTTACGTGGGCGTTAAGCCTTCTTTTCCTGAATCAATATCTTCTTCTTCAAGGTTAGACCCCATCGATAACCGCCTAAACCGCCTGTTGTTCTTAATACTCGATGACAAGGGATTAAAAATGCAATTGGGTTGCAACCAACTGCTGTTCCGACCGATCGAGAAGCACCAACAGGTAGTTTTAATTTCTTAGCAATCTTGCCATAGGTAATTGTTTCACCGATTGGTGTTTTCAAAAGAAGATTCCATACCTCTACTTGAAAGTCTGTTCCAACAGGATAAATGGAAAATTTCTTTTCAGGCATGGTTAGAGAAATTGCTTCAGCAGCTTGGGTGTGTTCGACCTTTCGTTCCTCCGTTATTTTGATGCCTGGAAAATTATCACTCAAACCAACCACGCCTTCTCTCCAGCTTTTAACGAAAGCCAACCAATGCACTCGTTTTTTAGAACTGCCGACGATTATTTCGCCATACATTGTTTCGTGAAAAGAATAGAATAATTCTGCGACATCTTCAACGGGAACAGGTCGAATTCTTAAAAACTCCGAATGTTTTATGGAATGCTTTTTATCATAAGTTGATTCAAAAAGATCCGTTTGCATGCTTTCTAAAGGTTTCTACAATGGAATGTTTCCGTGTTTTTTCCAAGGAAGACTTTCGCTTTTGTTTTCCAAAGATTTGAAGGCTGCTATTAACCTTCCTCTTGTTTCTTCGGGAAGAATAACATCATCAACGAATCCTCTTTCCGAAGCACGGTATGGATTTGCGAACTTTTCAGCGTATTCCGCTTCTTTTTCCAACCATTTTGCTTGTGGATCATCGGCTCCAGCAATTTCTCTTTTGAAGATAATTTCTGCTGCTCCTTTTGCTCCCATAACCGCAATTTCTGCTGTTGGCCATGCGAAGTTTAAATCTGCTCCAATGTTTTTTGAGTTCATTACATCGAATGCTCCACCGTAGGCTTTGCGAGTGATTACTGTTATTCTTGGGACTGTTGCTTCTGAAAAAGCGTACAATAATTTCGCGCCATGTGAGATTATACCTCTCCATTCCTGATCTGTTCCCGGAAGGAATCCTGGCACATCTTCTAGCACCAATAGTGAAATGTTGAAAGCATCACAGAAACGAACGAATCGTGCTCCTTTTCGTGAAGAATCGATGTCTAAAACTCCTGCCATGGCTGCAGGTTGATTGGCAACAATTCCGATGGATCGCCCTTCAATTCTGGCAAAACCAACTACAATGTTTTTGGCAAAATCTTCTTGAACTTCGCGGAAACTATTGTCGTCAATTACACAGTCGATTACTTTTCGGATATCGTAGGGCAAATTGGCGTTGTCTGGAATTATACTTTGTATGGTCGTGTTTTTACTTTCGTTGAATTGATGTTGACTTGGTTGTGGCGCCAATTCCTTCGCATTTTGTGGCATAAAGGTGATTAGGTCACGCACCTTTTTCAAGCATTCGACGTCGTTACTCGCTGTAAAATGATTTACTCCTGATTTCTCAGCATGCGATTTTGCACCACCTAAATCTTCAGAAGTGACCTCTTCGTGGGTAACAGTTTTCACAACATTTGGTCCTGTAACAAACATATAGGATGTTTCTTCTACCATAAAAACGAAGTCGGTCAAAGCAGGAGAATATACCGCTCCACCTGCGCAAGGACCCATAATCACAGAAATTTGTGGGATAACACCAGACGCGCGCGTATTTCTGAAAAAAATATCGGCATAACCTGCCAATGAAACAACTCCTTCTTGAATTCTCGCTCCTCCAGAATCATTCAATCCAATTAATGGCGCCCCATTTTTCATGGCAAGATCCATCAGTTTACAGATTTTCTCAGCATGTGTTTCAGAAAGTGATCCTCCAAGAACAGTGAAATCTTGCGAAAAAACATAGATTAAACGTCCGTGAATTGTTCCAAAACCTGTTACAACTCCATCACCAGGGTAATGTTTTTTATCTAACCCAAAATAGGTTGACCGGTGTTCGATAAACATTCCTGTTTCTTGAAAAGAGTTTTCGTCAAGAAGCAAAGTGACGCGTTCACGAGCGGTTAGCTTCCCGCCATTGTGTTGTTTTGCTATTCGTTCTTCTCCTCCACCAAGGACGGATTCTTTTCTTCTTTGGATGAGTTGATCGCGTTTTTCCTTCATTTGGGTGTTCTTCTGGGTTGGTGTTTGTGGAGGTAAAGATAAAATATGTTTTTGAAGAGGTGATGTTGTGGAGGGAAATCTAAGATTAATTTTGGCAACAATTGACGTTTCTGTTTAAGCACGAGCCGATTTCAAATTCGCTAATTCGTACAATCACGAATCGTAACTTTTTAAAAATAGACCTTTTGGGTAAAATGTTGGAATAAACGTGATAGTAATTCCAGCGGTTTTGACAGCACTAATTGTCCGGGTGAGCCATCATGTTCTGAGCATAATCTTCTTTTATTCATCAGAAAAATTTAGTGCGATGAGAATGCACGGAACTTTTTTAGTATTTGGTTCAATAATGAAAAAAGGGTCGCTTGCAATTGGGGCTTATACAAAAAGAGAATCTAAAGACCATTCAATTACAACTTACATATAGTTACTGAGAATTCAGATTTTATTAGAGTTGTCCAAAGTGCATTTGTTAATAAGTCTTAGAATATACTGAATCTAATTGGATTATGCCCTGTAACTTTATGTTTTCAATGAATTATTGTAGTATTAATAGTCATCGGTAAATCGCCATTACCACTATTGTTTTATCAATGCGTAAACTTATATTTGTCTTGATTATTTGTATTCTCCAGTTGACTTTGTCAGCGGATATTATAATTAAAAAGCCGCTTACTTATTTCAATGGTCTTAAAAATATACCGGGACTGAAAATCAGTCATTCCCCGGGGATCTATGTTTCTGATGTAAGTCTTACAGTTCAAATCCCTGGCGTTAAAAATTTCTCTATTACAACAGCTAATGAGAAAGGGGAGGTCAAACGCGGAAATTCATTTACGCTTTCTGAACCAAGCGTATTGAAAATCAGCTACAAGGATAAAGCAGGTGAGAAAAGGAATTTTATTGGAAATTATATAGTGAATGCAAATCATGATTTGCCAATTGTTTCTCTAGCAGTAGATGAGTTAGACTTTTTTCCTCCAACAGGTATTTACGAAGGACATTTAGAGGTTGTCGGTGCTACTATTAATACAATTGGGCGCGCTTGGAATAAAGAGCCAATCACTGGATTTGCTCAGTTTTTTTTTAACGGAAAGCTTGTTGATGAACTACAATTAGATATAAAAACATACGGAGGTATGACGCTCGGTTGGAGGGAGAAGTCGTTGCAATTGTCAGCACGAAAAGAAAAGCATGGGAAAGGAAAAATTAAAGTTAAATTGTTTGAAAACATCCCATTTAGGGAATTCCAGCATGTCGTTTTAAGAACTTCTGGAAATGATCAGAATAAGACAAGAATTAAAGACCTGTCCATTAGTCAGGTTGCGGATGATATTCATGTAAACACAAAGGCTTCGCGGCAAGTTGTCCTCTATGTTAATGGCCATTACTGGGGTATTCATAACTTAAGAGAGAAAGTAAATACTGACTATTTCAAATACCGTTATGACTGGAAGAAAGGAACATTCAGTGAAATTCAAGGTTCTGGATTTAGAGATTCTGAATACAAGTCATTGATAGATTACGTTCGTAAACACAATGGAGATGCTGATTTCAAACAACGTGTCTCTAACGTTGTTGATGTTGAAAGCTTCTATAATTTTAATATTATTCAAACTTACATTAGTAATGTCGATTACCGAGGTAATATTCGATTCTTTAAACCGAACGGGGGAAAATGGAAATGGGTTTTGTATGACACAGACCTTGGGTGTAAATTAAGTTTTCTCAATAGAAATTTCATTCGTGACAGAACTTTTCCAGTGCGTGAGTATTGGTATAATCCCAGTTATACATATGCCTTACTTAAAAGCATGTTGCAAAATGCAGACTTTAAAAAACGCTTTATCAATCAGTATTGTTTCTTAATGGCAACACATGTCTCCACAAAGAATTTTAATTCTAAATTGGATCAAAACGTTGCTAAGATTAACAGTGAACTTGACCGACATTTTAAAAGACGTGATAATCTGCAAAGGGAAAATCGAACAAGTTGGGAACAAAGGGTTGATTATTTAAAGAAATATTTCGCCAAACGACCAGCGTCAGCTTACAAGCACTTAATGGAAACGTTTAACCTAGGCGAGCCTCAAATATTAAAAATAACGCAAAACACTAATGAGTTTAATGGAATCAAAGTGAATGGGTCTGAGATTCTTGTAAATAAGGTTAATGGTAAATTTTTTGCAGAGTACACGCTTGATGTGGAAGCGGTTGAGTCAAATCATCTCTATAAATTTGTAAAATGGCAAGATGGAAGCACAAAAAATAAACGAAACATCTTGCCTGGGGAAATTAAAGAATTGAAAGCAAATTTCAATCATTTAGACACTTCGCAGTACACAGGCAGATTAGTTTTAGACAATTACTATATAAACAATTCTAAGAAGAAACCACTCATTTTTACTGTGCTCACGAATGCGACAAAACAAGAGATAAAAATGGACGATATTGTGCTGCATGAAGATGTAAGTGGAGAAATGATGGCGTTTAAAGGTAAGGTGATCGGTCCTGGCGCTTCATTCATCTTAACAAATGATTGTGAACTACTTAAAGAGAATTGTAAAACAGGGACGAATGAAGTACTTAGTTTTATGAATGGCATCATTTTTGCCAATGACATTAAGCTGGCCCTAATTGAGAAAGATAAAGGCTGGATTGATAGTTTACAAGTGTTAGTTAGTGATTCAGCGTTAATTGAACATGCTGGTTACTTGGCGAAGAAGGATAATGGAGCGATAAAAATGGAGAATATGAGATTGAAAGAATTGGAGACAATGGTATTTGGAAGAACCACTGAAGAATTAAAAGAAAAAGGTGGAAAAGGGTCTAGTTCTGTTATTATGATAATTCTCTTGTCCATATTGGGTGCGTCTGTAACAATTTTTGGATTTGTGTGGATCAAAAAAAGAAAAGCTAACCTAGGAGTGATAGCCCTTTTGCTTTGCTCAAGTGTAGCATTTTCTCAAGATATAGAAGATAGTATAACAAAAGAAGGTGCTGTTCTGAGCGGTATTGATACTGTAATAATGAGGAAAGATCGATTTGGCTTGGAATCTATTGAAACCCGGGTCATTGATAATAAAGGCAATGGAGATAAACGATTCAATGGGACACGTAATTTTAGAGTTGTGCTCTATGATTTAGTATACAGAGGTGGAGGTAACAACTTGCATTTGAAAGATACAATTCCAAAATATTATTTATGGAACCCAATGCCAATGTATGGATTGCGTCAGTTACAAAGCATAGGATTCAGTAAAGCAGTATACTTGTATTCATACAATTTTGATTATTGGTATCCGCAGGCTCGGCTAGATTCAATGGCAAGTGCGGGGTTTGATTATATCTGTGAACCAAAAATAGAAGGTGATTATAAAGAGAAATACTTTGCTGATGTTATGGCGCGTGCAAATGATTCAACGATTGGAATGATGTATATGCATTGCTGGAATGGGTGGCACCAGTCAGGCACTATCGCCGCATATACCCTGATGCAATTCTGTGATTATAATAATTCACAGGCATTAAAATATTGGGAGCGTTGTACTGATGGTAATTACAAAGGTTTTAAAACAGTTAAGAGTAGAATCAGAAATTTTAAGCCATTAGATGGTTACGCATTTACGGATGAACAAAAAGCGAAGCACTGTCCTTGTCTCGATGATATCCAATCACCCACAGCGCCACAAAGCGATGATGATAAAGTCAATCTGACTGAAGATGAAATGATGCAGAAGGATAAATTGAATTCTAGTAACTCGTATACTTATTATGAAGTGCAATCTGGTGATAACGTGGGCAGAATTGCACATAAACATGGGATGGATTTAAGTGAACTTAAAAGATTAAACGGAATGCGAAGCACCTTGATTCATCCTGGAGATAAATTAAAAGTGATCGACAGAAAAGAATTTTCTAAAACAAGTGCAACACATAAGAATACAAAAAGCTCGACAAAATATCATACTGTTCGAAATGGAGACTCTCTTTACGGAATAGCTTTAAAGTATAAAACCACCGTAGATAAAATCAAAAAGGCCAACAACCTTAAAAATGATTTAATTCATCCTGGAAATAAATTGAAATTGCCTTGATTTTCATCGTGATTGAATAAATTCAAGATTGTGAATATGGCCTTCTTTGAATCTCACATTACTTTTTCGAGAGGGATTATATTTTGATTTTAGAAGCATCCAAAAACAAAATATGTCCCTGAATGGCGCGCAAAAATAAAACCAGAAGATATTAAGCCTATCTCAAGTTTTATCCTAGCATGCAAACATAAAGAACAATTTTATTTGATCTCTGATCTCTAGAAACATAAATCTTTTGATTTAGCCCTACCAATTAGCTCTCCGGGTGAATTATACGAATTAGATCCTGGACCAAACACTTCCAAGTTTTAGTGGTTGTTGTTGTTGTATTGATCGACGTTTTGGTTAATTCATTTCACTTTTAACGCTAATATAAGTCAAGGGCACAAAAAAATACTAGCCAATTCGTAAAATAACGAACGACTATGGCGCGTAAACCAGCAGCTTCATTATAGACTCTAAGCAAAATGTATAAACCGCATCGTCCGAAAAGCCAAATGGGTAAACAATATCTTCGGATTCGCATTTCGCTCAATATGATAGTGCGCCTCACTGAAAATAGTTAAGAAATCCGTCACATTATTCCCCGTGATAAACTTGGAAAAGTTCTTTAAAAAACCAGCCTCTTCTTGAGAAACTCTGGTCAATTGTTCTTCGGTATAATTCTTCAAAATACTCTGACGAACCATATGCAATGCATATTCCAAAAATATTTTTTGTGCTTCTCTTCCTATTCCTGAAACCATGTCCGCCCAATCCATCATTTCAAGCACATTTTTTTTATATGAAGACCGCATCAACTCTATAAAAATCATTCTGTTGTTGTCTTCGTTCTCAGCATTCATCAAGTTCGCACGAATCAAACAAATATCGCCCTCAACTCGAGCTACCAAACTTTGCGCTTCGTTTGCCGATAAATCTGTACTCGTCTGAACATAATGCGCCACCTCAGCAAAGCCCAATCGCGGTATCTTTTTGAGCTGAGCTCGTGAGATTATTGTGGGTAAAATTTTCTCGGGATTTTCTGCTAAAATCAAGATAATAGTATTATCCGCTGGTTCTTCTAATGTCTTCAACATTTTATTTGCGAAGGTGGCATTCATCTCCTCGGCCATCCAAATAATGACAACCTTATATCCGCCTTCAAATGACATTAAGGACAATTTTTTAAGCACCTCTTTACTCTCTTCGGTGCCAATAATTGATCGACGCCCTTTTTTGTCAGTATAATTTATCCAATCGTTCAGATTGAAATAAGGCGACGTTCCAGCCGCTTCTCGCCAATTCGAAATCATTCCATCGCTGGTCTTTGATATGGCTTGAACGGTTGGAAAAACAAAATGTACATCGGGGTGAATAAGCTGTTTGGTTTTAGAACAAGAAGCGCAAACGCCGCAAGAATCTTCCTTGCTTTTGTTTTCACAAAACAAATATTGAGTATAGGCCAAGGCTAGAGCTAAGTTGCCGTATCCGTTTTTTCCTAAAAATAATTGGGCATGACTCATTTTCTCAGAACGGATCTCGTTGATCATTCTTTTCTTCAAGTCTATTTGGCCGACTACTTCTCTAAATTGCATATTCCAAAATTAACCAAATTCCTCGCCTCGCAAAGACTTCAATTTCTATTCTTTTACGCTCTTATCAACAGTTTTTGTCGACCTCATCTTTTTCTTCTTTATTTTTACACGCTTTAAATCGCTCAATTTAAAAATGCTAAAAAATCTCAGACATCACGTCTTGTTGCATGCCATCATATTTTTATGGGGGTTTACGGGTATTTTGGGTAAGCTCATCAAGCTCGACAGCATGGTCATCGTCTGGTGGCGCTTGCTTATTGCTTTTGTTGCGCTTTGGCTTTTTCTCAAGATCCGTAAATGGAAATTCCAAGTTCATTCCCGAAAACAGTTGTTTGGAATAATCGGAGTTGGCGCTTTTGTCGGTCTGCATTGGGTTACCTTCTTTCTTGCCATACAATTGTCCACAGCCTCTCTAGCGATATTGTGCTTGTCCACGGCAACTTTGCACGTGGCTTGGTTGGAACCAATTATCATGAAAAAACGCTTTTTGAAAACAGAATTTGTGTTTGGTCTTTTGATAATTGCTGCGCTAATTTTCGTTTCCGGCGATTTTAGCACGAAGGACTATCTCGCCTTGTTTGTTGGATTATTGTCTGCATTATTTGCCTCACTTTTTGCTGTTTTTAACGCTCGACTGGTTCAAACGAACAAATCATCCACGATCAGTTTAATTGAGTTTTTTGTGGCTTTCTTTCTCTTGTCGATTTACTTAATTGCAAAAGGAGATTTTAATTATTCGTTATTCGTTATGACCACTTCTGACTTTTTATGGCTCCTGTTTTTGGGTATCGTTTGTACTTCTTTTGCTTTTTTAGTTGTGGTAGACTTAGTAAAACGTTTAGGCGCTTTCACTGTTTCCTTGAGCATCAACATGGAGCCTGTTTACACGATTTTCTTGGCTATTGTTATTTTAGGAGAAAACCAACTTTTAAATTACAAGTTCTACGTTGGGGCCGTAATTATAGTACTTGTTGTAGTCGTAAATGGGCTTGTTAAATACTATATAAAAGCGAAAGCGCTAAAAAAATTAAAGTAGGTTTTTCGATGAAAGAAAGTCCATCCAAAGCTTTGTTTGATTACCATTCAACACTCTAGGAAATTTATTCTGAGCACCTGATTTGCCGATGCTGCTCATAAACTCGTAAAATGTTTCATTTGGCATGATTTTCAAAACAGGATCTTTCAAATTGTATTTTCGCGACGAAGCATAGTCATCATTTAAATTACAAATTTCTTTGTCAATTGACTTCATTACCTCTTCTTCGTTCAAGTCACCCGAGGATCCCAAAAACCAATAATGCCTTAATTCATCGCCATCTGCGTACAAACAAAACTCGCTCAAATCAGATGAATAAAGCTCTCCCACATATTGAATGGCATTGTTGATGTTGTCTAACGACAAATGCTCTCCTACCAAACTGACAAATTGACGAATTCGACCTGTTATAATAATCTCATAATTGTCTTTGTCAACAAAACGAACAAGGTCGCCTATCATGCAGCGCCAGAGCCCAGCATTTGTTGAAATAACAATCGCGTAATCTACTCCCTCTTCCACTTCGTTTAAGGTAAAGGCTTGATGTGGATTTCTCAAGGATCCATCGTCTGTGAAATAATCAGAATTAAAAGGAATAAACTCGAAGAAAATTCCATTGTTTAACAACAGCTCCATGCCTTCTCTGTCTGTTGCCGCTTGATAGGCGAAGTATCCCTCACTAGCCAAATACGTGTCAAGATAATGTACTTTATCGCCCAAAACTTTATTGATTCTTGGTAAATAAGGCTTCATAAAAACTCCACCGTGCATATACACGTGAAAGTTGGGCCAGATCTCATGAATCGATTTGAGCTGGTATCGTTCAATTATTTTTTCTATCAAAAAAATGCACCAAGTTGGCACTCCTGCAACGACTCCAATGTTCCATTCGGGAGCCTTTTCCACCATTAACTCCAATTTCTCTTCCCAGTTTTGGAGTTTAGTGATTTTATGTCCTGGTTTGGTAAATGGTGTTACGACTGGATTGGTGTACTTTTTCAAAATCCCGCTCAAGTCGCCTTCAATATGCGTTTCGTGTTTCACCAATTTGGTGGATCCACCGACAATTAAAATTCCCGCTTGATAAAACTCTTCCGTCAATTCAAGTTCATGCAATATTGTCAACTGCTTTATCGTCGTCTTTTGAAAGGATCGAATCATGTTAATTGTGACTGGAATTCTCTTACTTGGTGAACCTGTTGTTCCGGAAGAAAGTGCGTAATGACGGATTCTTCCTGGCCAAATAATATCGCGCTTTCCGTCTAAGCAATCTTTTAACCAGTTGTCGTGAAAATCATTGTATTCTGTTATTGGAACTGAGGCTTGAAACGCATCGACTGACTCCTCTTCATTCAATATATTCTTGTAACGATATCGGTTTTCCAAATTTCGTGTTCTTCGCTCTCTCCAAAAGCTTAACAAGGGTAATTACTTGATGATAATACTCCTTCGTTTTATTCTGCGATCGCTTATAAGATAAAGCGGTTGTTTTTTTTATTAGTTTACCAATTATCGGCATGCCCTTGCTTTTTTTAACACTTATTCAAAGTTAGTTTTATTTTATCAAAACCACTGAAAGCTATTAAATTAAGCAAACCTTGGTTCTTTTATGGGTTTAATTGCTTAAATTTGTAACACTAATTATAACACGATGAAAACCTTTGTTGTCCCTTACGATTTTTCCCCTGTAGCAGACTTAGCTTTACAACACGCAGTTACGACAGCTAGCACTATGGAAGCAAAAATTTACGTGCTTCATGTTGTTCCCAAACAAAAAGATATCGCTGGCGCTCAAAAAGAGCTTAAAAAACATATTGTAAAATACGAAGGAAATACTGAGGTAGAACCCTACGTGAGAGTGGGTAGTATTTTCGAAGATATTGGTGAATTTGCAGCCGAACATCATGCTGAGCTTATTTTTATGGGCACTCACGGAACCAGAGGGTGGCAACATGTAACGGGTTCTCATGCATTAAAAGTAGTAACTAGCTCTAGGGTTCCTTTTATTATTGTACAAAAAGGTGAATTACAACCAACAGGATATGATGATATCGTTGTGCCTTTAGATCTTGAAAAAGAATCAAAGCAAAAATTGACGATTGTGGCTGATTTAGCCATGTATTTCAAATCAAGAGTTCATGTTATTATTCCTGAGGAAACCGATGAATTCTTGCGTCATAAAACAGAAGCTAATATTCAATTTGCTCAAAAATTCTTCTCGGAAAGAAAAATCGAAATCACGGTTAGATCCGTCAGCTCTTCTGGGTTTGACGAAGAAGTTGTGAAACACGCAATTGAAACAAAATCAGACTTAATTGCCATTATGAACCTTCACAAAAACAGTTTGTTTGGCACACTTACCTCTGGTCATGAACCATACATTATCAACAACGAAGCTGGAGTTTCGACTTTAATTGTTAACCCTATGGATTCACCCTATGGAACAAGTGTTTTGTTCTCATAAAGTTTTGACTCGGAGTTCTTTCGGACAAATTAACCTGGGTAAATGATCAATTAATCCAAATATGCATCCATCTTTAAGCGCTCTTTAATCTCTATTAAATTCTGCTGTTTCTTTTTATCTCTTAACCGAATAGACGTATCGGTAAAGTACTTGTGCAACTTAAAAAAAGACACCTGAACTTCGTCCCAATGGCGGCTGTTTTTGATTTTACCTCTTTCCTGCAATTCCCGTTTTAAACGATCTGAAATTTCATGGAAATCATCACGCCCAAGGTAATCTAAATCTGCATCGCACATAATTTCTTCGAGCTTGTTTTTTGGGTTGTGCGGAATTTTAGTAACGAAAATCAACTCTTTGACTTTATCAATATGTTCTTTAGTGTAACCAAATTGTGGTAAAATTTCTTCCGCCATTTTTGCCCCAACAGGCTCGTTGTTATCGTACTTTTCTATGAAACCAGCGTCATGATAACTCGATGCTGTTTTGAGCAAATAGAGGCCTTCATCTGTGATGCCTTCTTGTTCGGCAATAGATTCGGCGGCCCGCACCACATCTTGGGTATGTTCAAGACAGTGATAATACAATCCGCTATCCAGCTTGTCTTTCAGTAATTGTGTGATTTTTTGTTCTGCTTTGAAATAATTAATTCCACTATAAATAATTAAATCAAGCACTTTTTTGAACCTTTCATTCGGATAAACCCCATTTCCTCCTTCAGACAATTCGGTTTTAATTCGATCAACTGTGAACATGTCGAGCAAATTCTTACTCTTTGATTCAACTTTTCCTTTGTAGGTGGTATCAAAAAACGAACTAATATATTCGTGTGTATTTCCAGTTACGGTTACTTTGCCAGGCTCTCCTAAAGTTTCCATTTGTTGTGCCTTGTTCACCGAGGCTCCCCAAATATCATACGCAAACTTCTTGCTTCCTATAACTCCTGCCGTGACTTCACCTGTATTTATTCCTAATCTAAGTTTCCAGGTTTGTTCGCCTTTTTTCTTCTCGGCTTTCATGTGATTTGTTACAAAATCTTGCATTTGAAGCCCTGCCAAACACGCCTCAATTGGATTGGAGTTGTTGCGAGCTGGCACACCGCCAGCTGCCATGTATGCATCCCCAATTGTTTTAATTTTTTCGATATTGTTTTGTTCTATAATATGGTCAAACTTGGTAAAAAAGAAATCCAATTGTTCAACGACCTCTGTTGGTTTCAGCTTATCAGAAATCTTTGTAAACCCAACAAAATCACTAAAAATAACACTCACTTTTTTGTATGCGCGTGCTTTTGCTTTTCCTTTTTTCTTAAGCTCATTTAAAGTGTCGGTTGGAATAATATTTGTCAGCAAACTTTCTGTTCTATCTTTTTCAATTTGGAGAAGTCGTTGTTTTTCCAATACCTTATTCCGCTCTTCTTCAATCTGTTTTTTCTGAATCTCAATTTGAACATTTTGAGCTCTAATTTCTTTTGTTCTTTCTTGAATTTTTTCTTCTAGCCTCAATTGTTCGAGTCTTTCTGATTCTAATCTATATCTCAAATAACCAAACAAAAGAATTGCAGCTAAAATTCCACAAATCACATAGAACCACCAACGTAACCAAAATGGCGATTCAACAATAATTTTCATCACCGCTGGCGTTTTCGACCAGGCGCCCGAACCTTTTCTCGCGTATACCTTCAATATATAGCTCCCATAATTCAAGGAGTTAAAGTGTATTTCATTATCCGTCCCTAAAAAGATTTCACCTTCATTCGAGCCTTCTAGTATGTACTTGTATTGAACCAATTCGGGATTGGACATGTCTGAGGGCTGAAAGCGTATCGTAAAACTGCGTTGGTTTCTATCCAAAACCAATTCATCAACAAGCGATAGTGGTTTTGATAATATGTCACTGGCTTTAGACGGTTTTAACCATTCTTGCTCTAATTTAATTCTTGAAAACTGTACTGTTATATCAGGACTTTGATAAGACAAACTTCTTGGGTCGAAGTAATTAAATCCATAAATCCCCCCAAAAAACAGCTTGCCTGATGTCGAATTCATATACGCTCCAGCGTTCATTCCGTCGCTCATTAACCCCTCTACTTCTGTGAAGTTAATTGCCATTCCTGTCCCTGGATCTAACTTGCAAAGACCTTTGTTCGTGCTGAGCCAAATTAAACCTTGATCATCAGCAAGAATCCCGCAAACCACATTATTTGGAAGGCCAGAGTTTTTATCGAACACTTTCGTTTCACGCGTTTCCATATTGTGCATCAATACTCCAGACCCTAGGGTTCCTAACCAATATTCATCAGCGTTTTTATGCAAAATACTCGTAATGTTATCTTTGGTGTATTTAGCCAAAATATCATTCCGTTCGTACGGACGTATGTGCGGAGTTTCCTCTGATTCATTCAAATAATTGAGTCCACCACCACTTGTTGCAAACCACATTTTACCATTAATGTCTTTATATACAACTCTACATGCTCCAGCAGTTATCGAACGATTTCTCTTCTTTGAGTCGTGATTAAACTCTTGAATTGTTTTCTTCGCTCTGTCATACAACAAAACACCCGCCTTTGTTCCTAAAAAGATTTTGTCTTCTCGCCAATCGTCCATGGAATAAATCCACGCTTTGTTAGGTCCGCCCTGTTTTGCGGTGTAAATAGGTGTAAAACTATAACTGCCTTGCTTAATGTTTAACTCATATAATCCATCAACGCAACCAACTAGAACTTGATTTGCGTTGACTACATGTATTGCAAAAATGGAGCTCTCCTTTCGTTCTCCTCGTCCTATATCGTTTTGATTTCTATAATAATGCTCGTACTCGCTTTTTACTCTGTTGTACCTAGAAAGAGCGTTGTCCGTTCCTATAAATAAATATTCAGTTGTAGGGTCTTCACCAAAACACCAAACGCTCGCATTAGGCAGTCCTTTTTTTAAATCGGTCATTGGGCCTACACTATAAAAGCCGTCTGTGACTGCTTCGAAATTGCTGAGTCCGCGTTGAGTCCCAACCCAAAATGTACCTGCTTTGTCTCTAAACAAAATGTTTATTTCGTTGAAAAGGAGGGCGTGTTTTTGGTATATATCTTGTGAGCTATTAAATATTGTTCCGTCATTTTGAAGGGTAAACAGACCTTCATTTGCTGACGTAAAAAACCAAGAACCTTTTTCTAAATAAAGATCAGTTATATTCAGTCTTCCAAAAGTCTCGCGCAGTTCTCCGAAGCTTTCATATAGCTTATTTTGTTTTTCATAATAACTAAAAACCCCTTGATTCGTCGCAAGAAAAATACGATTCTCACCTATTTTCACAATTCTATTTACTGTGGGATAAACTCCTTCCCCAGGAAATTCCAACAGTTTTAGGTTGTTTGTAATTGGATTCCAGAGGTATATACCGTTATCCTTCGTGTTTACCAACACTTTTGTTGGGCTGAGAACAAGAATATTAATGGCGTTTTGCAGCTCTGGCCGTCGTTTAAACGCCTCAAACTTTTTGGTTTTTGTATTGAAGCGCTGTATACCATGCGAGGAACTCGCCATCCAAATGTCTTGTTCGTCAGAAACCCAAATGTCATCGATTTGTAAGGCTACATTTTGACCTAAATTGTGCGTTTTAAAAGTTTCTAGTCGAGGGTCATAAGCAGTAAGTCCATTGTTCGTCCCAAACCACAACCTTCCATCTGTCGTTTTTCCAGAACACTTGATGAATTCACTTTCTAAACCTTCGGTGTCGTCCGAATTGAAAACCTGAAATTCATAGCCATCAAATTTGTTGAGACCATCTTGGGTCCCTATCCAAAGCGCGTTCGTGAAATCTTGTTGAATAGTCGTAACCGCACCTTGAGAAAGCCCGCTGGTAATCGTAAAATTTCGGAAACGATAAGCCGTCTGCGAAAAACTAAACGCAGAAACGAAAAGCAATAAAAACAAAAAAGTGCTACTTCGTATCATATCCGCTGGGCGATTTTTTAACAAAGTAACACAAATTTATGTAATGAAAAAGCGCCGTTTAATTCGCCGGAGTGGCAGCCGTTGCTGGAACACCGTTGATAGCTGAATTTTCTAAATCTCTATCAAACATATACATTCCGCCTTTGTCGCCGCCAATGAGTCTAATTTTATCTAAAATTGTTCTTGCCAAAGCTTCTTCTTCTAGTTGCTCCGCTACATACCATTGAATGAAATTGTGGGTCGTGTAATCTTTTTCTTTCAAACAAATATCCACGATATTGTTTATGCTCGCCGTTACTTCAAGTTCGTGCTCCAATAATAATTCGAAGACTTTTTCGAGGTTTTTAAACTCAACTGGCGGTTGTTCTGTAGCTGGAATTATCGCTTGTCCTCCTCTTTCGTTGATGAATTTGACCAATTTCAACATATGAAATCTTTCTTCGTCCGAATGTTGGTACATAAACTTCGCGGTTCCACTTAGACCATTGCACTCAGCCCAAGAAGCCATTGCAAGGTAAAACTGTGAGGAAGATAATTCTTTTATAATTTGAGCGTTCAACGCTTTTTCTACTTTCTTATTCATGAGTGAGTGATTTCTTTAATATAACAAAATTAACAAACACTTGTTTAAACAGCTACATTCGTCCTGCTAATTAATCGTAAATTCGCATAAATTACAATAAACTATATGTCTCGTAAAAAGAAAGACAAATCAAAAAAACACAAATCAAGCCTTCAAAATCTTATTCGTCGCTTTTTTGAAAAGAACTCAACTGGAGTTTTTACACATCAACAAATATGCGCTGCTCTTGAAATAAAAGAAAATGCGCTGAGAAAACTAACTTACAATATCCTCCAAGATTACAGTAAAGATAATTACTTGAAGGCTGTTTCTCATGGTCAATACAAACTAAATAATTCCGATGGAAATTTCGTCGTTGGATATCTTGACACAACTATGCGTGGTGCTGGATTTGTAAGTATTGACGAAAATGAAAGCGATGTTTTCATAGCTCCACACAACATCAACCAATCAATGTCGGGTGACTTGGTGAAAGTTCAAGTAACCAAACAAGGTTCTAGTCGCTGGGAAGGTAAAGTAATTGAGGTTGTCGAAAGAGAACGAACCCAATTTGTAGGTGCCTTGGAATTGCATGAAAAATTTGCTTTTTTAATTCCTGATGACGCTAGAGTTGGAACAGATATATACATTCCTAAAGAAAAATTAAAGGGCGCAAAAAATAAAGATCGTGTTTTAGTTCAAATTACGGTTTGGCCAAAATCTGCTGAAAATCCGTACGGTGAAGTCCTTGAAATATTAAGTGGTAGCAATCCGAACGACAACGAAATGATCAGTATTCTTTGTAATCAAGGAATTGATTATATTTTCCCTCAAGAAGTTTTGCAAGAAGCAGAAGCAGTTGGGATAGCGTTGGATCTAGAAGAAATAAAAAAGAGACGTGACATGCGCTCCATTACAACCTTTACCATCGACCCCGTTGATGCTAAGGATTTTGATGATGCTCTTTCTGTCCAAAAACTAAAAAATGGCAATTGGGAAATCGGTGTTCATATCGCTGATGTAAGTCATTATGTGAAACCAGGAACTGCCATGGACAAGGAAGCTTTGAAGCGTTCTAATTCTGTTTATTTAGTAGATAGAGTGATTCCAATGTTGCCGGAACAACTTTCCAACATGGCCTGCAGTCTTCGTCCTGATGAAGATAAATACACATTTTCTGCAGTTTTTGAAATGGATGAAACTGGTAAGGTTTTCAATGAGTGGTTTGGAAAAACCGTAACACATTCAGATAAACGATACGCCTACGAAGATGCGCAAGCAATAATTGAAGGTGGTGAAGGAGAATTCAAAGAGGAGATTCTTTTGTTCGATAAAATCGCCAAGATTCTTAGAAATAAACGAATGAAACAAGGTGCACTTTCGATTGAATCTGAAGAAGTTCGATTTAAATTAGACAAAGAAGGATATCCTGAAAGTTTAGTCATTAAAGTATCGAAAGATGCCAATAAGTTAATCGAAGAATTCATGTTACTTGCCAATAGAAAAGTCGCAGAATTTATCGGGAAAAAGAAAAAAGGGGAATCCGTAATTCCTTTTGTTTACAGGGTTCACGATAATCCGGACCCAGCAAAAGTGGAACTTTTCAAAACCTTTATCAATAAATTTGGTTACGATATTGAATATACAAATATGGATCAAATTGCACAAAAAATGAATGCACTTTTAGATGATATTCGGTACAAAAACGAGTACGGTTTGATTCAAAATATGGCGATTCGTTCGATGGCAAAAGCGACGTATGAAATGCAAAACATTGGTCATTATGGATTAGCTTTTCAGCATTACACCCACTTTACTTCTCCAATTCGTCGATATGCCGATTTGATTGTACATCGTATTCTTCAAGAGGAATTAACGACGCAAAAACATCACTATGGAAATGATTTGAATGATGTGTGTAAACGTATTTCTCGAATGGAACGGAAAGCTTCTGAAGCGGAACGAGAGTCAACGAAATACTTCCAAGTTTTGTTTGTTCAAGATAAAGTGGGTGAAGAATTTGCCGGAACTATTTCTGGAATTGCCGATCACGGAATGTATGTAAAAATGGACGAAAATAAGTGCGAAGGAATGGTTCCAATGAACGATATTCCTGGCGACAATTTTTATTTTGAAGCTGATAAATTTCAGATTACAGGAAAGAAAACAAATAAAATATTCAATCTTGGCGACAAGGTAACCGTGAAAATTTACGAGGTTCATCTGCGTAAACGGCAAATTGATTTGGAGTTGATAGAGGGTTAAATTTCTATTTTATCCTCCTTTAATATCATATCATCTATGGAAATTAACTTTCCATTTTTGTACACATATAAGTGAATTAATTTTCCGTTTTCAGCGAACTCTAATCGGTGACCATGACGTTTTCCGTTCTTATATTTAATTACATCTGAGCGTCTACCGTTGTCAAACCAAAGTTTGTGTTTACTATTTGGAAGTCCATTTTTGTATTTCCCAACGAAGGCTTTTTTACCATTTCGATACTTGTACACCCATTTTCCTTCACGTAATCCATTTTGGAAACTTCCCTTTTCTTGTTGATCGCCAATGAAATAATAATAGTCGCCCTCTACTGCTTCGTCCGCAAATCGTTTTTGTTGAATAATAGTCCCAGTGCTGTCATAATCTATTATATCGCCTTCGTATTTCCCTTTGTAGTAGGTTTCTAATCTTCGAATTTGACCATTTTTATAATACCAAAACCATGCACCTGTTGGCAAATCATTAAAATATCTTCCTTTTTGCTCTATTGAATTATCCGTAAAATAAAAATACCACATTCCTTCTTTTTTCCCATCCCGATAACTACCTTTTGAGTATAGTCCATCTTCAGAATTAAACGTTTGCCAAAGACTGTCTTTCATTCCATCTTCGTTAAACCAACCTTCTGCAATCAAAGAGTCGTTTTTAAAAACTTTAGATAAAGATTGTTCTCCATTGTCTTCAAAATTTCGTTGAATTCCATTCTTTAAACCATTCGTCAGAACATATCTTGATTTTAATTTGCCGTTACCATGAAATTCTTCTTTAAAATCAAATGGTATACTCGAAATTTCTTGGTCCGAAATTAGCTTACCGTTCTCATAAATTTCATGGGATAGAAGTTTACCATTGTTGTCAAAAGTTTGCCATACACCATCTTTCTTCCCATTAATAGATCGGTTTATTCGTCGTTCATCCGAAATTTCGCCGTCAGAAATATTCTTGATGGTGATAAGATTACCTGTATTCGAATCATACTCCTTCAGTAAACCATTTATTTCGCCTTTGTTATAATTTCCTTCTTCCGTTAATTTACCATCCTTAAATCGCTTAAATGAACCTTGAAGCATGTCGTTGATGTAAAAACCGTCGAATTCAATAGTTTGAGTGGAATCGTAAACCAAATACTGACCATTCTTTAAATTATTGGCGTAAGTAATTGAACGTTCTATTTCTCCTTTTTCTGAGTAAAAAAGCCAGGTACTATCCAATCCATTTGAATTCCATTTTCCGTAACTTCTAATTTCACCAGATTCAAAAAAATTGGTCCAATAACCAATCGGTTTGTTGTTTTTAAAATATCCTTTAGAAGATTGTTTTCCAGAAGGATAGGTGTACTTTTTTAACACTAAACTGCTGTCGTTTTGAGAATATACGACAAACGAAATCAAAAAACAAGTGAGATATGAAATTGCGATTTTGATAATAAATTATATTAAAAGATTAATAAATTAAAAATCTACTATTATTATTAGGGCTGTTCATATGTGTTAAACTTTTTGAATAAAATGCGATAATCTAAGTTGTGAACTTTTATTATTGTATTATCAACAGGACTAAATTACAGAAAGTTTTGATTTCTAAGGTTATTAGATACGCTATTCACAATTTAGAATTTTTGGTGTTCGTTTAAAAGTTTATACAAATATTTTTAAAAAATGGGTCGATAACTTGGTGTATAACTTTGAATGAAAACCCGCTAACTTTTCTAGGAATATTCATTTGTATTTTGGTTTTGAATAATTTTTGGTTAATCCTAAATAATCCTTTTAGAACTTATCAGGTCGTTATACACATTTGACTTTTTTTATTGTGTATAAAATAAAAGTTTAACCCTTGATTTTCAACGAAATAGAATCTTTTAAAAACTATCATTGTTTGCAATTAGACCATATTGTGAATAACGCTAACTTTGTCCCAAACGGCAAAGAAAATGAAAAAAAAACTCGTACCAATTGGATGTGATCATGCAGGATTTCAACTCAAAGAAAAGATAATTTCTCATTTAATAAACAAAGGATATGAAATAGAGGATTTCGGATGTTATTCGGAAGAAAGTATTGATTACCCTGATTTTGGACACCTTGTTGCTTCGAAAGTAGAGGAGAACGAAGGAGTGTTGGGAGTAATAATTTGTGGTTCTGGAAACGGCATTAATATGACGGCAAACAAACATGCTGGTGTGCGCTCTGCACTTTGTTGGAAAAAGGAACTTGCTGAATTAGCACGTCAACACAACAATGCTAACATAATTGCTTTACCTGCTCGTTTTATTTCTTTAGAAGAAGGGATTGAAATGGTAGATGTTTTTTTATCTACTGAATTTGAAGGTGGTCGCCACGGAAGAAGAGTAGATAAAATAGCTTGTTCTTAAATTATTGATCAAGAAGATTTTGCATAAACAACTCCGTTTCTTTCATGTATTCGCTATAGTACTCACCCGTACTTGGACCATTAAATCCAGTATGCACTTTTATGATTTCCCTTTTACCATTTACAAAAATAGAGGTGGGAAAAGAAATAATATGATTCAGCATGGAAAAATCCTGTGTGGCTTTATTTTTGTTTGCAGCACCACCTATCAACATAGTAAAAGGAATGTTGTTTCGCTCCTTAAACTTTTGAAGTTTCATTGTATAGTCAGTTTCATTGGCGCCTATTTCGTATCCTATTAATATTATTTCGAGGCCTTTGTCGTGGTATTTTTTATATAAATCCAAATAATATTTCGTTTCGTCCACACAGTTGGGACACCAAGATCCCATGATTTGTATAATCGTCACCTTGTTTTTAAATTTCGGATTTGGGTAGGTAAACAGCGTTCCATCAAGATTAGGTAATTCAAACTTTAATGGATTGTCGTTCACTACAAATGTCAACTCATCTGGATGCGGTAACTCAAATTCTTCGTCTTCTTCTGCTATCCAATCACACGAATAATGTTTACCTGAATAAAATTTACCATAAAGCTTTTCATCAATTAACTCAGCAGTGAATAAGAACGCATGCGAACCGTCAAAACAAGAAAGAAAAAGACTATTTCCATACATGTTTCCTTGCAAAAATCGATAATCACCCGTTTCCGTAAGAAAAGTACCCGTAACTTCTTCTTGATCTTTTTCAAACAAACCAATTGCTGGCCAACTGTCTTTTGTGTTCGGTGCAAATGTGGTTTTCCATTTCTTAGCAAGAAAAGAATCGTCACTTCCATATGTTTTTAAACATTCAAAAAGATCATTCTTGCATTTGTGACCGGTCAATGGAATTTGATAGGTTCCTTTTTTGTTTTTATTCCACCAATAACCATTAAAAGAGTTGTTTTCATTAAATACAAACCGTATTTGAGAATCAAACTGAGGGAAATCATAACACAGGGTATCCCCATCTTTCATCTTGAAAATCAAATTAATTCTCTCTGCTGCATTCTGTATTTGTATTTTTGGAATACCACCTTCTCCTTTTTCAAGAATCATGTTGAAAGGTAAGTAAACAGACGTTTCTAACTCAAGTCTACCTTGCCAAGGACCCATTTCTATTCCTTTTTTCGCAAAAGAATTAGAGGTGAATAGTAAACAAACAACAAAGGAAAAAAAGATGGAAATACGCATTAATGAATTTGTCTATTAGTAAAAATAGAGTTTTTTGTCGGTTTTTTTTTATGTCAATGCAACCTTTTAAAGTAATTTTGGGTCAATAAGAATGCTGCATAGTATATGAATTTAGACGAAATAATTAACAATTGTAAGCAAGGAAAACATAGCGCGCAGCAAATGTTATTTGATTATTTCAGTCCAAAAATGATGACAGTTTGTCTTAGATACCTTGGAAACAGGGAGGAAGCGGAAGATGTTTGTCAAATCAGTTTTGTGAAACTCTTTAAAAACATCCATAACTATAATAAGGATGGATCGTTTGAGGGTTGGGTAAGACGTATTTTTGTAAATACAAGTTTGGACCAAATTAGGAAGAATAAAAAAACAAAATACGACATGTCGGTGGACGATGTGGACTATAAATTAGAAAATAACGACTTTACTCTGGAGCAAATGGCAGCAGAGGACATTTTGAAATTAGTGGAGGAAATGCCCACTGGTTACCGAACCGTTTTCAATATGTTCGCCATTGAAGGATTTAGTCACAAAGAGATTGCTCATCACTTGGCAATCACAGAAAATACGTCGAAGTCGCAATTTAAAAGGGCTAGAGGTTATTTAATGAACAGCTTAGAAAATTTGCAATATGGCAAATGATAAATTTATAAACGAAATCGCTGACAAGCTGAACGGCCTTAGTTCAGAGGTCAACCCACAAATGTGGCAAGTGGTTAGCTCTCAAATAGGAGCTGGAGGCGCAGCTGGTGCTGGTCCGGTTATTGGCATTGGTAAATTGGCTGCTTTAGTTGCAGGTGTTACTGCGGTTTCTATTGCGTCTTACTTTGGTTTTAAACCCAACGATAACGAATCAAACTCGACATCAAACAAAGTTGTTCAAACAGCGTCTCAATCGTCAAAAAAAGAAAGTCAATCGATTGATTCGCAAATAGAACAAACTTCAGAGCTTCAGAAAGCAAAAAAGACGACCGTTAAAGCAGCGACTAAATCTACAAAGCAACCGATCAGCTCATCTAAAGGGGCAGCGCCAACTTCTGAAACCGAAACCATTGAAGTGAAAACCCCAGGTTTTATTGGGGTTAGAACAATTGAAAAAACAAATAATCCGACTATTAAAACAGGCGTTACTCCAAATTCTACAACGAACAAGACGAATACTTTAGAATCATCCAGCAAAACAGAGCCCCAAGGGGAAAACATAAGCTCTTCGTACCCGATTAAAACAAATTATAATGTTTTTACTCCAGATGGAGATGGGGTCAATGATTATTTTGAAGTAGAATCGGAAGGGCTTACTGATTATACCATCGTCATCATGGATGAAAAAAACCACAAGGTTTGGGAGTCGAAAGATACTAAAGCGAAATGGGATGGTCGAGACCTGTCAGGTCAAATGGTTGCTAAAGGCAGATATTTGTGTTTGATTGCTGGAAACGGACCAGATAAAAAGCCGTTTGGTAAACACGTAATTTTGAATATTAGATATTAAAACTCGCTACTTAACACTACAAAAAAACCCCTGATACTTTTGTGTCAGGGGTTTTTTGTGAGGTCCCGAGCGGATTCGAACCGCTGTAGATGGTTTTGCAGACCACTGCCTAGCCGCTCGGCCACAGGACCATTTTTTGTGTCGGCAAATATAGAAAAAAACTAGACTAAACGAGTGTTTCCTCTATGATAATTGCCACGTTTGCCACATCTCCGTTAATTGGAGGAGTGTGTTTTATTATTTTGACGTTAAGAGTTCGAATTCCTTTCGCTTCTTTTTTTATTCGGCCTACTATTCGTTGACCAACCTCTTCTATTAGTTTGGAACGAACCGCCATCTCTTCAACAGCGATTCTGTTTATTAGGACATAATCCACAGTGTCAGAAAGTTCGTCTGTTTCCGTGGCCTTCGTAAAATCGGTTGTCAACTTCACATCAACAGAATATTCACCGCCTATTTTCCCCTCTTCTGGCAAACAACCATGAAAAGCATACAGGCGTATATTATTTAACTCTATGGTGTGAACAGCCATGTTATTTTAATTTGTCAAGACCTATTTCCATTCGCGCAACACACTCTTCTTTACCTAAGAATTCAGAAATATCAAACAAACCTGGGCCCATTCCTTTTCCTGTCAACAATAAACGGTATTGAGGCATAGCTTGACCAAAACCAATTCCTTTTTCTTCAACGAATCTCTTGAACAACGCATCTAAAGTTTCAGCGTCGAATTCAGATGCTTTTAACTTTTCCATCCATTCCAACATCAATTCAGTTGTTCCTTCTTTCCATTTTTTATTGACAGTTTGCTCGTCATATTCCGTTGGGCGTTCCAATAAATAAACACCTTCAACTGGAATATCTGCGATAAATGTTGCACGCTCTTTTATCAGCTCTGCCACTTTCGCAAGTCGTTCTGTCGTTTCGTTTGGACAATATTCTTTTAATGCCTCTCCAAGAACCGTGTTGTCCATCGCTCTCAAATAGCCTTGTTGAAACCAATTTGTTTTATCCGGATCAAACTTTGCTCCAGACTTTGAAACACGGTCCAGAGAAAATGCTTCGGTTAATTCATCTAAGGTAAACAACTCTTGAGTAGTTCCTGGGTTCCACCCTAAAAACGCCAACATATTAATGAAAGCAGGCTGCAAATACCCTTCTTCTTTGTATCCAGAGAAAACCTCGTTCTCGGCTGTAGTCCAATTCAAAGTAAACACCGGGAAACCTAATCGATCGCCATCGCGTTTTGATAATTTACCATTTCCATCTGGTTTCAATAGCAATGGAAGATGAGCAAATTTAGGTGCAACCCATCCAAAAGCACGATATAACAAAATATGTAAAGGAGCAGAAGGCAACCATTCTTCCCCACGAATTACGTGGGATATTTTCATTAAATGATCATCTACAATATTTGCTAAATGGTAGGTCGGCAATCCGTCGCTTTTAAATAAAACCTTATCGTCAAGGTTGTTTGTGTTCACAACTACCCAGCCGCGAACCATATCTTCAAATCGAACATCTTCGTTGCGTGGCATTTTCATTCGTATTACAAACGGATCACCAGCATCAAGACGACGTAGAACTTCTTCGTTTGGCAATGTCAATGAGTTCTTCATTGTTGAACGCGAAATACCGTTGTATTGCCAGTTCGGCATACCTGCCTTTTTCGCATTGTCTCGAGTTGTCTCGAGTTCTTCCGATGTGTCAAAAGCGTAATATGCTTTGTCGTTTTCGATAAGCTCCAAAGCAAATGGTTTATATAAATGCATGCGTTCCGATTGAACATATGGACCATATTCACCCCCTAATCCTGGACCCTCTGTTGGCATAATTCCTGCCCACTCCAAAGAGTCCGTAATGTATTTCTGTGCACCAGGAACAAAACGATTTTGGTCGGTGTCTTCGATACGGATAACAAACGTACCCTTGTGTTTTTTAGCAAATAGATAGTTGTACAAAGCCGTTCTCACACCACCAATATGCAAAGGACCTGTTGGAGAAGGAGCGAATCGTACACGAACGTTTTCTGACATATTCAGTTTTTTCGGCAAAGATACGTATTTCAATGTCAATCAAAAGAATTGATGGCTTGTTAATATTTTCAAAGTATTTGCGTTTTTAGGGTGTATTGTCCTATCTTAGGCAGTTAAATTAAAGAGTAAAATATGTCGGCTTTTGACCGCTTACTGGAACAAATAGATTCTTTCATCCGAAAGCACTACAAAAACGAAATGATAAAAGGACTCATTTTGTTTGTTGGTGTGCTCCTTGGTTCCTTCCTTTTAGTTACTGGTTTGGAATACTTTGGTCACTTCAATTCCTACGTTAGAGGCTTTTTGTTCTTCAGTTTTATTGGCGTCAATCTATATATCTTTATTCGTTACTTTCTTTCGTCTTTACTGAAGTTGAACTCGTTTGGTAAAAGAATTAATAGGTCCCAAGCCGCGGGCATTATTGGTCGTTTCTTTCCGCAAATATCAGATCGCCTATTGAATACGTTGCAGTTGAATGAGCAAGGCAACGTCGGAAATTTCGAATTGATTAGAGCAAGTGTTGTTCAGCGATCTAACAATTTGGGTGCTTTCAATTTTGGTTCAGCCATTGATTATATAGAGAATAAAAAATATGCCAAGTGGTTAATTCCAGTTTTTGTCCTTCTTTTAGGGGTGGCTATTTTAGCCCCGGGCATTTTAACCCAAGGAACAGAAAGAGTCGTTAACTTTAAAGAACAATTTACCCCAATTGCACCTTTTTCTTTCAATGTAAAGAATGCAAATATGGTTGTAGAAGAAGGCCAAGATGCTGAAATAGAAGTACAATTGGTGGGAAACTCTATTCCAGATAAAATTTATTTAAATTCTGATCAAGGGAAATTCTTGATGACGTGGAAATCGAAAAGCGAGGCGACGTTTTTATTGCCAAAGATTACACAAAAAACCAATTTCTTTTTTGAAGCAAATGAATTCTCATCTGAGACATATGCAATAAAAGTATTGCCGAAATCGGCTATCGGAAAACTTACGGCGAATATCGTTTACCCAAGTTATTTAGGTCGAGCTCCTGAATCAGTTCAAAACGTCGGTGATTTGAATGTGCCTGAAGGTTCAATTGTAGAATGGTCTTTCCTTACGAAGAACACAAAAAAAGTGATGGTTTCTGACGGAAACAAAACAGAAACGTTCACAACCGATGGTTTCAAGTATAAAAGAAGCTTTCGAAATGATATGGGAATTCTGGTGCGACTTCAAAACAAACAAAGCAATAAGATTGACTCGTCTAGAATGAATATTACTGTTGTTCGAGATGCGAATCCAAACATTGCGGTGCGCGAGGTGAAAGACACAGTTAGTGACGGCTTGAGATTCTTCTCCGGAAATATTTCGGATGATTATGGATTGTCTGCTTTAACGTTTGTCTATAGAATTATTTCGAAAGAAGGTAAATCTAGAGAAGAACGAATGTCTGTTTTATCTCCAAAAGGAACGGATTTTCCTTTTGATTTTGCTGTTGACTTTAGAAGAGAAAACCTTAAGATTGAAGACCGGGTAGAATATTACTTTGTGGTGAGCGATAACGATGGGGTTAATGGAAGTAAATCGACCAGAAGTCAGGTATTTACTTATCAGTTGCCTTCACTGGAGGAGCTAAATGAGGATCGCGAAAAAGATCAAGAGAAAACGCAAGAAGACTTAGCGAAACTATTAAATAAAACACAGGATTTCCAAAAAGATGTTCAACGTCTTAAAAAGGAGGTAATGAATTCCAAATCAATGGATTGGAAGACAAAAAACCAACTTGATAAACTAAAGGCTGATCACATGGAGCTCCAAAAATCCTTACAGAACCTTCAACAGAATATGGAGAAGAGTGTTGAGGAGAAAAACCAATTGTCGGAAATGGACAAAGAGCTTCTCGAAAAGCAAGCACAAATTGACGAGTTATTGAGCGAGCTGATGGATGACGAAATGATGGAACTCCTTAAGAAACTAGAAGAGTTAATGATGGAGCAAAACAAGGACGAGACGCAAAAGCAACTCGACAACCTTGAACAGAATACAGAGGACAAGAACAAGCAATTGGATAGAAGTCTGGAGATGTTGAAAAAGCTGCAGGTGAATGAAAAGATTGACGACATAGAAAAGGAATTGAAAGCCTTAGCTGAGGAACAAAGAAAACTGGAGGACGACATCAGTAAAGACAAAATTACCGCAGAAAAGGCCAAGGAAAAACAAGATGAGTTGAACAAGAAGTTCGATGACATTAAAAAAGATTTAGAGGAAATGAAGAAGCTGAACGAGGAGCTTCAGCGTCCTATGGATATAGATGACCAGAAACAAATGCAAGAGAAAATCTCTGAGGAGATGAATGAGGCTTCTGGTGAGCTTGAAAAGAATAAGAAAAGCAAAGCTTCTGAAAAGCAGAAACAATCGGCTGAGGACATGGAAAAGATGGCTGAGGAGTTAAATAAAAGTCAAGAGGAAGCCAATGCTGAACAAGAAGGAGAGGACATGGATATGCTTAGACGGATTCTTAAAAACTTGATGACACTGAGTTTTGATCAAGAAAACCTAATGAAAAAGTTTGCTTCAGTAAACGATAGCGACCCGATGTATAAGAAGTTTGGCCGAATGCAAAGGGCGATAGTTGACGACACGAAACAAGTTCGAGATTCTTTAGAAGCGTTGGCAAAACGACAACCGAAAATCGCTTCGTTTATTGACAAAGAATTAAATGATATTGCAGTTAACCATGATTTAGGTTTGGAAGATATCGATGAGCACAGAAAAAGAGAGCTTGGTCAACATCAACAATTTGTCATGACGGGCTACAATAATCTGGCTCTTTTGCTAAATGAAAGTTTGCAATCTATGCAGGCTCAGGCGCAGCAAAACAGCAAGCCGGGCGCTGGAGAATGTGAAAAACCAGGAGGAAAAGGTCAGCCAAAACCAGGACAAGGGAAGCTTGGAAATAGTGATATGAAACAAGCCTTAAAGAAACAGCTTGAGCAAATGCAAAAAGGCAAAAGTCCTGGAGGAACGAAGCCAGGTGATCAACCCGGAATGGGAACGGATGGTCAGGGAGAAGGAATGATGCCGGGCGGAATGTCAAATAAGCAAGTGGCAAAAATGGCGGCTGAACAATCTGCTATACGAAAGAAATTACAAGAATTACGCGACCAACTAAACAGGGAAGGTCGAGGCGAAGGAAACAAGTTGAATCCGCTTATTGATGAGCTGGAGAAACAACAACAAGAATTGTTGAATAAAAACGTTTCACCAGAAATGATTCAACGACAAAAGAACATTTTGACACGATTATTAGAGAGTGAAAAGGCACTGATGGAAAGAGGCTTCGAAGAGAAACGTGAATCTCAAAGTGGAAAGGATAAAGTTTTAGGTAACCAAATACGGTTTGAGGAGTATAACAAAGAAAAATTAAAGCAAGTAGAGCTGCTAAGATCTGTTGACCCCGTTTTTAGGAAATACTATAAGGACAAAGCAAATCAATACTTTAATTTGTCAATGTGATGGAAAGTATGAAGGAAGGATTCAATGTTATTGAGGAGATTAAAGTACCCTCAAGTTTCGAACACTTAAGTAAAATCGAAGGGTTAATTGACCGTTCTTGTGCAACAGCAAGCGTAAGTGAAGACAATTATGGGAACGTTTTAATTGCGGTAACCGAAGCGTTTAATAATGCGGTCGTTCATGGTAATAAGAACGATGATTCGAAAACGGTGAATTTACAGGTTGGTCATACGGACGAAGAACTTTGTTTTGTTTTGCAAGATGAAGGAACAGGTTTTGATTACGAGAATGTGGCTGACCCAACTGCGCCAGAAAACATTGAAAAAGAGAATGGCAGAGGAATTTATTTGATGAGACACCTAGCGGACTTGGTTGAGTTTGAAAATGAAGGTCGTGAGGTAAGTATATTCTTCAAAAAGAATGATTGATTTTACTTGGTCGAAAGGCTTCCGTTTTGAAATAAATAGTACTCAAGTTGATTTGTGGATTGAAGATGTGGTTGCCCAAGAAGGAAAAACTTTGGGTGATGCGGCAGTTGTTTTTTGCAGTGATGAAGAGCTGCTAGAAATGAATAAGCAGCATCTAAACCACGATTTTTACACCGACATAATTACGTTTGATTACACTAAAGATAATGTTGTGTCAGGCGATTTATTTATCAGTGTTGACAGAGTTAAGGAGAACGCAGAGGATCGTTCCTTAGAGTTTAACATAGAGTTGAATCGTGTTGTAGTTCATGGTTTTTTGCACCTTTGTGCTTATGGTGACAAAGGTGAGGATGAGGAAACGATGATGCGAAACAAAGAAGACTTTTATTTAAACAAGCTAAAAGGTTTCACGTGAAACCTTTTTTAATTTGCGCACCGACGAAGTCGGTGTAATTTTATTCCACGGGAAACATAGAAGATGTTAAAAGAATACGATGTTATAGTTGTTGGTGCTGGGCATGCCGGTTGTGAAGCTGCTGACGCGGCGGGCAGATTGGGTGCAAGCGTTTTGTTGGTGACAATGAACATGAATACAATCGCTCAAATGAGCTGTAATCCTGCAATGGGAGGGGTGGCGAAAGGGCAAATTGTTCGTGAAATTGATGCCTTGGGCGGAGGCTCAGGAATTGTATCTGACTTGAGTGCGATTCAGTTTCGTTTGTTGAATCGATCGAAAGGACCGGCAATGTGGTCACCAAGAACCCAGAATGATAGAATGAAGTTTGCTGAAGAATGGCGTTTGTTGCTCGAAAGAAATTTGAATGTTGACTTTTGGCAAGACATGGCAATAGGACTGATTGTTGAAAACGAAAAGGTTGTTGGGGTTAAAACCGGAATGGGAATCGACATTCGAGGTAGGTCTGTTGTTTTAACGAATGGCACTTTTCTGAATGGCTTAATTCACCTTGGTGAAAAGCAATTTGGTGGCGGACGAGTTGGCGAAAAAGCGGCGACCGGAATTACGGAAGATTTACGTCAATTGGGGTTTGAATCCGGCAGAATGAAAACCGGTACACCTCCGCGAGTGGATGGTCGTTCATTGGATTATTCTAAAATGGAAGAACAGTTTGGTGATGAGAACCCATCGAAGTTTTCCTTTTCGCATACTGCGGCATTAACAAAACAACGTTCGTGTTGGATTACCTATACTAATCCTGAAACTCATGAATTATTAAAAACGGGATTTGATCGTTCTCCTATGTTTAATGGTGCGATTAAAAGTGCCGGTCCTAGATATTGTCCGAGTATAGAAGACAAGATTAACCGTTTTTCGGATCGGGATAGACACCAAATTTTTGTCGAACCTGAAGGCTGGAATACTGTTGAGATTTATGTGAACGGGTTTAGCACGAGTTTGCCTGAGGATGTTCAACAAATGGCGCTTCAAGCAATACCCGGATTTGAAAAAGCGAAGATGTTCCGCCCTGGTTATGCTATAGAGTATGATTATTTTCCACCCACTCAGTTGAAGCACACTTTGGAGACGAAGTTGATTGATAATCTATATTTCGCTGGACAAATTAATGGTACAACTGGATATGAAGAGGCAGCATGTCAAGGGTTGATGGCGGGAACAAATGCGGCGCTGAAGATTCAAGAGAAAGATCCTTTTATGCTAGGAAGGGATGAAGCCTATGTTGGTGTTTTAATTGATGATTTAATAACGAAGGGTACTGAAGAGCCATACCGTATGTTTACTTCTCGTGCTGAGTACAGAATATTATTGAGACAAGACAATTCAGATATTCGTTTAACTCCAATTGCTCATGCAATGGGAATGGCGAGTGATGAACGTTTAGAGAACGTAAATGAAAAAGTGAAAGCGACCAATGAGATGATAGGGTTTTTGCAAAACGAAGGTGTGAAGCCGGAGAGCGCAAACCCAGTATTATTGAAAAAGGAAAGCGCTGAAATTAAACAACAGGTAAAATTGGGTCAGATAATTATTCGCCCACATATCGTCATGTCAGATATTTTTGAAATGAGTCCTTCGGCCAAATTGAAAGCGGAAGAATTGGAAGAAATGCATGTGGATGTTGTAGACCAAGCTGAGATACTTTTGAAGTATGAAGGCTACATTAATCGAGAACAAGAAATGGCAGACAAGCAACATCGTTTAGAGGGTGTGAAAATTCCTTTGGATGTTGATTATCATGCTATGCCAAGTTTAAGCATGGAGGCGCGTTTGAAGTTGTCAAATATTCGACCCGTCACTATAGGACAAGCAAGTCGGGTGAGTGGAGTTTCTCCAAGTGATGTTTCGGTGATTTTAATCCATTTGGGTCGATAGTTTCACGTGAAACACCTGTCTATTTATTTCTGAATCGAAATAGAGCGATTTAAGAGCACTTCTGCTTCTTGGAGAGGAAATCTATAGGCTTATGTTGAGATAATCAAATTAGAACGGCGTGTTTTTTGTTTAGCCAACATGGGCTTAACAAGCTATTTAACAGTTAGTTAGGAGCATCAATCCAGTCGCCGTGCTCGCGAATGAGATCAATCAACGCATCAACTGCTTCAGCTTCTGCAATGTTTTTTCGTACTACTGTTTTTTCTTTATAGAGATTAATTTTTCCAGGACCGGTTCCAACATATCCATAATCTGCATCTGCCATTTCTCCAGGACCATTTACGATGCATCCCATAATTCCAATTTTCAATCCTTTCAAATGAGAAGTTCGTTGACGAATTTTTCCAGTTGTTTCTTGAAGGTCAAATAAAGTTCGTCCACAGGAAGGACAAGAAATATATTCCGTTTTTGAAATTCGAGTTCGCGTGGCTTGTAAAATTCCGAATGAGGTGGAATTGATTGTGCGAAGTGGTTGAGGAGAATTGATCCAAATGCCATCACCGTATCCATCAATTAATATACTTCCTGCATCGCTTGACGAATGAAGTTGAAAAGTTTCTTCGTCCAGTTCAGCATATGTGTATTTCAAAATGAAAGGGTTATTTATCCCTAAATTGTTCAGTTCATATATGACTTTGCGAAATACTTGTGTTTTATTTTCAAATGCAGTTTCAACAACCAAAATGGCATTTGGGTGATTTGATATTTCTTTTGTTACCTTAAATTCCCCTTTTGGACAATAAAAAAAAGGTTGATTTATTGTGATCAATTCGGTTGACAACGGATAATACCCGGATTTTCCTTCATATTCTATTAACCACAAGTCGTAATCGACAACAATTCCGATTGTTCCAGGCGTTTCAAATGCTAATTTATTGGAACCAATGTACACATAATCAGCAGCTTGGTCCATTATGTTCCATTTATCTAATTCAATGGAATAGGTATAACCGAAACCAAAGAAATTGGCCGGTTTAATATCTGTTTTATCGCTTAAATTGGCTATTACCACCGGAACGTGACCATGACCGATATTACTTATTACCGCCGATTCTGAGCGAACATGGTCAAATGGAGAATGAGGTAAAGTGTCGTATCCTGTAATTTCGAGTATGTTGGTTTGATTATTATATTTCTCAACTAATTTTCGTGCGACTGGAATTTCAAATTCAGGCTCTTCTGTTAATGAAACACGAACAGTATCGCCGATTCCGTCTTCCAACAAAGCGCCTATCCCCACGGCGGATTTTATTCTTCCATCTTCACCGTCGCCAGCTTCTGTTACACCAAGATGCAAAGGGTAGCAATGACCATTTTGAAGCATTTTTGCACACAACAGTCTGTAAGCCTGAACCATAACAATGGTATTACTTGCCTTCATGGAAACTACAATTTCGCGATAGTCGTTTTTTTCACAAATTCGTATGAATTCTAAGGCAGACTCAACCATTCCTTCTGGCGTGTCACCATATCTCGATAAAATACGATCAGAAAGGGAACCATGGTTGGTGCCAATGCGCATAGCAGCTCCTTTTTCTTTGCATAGGAGCACAAGCGGCGTGAATTTTTCTTCAATTCTATGTAATTCAGCTAGATAGCTTTCGTCTGTGTATTCGTGTTCTTCAAACTTTTTCTTGTCGGCATAGTTTCCTGGGTTAACGCGAACCTTGGCTACAATCCCTGCCGCAACTTCCGCTGCATTTGGCGTAAAATGAATATCTGCAACAATTGGTGTGTCATAACCCAATGTTCTTAAACCCTCTTGAATAGGGGCAAGATTATAGGCTTCATTCTTACTAGGTGCGGTAAGTCGAACCAACTCGCACCCAGCATCTATCATCCGTAAGGACTGCTCTATGGACTTTTGCGTATCCATAGTATCCGTAGTTGTCATGGATTGAAGTCGAATTGGGTTTTTACCGCCGAAACCAGCAGAGCCAACATAGACTTCTAATGTCTTTAGCCTACTGCGATTGAATGGGTCATTGCAATATTTTTTCATTCTTTTTATAACATTATTGAGTTTTGATTGTATAATACATGAGCAAAGTTACATTATGCGCCTTTAAGAAAGCAGTATAATTGTTAATAATTGCAGGAATTATAAGTTAAATGAATTATCTTTGAAGCCGTATGAGCACAGAAAAACTACAATATTCGGATATTAAATTCTCCGACAAACATAACGAAGAGTTTTATAAAGTTTTGAGAAACAGGGTTATGGGTTATTTTAAAACGAGTGGAAAATCTCGGTTTGGTAACGCTCACATGGTTATTAAGACCATTTTCATGTTTGGAATTTACTTTGTTCCTTTCGCATTGTTGTTAACAGTTGTAACTAATCCGTTTTTGGCTTTTGGGCTCTGGTGTCTGATGGGATTCGGAATGGCAGGAATAGGACTTTCTGTTATGCACGACGCAAATCATGGTGCGTATTCTAAAAATCAAAACGTGAATAAATGGGTAGGATATATTATTCACGCTATTGGTGGAAGCGATATCACCTGGAGAATTCAACATAATGTATTGCATCATACCTTTACAAATATAGATGGAATGGATGAAGACATCGATCCAGGAAAATCAATGCGTTTTTCGCCACATGCGCCGCGTTTGAAAGGACACAGATTTCAACATATTTATGCTTGGTTTTTATATGGATTAATGACAGTTATGTGGTTTACAAACAAAGACATTAAACAAGTGAACCGATATCACAAAATGGACCTTTTGAAAACCCAAGGGATTTCATACCGCAAGGCTTTAGCAGGAATCATTTTGTCGAAAACACTATACGTTGCTGGCTTATTGGGATTATCGTTATGGTTGAGTCCTGTATCTTGGTATTTTTCCCTAATAGGGTTTTTCGTTATGCATTTTATTGCAGGGTTTTGGTTAGGAATTATCTTTCAACCGGCGCACTGTGTTCCTTCAAGTAATTATCCTCGCCCAGATGCTTCTGGAAACATCGAGGCGGATTGGGCGGTGAGTCAATTGTATAACACGGCAAACTTTGCTCCCGGAGCTCGGTTTTTCACCTGGTATGTTGGCGGTTTGAATTATCAGGTAGAACATCACTTGTTTCCAAACATTTGCCATGTCCATTATCGGAAAATTTCCAAGATTGTTCGAGAAACAGCAGCGGAATATAAATTACCGTACAATAGTTTTAAAACGTTTGGAATGGCTTTAAAAGAGCATGGCAAGATGCTGTATAATTTGGGTCACTACGATAACGCGCCCGGCCTGCACTAATCATGACCTTAGAAGAGTTCAGAACACACTGTTTATTAAAAGCATATACTTCAGAGCAGTTACCTTTTGACTCTAAAACACTTGTGTTCAAAGTAGGCAGTAAAATGTTTGCGCTTGTTGATATTGACGCCGCTAAATCGGTCAATTTAAAATGCGATCCGGAACGAGCAATAGAATTGCGAGAATCTTTTCTCGAAATACAGCCTGGCTATCACATGAGTAAAGTGCACTGGAACACCGTCTCTTTAAACGAATCCCTAGAAGATGAGATGATTTTTGAACTAATTGATCATTCTTATGATTTGGTAGTCAATAGTCTAACGAAAAAAGAAAAGGTATCCCTTGAGAGTTGATAAATATTTGTGGTGCGTGCGTCTGGCTAAAACGCGCTCTATTTCTACCGAATGGATTAAGAAAGGTAGGGTGCGTATTGATGGTGAACAAATAAAACCTTCCAGAAACATTAAACTAAACGAAGTCATCCAAATTACAAGAAATGCAGCTCAGTTTTCATTTAAGGTTGTAGGTTTTGTAGAAAGAAGAGTGGGAGCAGCTATTGTAAAGGATCTAATCCACGACATAACACCTATAGAAGAGCTTGAGAAGCACAAAGCTTATTTAGCTGCACAATCTGTGTATAGAAAATTTAGTGAAGGGAAACCGAACAAAAAGGACAGAAGAGACCTGGATGATTTCCTCGAGAATTGGGAGTGATTCATGGCAAAGGCGACAAGTACATCTCAATCTATATGAAGATATAACAAAGCATTATTCGTTGTTCGCCTTTTCCAATCACCTACCCATTTGCGCGCAAAAGTCGCATCTTTCGCTGTTTTCTGGTTACTATAATCGATTTTCTATTCCACATCCAACCTGAACCTAGGCATCTCGCTTTTATTGTTTTCTTCGAATATGTTTGTTTTATCAAATCTTCTTTTCTGATAATCCAATATCATTCATGAAATTTTAACACAAAAAAAATGCTCTGATTATTCAGAGCATTTTTCAATTGATTAATTTAAATACTATTGAATTACTATTTTCTTTGTAATATTCTGAGAATCTAGCTCAACGGTACAATGATAAATACCAGGCTTTAAATTTAGGTTATTCAATTCTATAGAATTTTGATCTATTTTTTTGAGTGAATAAACTTCTGTGCCATTCATAGCGTATATGTTTACAGAAAGAATTAATTCATTCTTTGCTGCTATGCTTAGGCTGTTTGACGTTGGATTTGGATAAAGCTTGAGCGTGGTTGCAGTTTCAAACTCTTCCATACCATTCAGACCATCAAGGTTTGTAGCTCTAACAATTCTTCTACAGAAATAACCTAATGTGGAATCAATGTAGGCACTTGATTTTACTGGTCCCATGTTTGGGTTTGTAAGTAATCCGTCAGCTGCAATTTGAGTTCCTGTTCCAGCAGCAAAGCCTAATTGTTGTGCAACACCTTCAACAAAAGTAGCATTCCAAAGGTCCCATGGAGCCGATTCTCCCGGATTACCTGTTAGATATGGAAATACATTGTCAACAGGCGCCCCTATTATAGTCCCCTGAAAATCAGCCGTGCCAGTTGCCAGTCCAGATGCTGCTTGTGCAGCTATAGTATAAGGATCATTTCCCGCATTTACAGGAGCTAAAACATCATTATTTCCGAGCAGATTTGCTTTTGCCATGACATCATAAGAACCACTAATTTCTGTTGTTATTAAACCTGCAGAGGGAACCGAAACGTTACCTGAAGTATATATGGCAACGGGATCAGTTGGACAATGAACAGCACACATTGGAACTTCACCAGCTTCTAACCAGCTCAAATCTCCCATTCCACCGCCCATACTGCACACCATATGAACATCGTTAGAATAACCAGGAGTATTTACCATGTTAGATAATCCTCCGTATCCGTCCCAATCTCCTATCTCAGTCGTATCTATAAGAGCTGTTGTAATTCCCGTTACAGGGTCAACACTTAAAAATTTAGGAAGTGTAATCTCTGCATATTTATCAACTGTTGCATAACCCAAGGCTACCCATCCGCCAGAACCTTGTCCAGAGAGAATAATTCTAGATGTATCAATTCCATATGTGTTCCCATTATTTTCATAATCTTGTCTGAAAAAACGAACTGCACTTTTAGTGTCTTGAATTGCACGGTAAACAGCTTTCATTAAACTAGCTCCTTTCTCCGCTTGAGTTGCAGCAGCAGGGTTCCAGCCTAATCTATATTCAAGGTTTGCCACCACATAACCACGCTTTGCATAACTTTGACAAATTGCTGTTGTTGCTAAATCTTGACGCATACCAGTAGGGTTTCCGTTGTATATAATCGGCGCGAAAGTTCCTGTATGTAGAACAATAACTAGCGGTCTTTCCGTTTCCGTATCTCCATCTGGCTGGTATAAATCAAATTCTAATGCCGCAACACCATTTGTGCCGGTTGGAATATAAGGAATCCCCTGACTTGCGCCTACGACAGACAAATTTGTGCCGTAAACGATATTAGCGTCTACTGTGAAATCCGTAAAAACTTCGTCGACATATCTTTGATTCTGAGCATGAGAGCTTCCAAGAATAGCCACGCAACTTAAAAAAGTAAAAATAATTTTTTTCATGTTATTTGTATTTGAGTTGCCCTAAATTTAAAGAATATTCTGTAAAATGTATCTATTTATCTTTTTTATCTTTCCAATCAAAGGATAAAGTGGTGTAAATCATTCTCCCAATAAACGGACCCCCGTATACTTGTAGGGCTTTCTTGTTGAGTAAATTAGACGCGCCTATTTTGATCGTAAGGTTCGCTTTTTCTATCTTTTTATTAATCTGAGCGTCGAGAAGGCCATATGAAGGAACACTACCTGTAAATTGAGGGGATCCTTCATAAATAAACCCTTCTATCCATTTGTAATTCACATTAAATCCAAATCCTTTCACGCGCTTAACACTAAAATCTCTACCTCTAAATCCTATATTAAACTTATGCTCTGGAGTATTATAAGATGGAATTATAGGATCGCTGGATTCCTTATTCAGAGCATTCCATGAATAATTTCCGTTGATTGCATAATGATCACCAAGAGAATAGTTCAAGCCAATAGTTGCTCCCTGAGTAGTGATGTTTTCTTTTGAATTTGTTGCCACACGGTACACATCATTAATAGTTGGAGCCCCAAGAAGATTAAGGCTTATATCTGCCCCAGTAGTATAACCTATAAAGTTGGTGTAAAAATTAAAGTAATAATTCATGTCTAAATAAAGGTTGTCAAATAGCAACCCTCGATATCCCACTTCGAGTGACTTTACTTTTTCAGGCGCAATAGGGTCTAAATTAAAGTAGGATAAAGAATCTGGGTTTTCTGAATAAAAGTAACTAATTAAAGATTCAATAGTAACCAATGAGTCATAGCCACTGATGTTTCCTACAAGCTTTGCACGACCTACATTATAATACATATACTGATTTAATAGGGTTGGATTTCTTATAGCTGAAGTCACGGTGCCTCTGAGTGTATGTTTTTTGTTAGGCTGCCAAATAAATGAAGCAGCAGGTGATGGTAAAAAATCAAAATTTTGATTCTTATCAAGACGCATTGTTGCTTTAAAAATGAGTTTTTCCTTAAAAAAACGCTTTTCAAGACCTGCGTATACCCCAAATTCTTTGTTAATAATTCTGACACCCCCTGTATCACTAAATAAAGCACCCTGAGATTTAGGCGTATATATTCGTCCGTTTGTACCTAATGTAAATTTGGCAAATTTTGTATCAAATATCTTTTCCGCGTGAACATGGTAAAGTGCCGACTTGTCTTGTATTCTAGAGCCACCATCTAAGAAAGAAGTCTTACTAGTAATTTCTGAAAGTAAAGAATTAAACCGGGGGGTGCCTGGCTCAAAATAATCCTTACCTCCGTCGTAATTTTCAAATGCTTCATTGGCGAATGCTTCAGCCTCATCATGCCAAGCTGATATTAAGCCAGGATTAGCAGCGACAACAGAATCAACGGCTCCAATATTAAATATTGTACCTAGCTGTGGGAACCATTGTACATTAGGGTCTAAAGCACGTACCTGATCTGTAACATTTTCTGTCCAATAGTCTCTATAACGTTTGTCCCAATCAGAATCGTTAGACGCAGCGTCTTGCATTAAAAAAGCAGTTAGTACTGCGTCATAAGAATTACCCGCATCTTCATTTGTTGCATAAGCACGGATAAAAAAATCATCTTTTTTTCTAAGTTCTAAACGATTTTGAAAAAACACAATATCTTTTAAAGAAAACCTATTATCCCCTTGATATACCGTGGTTCCTGTTCCTAAATTAGAAGCATAAATAAACTCAATATCTTTAGTAAATAAATAATGAAAAGCGGCTGATGCCTTTAAATTTTTTGTGTCGTAATCTACAATGTCTTTTTCCCAGTAACCCGTTCGATGCCAGCGCCCCAGTCCGGGAGATTGTATCCGAGAATTTATATCTGTGGCGTTATTAATGCTTGGAGATAAGTTTTCGTCTCCATATCGATTTACCGCATCATAGCCGCCAATATTATTTTGGTCAGTGTCAAGCCCCTCTACAGAATTTGCATTATCAGCAACCCAATCATCGGCAGATAAGTAAGAGAAATTGAACTTAAATGCGAACTTGTCTTCACCTTCTTTATTTTGGAAAGCTTTCGCATAACGAACAGCATATTCATTTAAAAATCTTTCTCCTCCTTTCACGGAAGCGCTAAATCCTTGAAATTTAAAGGGGCTTTTGGTATGCATACTAATAACGCCATTAAATGCATTTGGCCCATAAAAAGCCGAGCTAGCGCCGGAAACAACTTCGACCATCATCAAATCTAGCTCTGAAGCTCCTAAAAAGTTCCCTAAGGCAAAATTTAATCCTGGGGACGCATTGTCAACACCATCTATAATCTGTAAAGTTCTTACTGGAGAAGTACTATTGAAACCCCTGGTATTTATGACTTTAAATCCTAAACTTGCTGATGTTAAATCAACGCCTTTCATATGGCTTAATCCTTCATAGAAATCAGTTGACGGCGTTTCTTGAATCTCTGAAAGAGACATCGTTTCTATGGAAAGTGCAGATTCTTTTTCTCTATCACTTGCAAAAACTCTTACATTTACTTCACCCAGATTCAAGGTGGAGCTTTTTAGCCGTATTAATAATTCGTTAGATACAGACGTTACCTGAGTGACAAGTTCTTCATACCCGTAATAGGATGTAATCAGTTCAATAGGCAATGTTTGATCGATTGTTATTGTGAAGAAACCTTTTTCATCCGAAATTGCGCCAAGGTTAAGACCCTTGACTTTAATTTTGGCATACTCAATTGGCAGTTCACTATAATCATCTACTACTCTTCCTGATATGGTGACTTGGTCGAATAAAACCCTGTTATTTGACGCAATTGGGTTCATTGCATTCAAGCTGTTTAAACCTGTTTTTTGCGTTGCTATCTGAGCATTAGATAGCATAGACAAAATTAGACAGGATAGTAATATTGAATGTTTCATATGTTTTTCTTTACGATTTCGCTAAAATACTGAAAAACTCTAAGCTAGGTTTGGTTTCTATATTCGAGCTTTTGGTAGGCTTTACTTTTTAGATTATTAAAAAACAGCTTATTAATCGAATATCACCTTTTTTCTATCGAACCGTCTGAATACTGATAGATCAAAAGAACCCCTTTTTTTAATTCTGTTTGACTGTCTAATTTGTTCAGAATAGAAGCTTCACTTTTAGCTAAAAGACAAAAGGTCTCGGCAATATTGCCGAGACCTTTTGTTTCATTGTAAGAAATGTATTCTTATTTCTTGATTACATTGATTTTTGCTGAAGCCCCGTTCGCAGTAACAATGTTTGCAATGTAAGCACCAGAAGCAAGTTTGCTTGTGTTTACAGTAGCAGTGCCGTTATTGATGAACATAGAACGAGTAGAAACAACTTTTCCTGAAAGATCAGTGAAAGTAATTGTTGCAGTTCCTTCAGCATTAACGCGAATATTTAATTCATCGTTAGTTGGGTTAGGGTATGCAACTGCGCTCAACAAAATATTCTCGTCTAATCCAATTGTGTTAGGAGCAACTTCAAGCGCAAGACTTAAAGCATTAGTTCCCGACCAACCGGCTGTGTACCACTCACCAGCGATTTGAATAGCTGATGCAGTTAAGATATCATAGTTTGTTGTTCCGTCAAAGTTGATATCACCATCATATCCAAATACAACATTTGAAATTTCTGAACTTGTAGCACAAGCTAAGTACACTACGTCATCTTGCAGGCCAACAGGATATGTCAACGCTTGATAAACTGACGTTCGGTTTACAGAGTTACTAGCAAGATAAGCAGAAACAGAAGCTACAGGGGGGTAAACAATTGTTGTTTCATCATTTGGTGTTGTCCATTCATAAATCGAAAGAGCAATTTCTTCACCAGTCATGTCGTAAACTGCAGTATCTGCACTTGGAACAAACTTAATACCTGTTACCATCAAATCAGAGGCTGCAGGGTTTGTGAACGTCATACAGGCATCATAAGCGCCAGGATTAGAGGTGTTTTGTGGATACGTTGTGTGAACAGGATCATTGTTTGCATCTAATTTCGACTTAGAAAGGAAGAAGAAATTCAACTTGAAAGAAGAAGAATATGAATTATCAGAGGAATCATCATCACCTAAAGAAGAGTATGCAGTGTACTTCAAGAAATACTCACCGTTAGCCAATGTTGTAATATCTAAATTTGGAAACGAGTTTGTGCCTGCTTCAACAACCTCTGCTGAGTCTCCTGCAACGATAGTTCCTGCAGAAATAGTGTTTGAATAAACAGAAGGACCAGCAAGACCAGGACCGATAACATCCAATTTGATACTTACACCTGGTTGATCAGCACTACCGTAGTTAAATACACGCACAGCCGGACTGAAAACGTTATCCGATAACAAGTTCGATGTTCCCGTTTCTACAGGAATTTTTGCATACTCACTGTTAATTACTAAATCATTTGCCAAGGTGCCTACTTTGTTGCCTAAAAACATAACTACGTCACCTGCAAGCATTGCCGTTGTGATATCCAACCCTTTTCCACTTCCAATCATTACAACAGGAATAGTAATAGATGCTCCATTTGTTCCGCCTCCCATTCCTACTGGGTCTGGATCACGGTTAATGATGATTAAAGCAACTGCGCCGGCATTTTGTGCATTTAATGCTTTAGCACCAAATTCACAAGTCCCCCTGTAAACGACTGCAATTTTACCAGCAACAGCAGATGCGTTAATTAAAGGAGAGCATCCTTCTTGAGATTTTGTGTGCGGAATTGCCACCGTTGAATCCCATCCCGGAGTACCATCTTCCGCAAGGACTAACGTATCTTGTACATAAACTCCTGGGATGTTAAAATCTGGAGTCGCTCCCCAGTTGTCCGCCCATGTAAATGGTTTGTTACCAACAATTGACGCTGGTGAAATACCACGCACAATAATTTGCGCGTTTGTTTGAATTGTGAAAGCCGCTAAAGCAATCACGCTAAGTAAAAGTTTTTTCATAATTAAGAGATTAATTTAAAATCGTTCTAAATTTAAGAATTATTTAATACCAAACGAATTTTATATTAAAATGGTTGGACAAACAAACCCTTAACGCTATAAAGTGTTAGGGGCTGAACAACAATTACTTAGTTAAAGCACCCTTTAAATATTCGCGATTCATGCGTGCAATATTTTCCAAAGAAATTCCTTTTGGACATTCAACTTCACATGCTCCTGTGTTTGTGCAATTTCCAAATCCTTCATCATCCATGGTTTGAACCATGTTTAAAACCCGTTCTTTTGCCTCTACCTTTCCTTGTGGCAATAAAGATAATTGAGAGACCTTCGCAGAAACAAACAACATAGCTGATGCATTTTTACAGCTGGCAACACAGGCTCCACATCCAATACAGGTCGCTGCTTCAAAAGCTTTGTCTGCATCATCTTTTGGAATAGGAATAGAATTTGCATCTACCGTATTTCCCGATGTATTGACAGAAACGAAGCCGCCCGAATTCATGATTCTATCAAATGCTGAGCGATCAACTACTAAATCTTTGATTACTGGAAATGCTTTTGCGCGCCAAGGTTCAATATAAATTGTGTCACCATCGTTGAATTTACGCATGTGCAATTGGCAAGTCGTTACTCCTCTATCAGGCCCATGCGCTTCGCCGTTGATGTACAATGAACACATTCCACAAATTCCTTCACGACAATCATGGTCAAAGGCAACGGGGCTTTCTCCAGACTCGACAAGTTGATTATTGAGCATATCCATCATCTCAAGGAAAGACATATCTCCATCGACACCATCGATAGGGTATGTTTTCATTTCTCCTTTGTCCTGTGGGCCGTTTTGTCTCCAAATTTTTAAATTCAGTTTCATGTTTTTTTGTTTTGGACTCAGGATTTAATGACTCAAGACTTAATGACGATGAAACGTCTTATGTCCTGAAGTTTTAAGTCCTTCAGTCTATAATATCTATTTATAACTTCTTTGTACCAACTTAATATTTTCAAACACCAAATCTTCTTTGTGAAGTTTCGGTTCAGAAGGATTTCCTGAATATTCCCAAGACGCCACATACCCATATTCGTCGTCTTTTCGCTGTGCTTCTCCTTCGGGAGTTTGTGATTCCTCACGAAAGTGACCGCCACACGATTCGTTTCTGCTCAAAGCATCAATTGCCATCAATTCACCTAGTTCTAAGAAATCGGCAACGCGACCTGCTTTTTCCAATTCTGGATTCAGTTCATCTATTTTGCCTGGTATACGAACGTTCGAGTAAAATTCATTTCGAATATTTTGAATTTCAAGTATAGCAGAATTTAAATCTTTCTCATTTCTAGCCATTCCAACGTTATTCCACATTACTTTACCCAAGCGTTTGTGAAAATAATCTACAGATTTTGTTCCCTGCACATCAATTAAGCGCTCTAAATGAGAACGAACAGCATTTTCAGCTTCATCAAATTCTGTTGTATCCGTTGGGATTGCTCCAGTACGAATATCATCTGCGAGATAATCACCAATTGTATAGGGTAAAACGAAATATCCATCTGCTAAACCTTGCATCAAAGCGGAAGCGCCCAGTCGGTTGGCTCCATGGTCTGAGAAGTTAGCCTCTCCAGCCACATAGCAACCAGGAATTGTGCTCATCAAATTATAGTCTACCCATACTCCACCCATGGTGTAATGCACGGCAGGATAAATTTTCATCGGCGTTTCGTATGGGTTGTCATCCGTAATTTTATAATACATCTGGAATAAATTCCCGTATTTACCTTCGACAACGCCCTTTCCTAATTTATAAATATCTTCTGCAGTTGGGCTTTCCACATGTTGAACATGCGCTTGCTCTTTTCCATAACGCTCGATGGCAGCAGCAAAGTCTAAATAAACGGCTTCACCTGTTGCGTTAACACCATAACCTGCATCGCATCTCTCTTTGGCTGCTCGAGATGCAACATCTCGAGGCACTAAGTTTCCGAAAGAAGGATAGCGTCTTTCTAAATAATAATCACGCTCATCTTCAGTTAAATCCGTCGGTTTTTTCGTCCCTTGTTTGATGGCTTCAACATCTTCAATATTTTTAGGGACCCAAATACGGCCGTCATTTCGGAGAGATTCGGACATCAATGTTAATTTCGACTGATTCTCACCAGAAACAGGGATACAAGTTGGGTGAATTTGTGTAAAACAAGGGTTGGCAAATTGAGCTCCTTTTTTATGAATTTTCCAGTTGGCAGAAACATTCGAACCCATGGCGTTTGTCGATAAGAAGAAAACGTTTCCATACCCGCCTGAAGCAATTACAACAGCATGTGCAGAATGGCGTTCAAGTTCTCCATTAACAGAATTACGAGCGATTATGCCCCTTGCTTTTCCGTCTACAACGACCAATTCTTGCATTTCGTGGCGGGTATACATTCTAATTTTACCTTTTCCGATTTGGCGAGACATGGCCGAATACGCCCCCAATAACAATTGTTGTCCAGTTTGACCTTTCGCATAGAATGTTCTCGAAACAAGAACACCACCGAAAGAACGGTTGTCCAAAAGACCACCATAATCACGAGCAAAAGGAACGCCTTGCGCTACACATTGATCGATGATTGATGCCGAAACTTCAGCCAAACGATGTACATTGGCTTCACGTGAACGATAATCTCCACCTTTTACCGTGTCATAAAACAAACGGAAAACAGAGTCACCATCGCCTTGGTAATTTTTTGCTGCATTGATTCCTCCTTGAGCCGCAATAGAATGCGCACGACGAGGTGAATCTTGAAAACAAAATGCCTTCACGTTGTAACCCAACTCTGCAAGAGAAGCAGCAGCTGAACCACCGGCCAAACCTGTTCCTACTACGATAACGTCAATGTTACGCTTGTTGGCTGGGTTCACCAAACGAATTTTGTTTTTGTAATCAGACCATTTTCTGTCAATTGGTCCTTCTGGTGTTTTTGAATCTAATACAGACATTTTATACTTCTTTTTAGATTATGCTAAATAAATAAGAATAGGAATAATGGCGAATGCCGCGGGAATAATAACGGCGAATAATTTTCCGGCCATTGAAATTGCACCAACATATTTTTTACTTCGTAAACCAAGCGTTTGGAAAGCAGAAGAGAATCCGTGCCACAAGTGAAAGCCAAGAACAGCCATACTCAACACATATAATATCACATAAAGTAAGGCGTTTGAATTACTCGGCAGACCCTTGATGTCTTGTCCGAAAAAGGTCATGACTTGACTGTGTAAATCTTTCAATCCTTCGGCTACTTTCAATCCAGAAGTCTTGTCGTACAGCATCGTTCCTTTTTTAATCTCGTACTTTTCTTCTGAATAATTCATTTCAGCAAGAGAAACTTTTGATTCTTGGTATTGACCATTCGTTGTATAAACGTAATCAACTTCCAATTCTTTGACTACCGGTTGGCCCGTAGTTGGATCCTGTCCTACTGGAGCTTCAATGCTTTTCGTTATCGTATGCAAAGGCATATTTGTAAAGTGCATTTTTGCCCAAAAGTTGACCATGTGTGTACAGATAAACACGAGAACAACTGTTCCGAGTATCGCCATATAACGAGCTGGCGTACTTGAGTTGGTGTTCGGTTTGTTCATCGCATAATTTGTTGGCCGAGCTTTTTTGTTCTGAATCGTAAGCATCAAGCCATCAATCGCATGGAACAAAATGGAGAAATAAGTAAGATAAGATAACACCTTCACCGCCGGGTTGTGTGTCATGAAATAGGCATATTCGTTGAATGCTACTTTTCCTTCTTCTCCAGTTATAAATATCAATTGCAAGTTACCCAAAAGGTGGCCGACAAGGAATAGACAAAGAAATAAACCGGTCAATGCCATCCAGTACTTTTTGACGATAGATGATGACAATATTGCTGATTTGCTCATATTTTTGGTATAATTCGTTTAAGTTGCAAATTTAATATATACAACAATCTAATTCGGAAATGGTTGTTATTTAGAATGAATATGGATTAAGTTGGGTTTTCACGAAAGGATTGAATCAGTTTTGATCCGCCCTGCTCAACGGTTAAAACACCGGCGCCGCCTAGAATAAGTGCTTGATTATCATTCTGATGTCCACAAGGCAAGCCAAAAGCAACGGGGATTTTTCGGTGTAAAACATGCGCCAGAATAATTTCTTCTAAACTTTTGCCAAAAGGAGATTCGGTGTCGGAAATATTGGTGAACCCGCCTAAAAGCAATCCAGAAACCTCTTCGAGTGATCCAGAATACATTAATCCATAGAACATTCTGTCAATTTGATATAAGTGTTCTCCAACATCTTCTAGAAAGAGAATTTTATCTGTAAAATCTCCTTTTTTCATACGTGGTAATAGCGCGTGTACCATGGCTAAATTTCCGCCAATTACTTTTCCCCGGGCAATTCCCGTTTGATTAAATGGACTGGTTCCGGCTGAAATAACTTCAGGTGTTCCTTTCAAAACCGACAACAAAGACCTCAGAGATTCTGGAGTATTGTCCATGAAATTCAAAGGCATTGTGGCATGTAGACTTGGAATGTTTTTTTGTGCAAGAATTAAATGAAACGCAGTAACATCGCTAAAACCAACCAGGTGCTTCGGGTTGTTTTCATACGAGGACCAATCTAGTTTATCCATGATTTGCATGCAACCATAACCACCACGCGCGCACAAAATTACTTTCGCTTCGGGGTGATTTAATCCATGTTGAAAATCAGATATTCGCTCTTGAACCGTTCCTGAAAAGTAGCCATTCGAACCCATAGCATGAGTTGCAATTTCGACACGATAACCATTTTGAATAAAAAACTCTTTCGCGAAATGTACATGTTCCTTCTCAATTGCTTTCGCCGGGGAACAGATATAAATTAAGTCGTTAGTTTGAAGTTTTGGGAGCATTTCAAATACCTTTAGCTCAAAAGTAAAAGAATCTGCGTAAATGCTCGGAAAAAAGTAAATTTGTATAAAATGAATAATTATGATTACCCCGTATACCGATGATTATTTCATGAAACAAGCCTATTTGGAAGCAAAAAAGGCATATGATTTGGACGAAGTTCCAGTAGGAGCGGTAATTGTTGCGAACAAACAAATCATTGCAAGAGCTCACAACCTGACGGAAAAACTGCACGATGTTACAGCGCACGCTGAGGTACAAGCTATAACTGCCGCAAGTGAATATTTAGGCGCAAAGTATTTGAATAACTGCACCTTATATGTAACGCTTGAGCCCTGCTCAATGTGCGCTGGAGCTTTGTATTGGTCACAAATTGACAAAGTAATGTTTGCGGCACGGGACGAAAAACGTGGGGCCGGCAGAATAAAAGAAGGATTATATCATCCAAAAACGGTTGTTTCGAACGGAGTTATGGAGAAAGAATGTGCGGAACTAATTACTGATTTCTTCAAAACAAAACGGATAAATCTCCGTTAAATTTTTAGGAAATAAGACATTAAAACAATACGTGAAAAACAAAGAGTGCCTCGAACGAAGTGACCCAATTTGGAAATAACGGTTATTTTCCGAGCTTTATGTGTGGCCCTTCCATCAGTTCCTTATTTCATTGTCGGGTTGGTTATTCAGTTTTTTCTTTGGAAACTTTCCGAAACTCCAAGCCCTGAAAACTTAGAAACTGAGGAAAATTAATGACCTTTGTTGTTAATGACGAATTCTAAAGACACCATTTGTGCCATCGCAACCGGAAATGCTATCGGTGCCATCGCCATCATCCGATTGTCGGGACCAGATTCAATTGCCATTCTGCAGAAATCATTTTCGAAAGAGTTGTCAAACGAAGAAAGCCACACCTTACATTTTGGCCTTTTCAAAAACGAAGAAGGTAACCTTGTTGATGAGGTTTTGGTCAGCGTTTTTCACGAAGGAAAATCCTTTACGGGTGAAGAAAGCATAGAAATATCATGTCATAGCTCCAATTTTATTCAACAAAAAATCATAGAAACGCTTTTGCAAAATGGCTGTCGAATGGCGGATGCCGGAGAGTTTACTATGCGCGCTTATTTGAATGGACAAATGGACCTTTCGCAAGCCGAAGCAGTTGCCGATTTAATCGCTTCTCAATCGCAATTGGCTCACGAAATGGCTTTGAAACAGTTGCGAGGGGGGTTTTCGAATGAATTGAAAGAACTCCGCGAAAAACTGATTCATTTTGCATCGCTAGTTGAGCTAGAATTGGATTTTGCAGAAGAAGATGTTGAATTTGCCGACAGAAAAGAGCTTTTAAATTTAGTGTCTGAAGTGAAAGCCTATGTTCGTAAATTAAGTCAAAGTTTTAGTTTGGGTAACGCAATTAAAAATGGTGTTCCTGTGGCCTTTGTCGGCCGACCCAATGCTGGAAAATCAACCGTGTTGAACGCTCTTTTGAATGAGGAAAGAGCCATAGTTTCCGATATTCCAGGAACAACTCGAGATACAATCGAAGAAAACATTCACCATAAAGGGATTAATTTTCGATTGATGGATACGGCTGGAATACATAGTTCAGAGGATATCATCGAAAAACAAGGGATTGCCCGTTCCATGCAGAAGATAGAAGAGGCGACACTAGTGGTTTACTTGTTCGATTGCGGCACGTTCACAGAAGAAAAAATTGCAGAAGATGAGTTGAATTTCTTGAAGAACAGTAATTATATTCTAGTTGCAACGAAGGGTGATTTAGCGACAGAAGAAATTCATAACAGCGTTGCGAAACTGTCAGAAAGAGAAGGGCTAGAGATACCATTTTTAAGTATTAAAGAAGAGGCGCATAAATCGCAATTACTTGATATTCTGTATGACCGAACAATTGGAAAAGAGATTGAACAGCATAGTGTTATAGTTTCAAACGCAAGGCACGTTGACAAATTAAATAAGGCAGAAGAATCGCTGAACAAAGCCAAAGACGGATTGGAGACCAACACGAGCGCAGATCTTGTTGCCATGGATATTCGCCAGGCGATGTATCAAATTGGACAGATAACGGGAGATATTTCTACGGATGATTTGTTGGGGAATATTTTCGCGAAGTTTTGTATCGGGAAGTAATAGTTGAATCGAAGTTTACTTTTTTACAGCAACGGATAGCGCGTCCATTTTGTGTATCGTGTCATAAACGAGTTCTTTTACTTCAAATTGAGATTTTTCCTCATTATATACCTTACACTTTTCTATAGGATTCGCGTAGAAATGTAAAGTCATCGCACGTGAATTGGAGTTATTTTCTAAAGTATGGTATCCCATCCGATCATTCATGTAGGAAAGGTCACCTTCTTTCAGATTTGCTTCATGCGTGATTGTAAAGCCGTCCTCTGTTTCTTGGTAACGTTTTTCTATGATGCTTCCCGAAACCTGAATTACCCAGCAGTCCTGCCCATCGTGATCGTGAATCGGAGTTGCAGCTTCTTCGTCCCAGCAAATCAAAATGATTTCAAACGACTCTTTTCTTGCAATGCAGTTTCGCGAGTAGTCTCCCTCAAGCCAAGTTGCATATTTTTGAAATTCAGAATTTGCGATATTTATTCTTTTCAGAACGCCTGCCTGTTCGGAAGGTTCGGCGTCGTCAAAACATTCAATGAGTTTTTCGATGGTAGTAATTGGTGACATAATTGTTTTTCATTTTCTGCAGAAAGCAAATAATATTACCTTTGCTCAACACCAGAATGTGATTAGCTAAATATAGTTATTTTATGCTTAAAAAGACCATAAAATCTATGAAATCAAAGTTATATACATGTTTTGAAGAGCTTTAAAAATAAAAAATTCGTATGCTGAATACTTTAGATAAATTTGACAAAATTGTTAGGGAATTAATTGTAGATGAGGGGGTTAATCCCGTTGCGGAGCATGTCAATTCGAGTAAATTATTTGATGTTTTGGACTTGTCTTTAGACAAAAAAGGAATTCCTGATGAAGAGTTTGAGCTTGCCTTAAAGAATCTTGTACTTAAAACACCTCGAACAGCGACTAATGCATTTTTCAATCAACTTTTTGGCGGAAGAAATGACAAAGCGGTTCTTGGAGATCTTCTTGCTGTTGTACTAAATAACAGTATGTATACCTATAAAGCGGCGGGTCCGCAGGTGGGTGTGGAAAAAGTTTTGCTTCGTGAAACATGCAACATTATAGGTTGGGACGATCATTCAGATGGAACTTTTGCTCCTGGAGGATCAATGACCAATTATATGGCCATGGTAATGGCGCGAGATGCCTTTGATCAGACGGTTCGATATGAGGGGGTTCAAAGTAAAATGACGGTTTATACCTCGATAGAGTCACATTACAGCATACCTAAAAACGCTGCGTTTTCTGGTATAGGAAGAGACAATGTTCGATATGTACCCTGTGACCAATTTGGTAAAATGGACGTATCTGTATTAGCGAGAATGATTGAAAAAGACATACAAGATGGTTTTTCTCCTGTCATGGTAAACCTGACTGCAGGAACGACGGTGATGGGTGCATTTGACCCGATTCGCATGGCACGTGAAATTTGTGATAAACATGGAATGTGGCTTCATGTAGATGGTGCATATTGTGGATCTGTACTTTTCAGTAGTTCCTACAAACACCTTATTGATGGGATTGAATTGGTTGATTCATTCAGCTACAATGCTCATAAAATGTTGGGCACCCCATTATCGTGCTCAATCATAGTTGCAAAAAATAAAAAGCATTTGCACGATTCATTTTCAAATGACGCAAGCTATCTGTATCAGACGGATCATGATGAATTTAATTTGGGAAAAACATCACTGCAATGTGGCAGAAGAAATGATGCACTGAAATTTTGGACACTCTGGAAAAGTGTCGGAACAGAGGGGCTAGAAAAAATTGTTGACCATCAATTTGAGTTGGCAAATGTTGCCCGAGAATATGTGATGAACAACAGTGATTATACTCTTTACAGTTACGATGAATCCATTTCAGTCTGCTTTAATTACAAGGGAATTCCAGCAAGAAAAATTTGTACGGAATTGTATGAACACTCTGAATTACTTGTTGGGTATGGATCTTTTCAAGAAGATGAATTTATTCGATTAGTGACCATAAATGCCCAAAATGAAAAAGAAGATATTTTGAACTTTTTTCAAATACTAGAAAGTTTTGTTGAGGAGCATGATAGCATTTTTAGTGGGGTTTTACAAGAGAAATAATCACCCATGGAAATCACAAAACTTGTTGTATTAGGCGTTTATGTAGCTATTTTATTCATTATAGGAATTGTCGCCTCTCGCAGAATAAAAGGAATGAGTGATTACTATGTCGGCGGGAAGCAAATGGGTTTTTGGGCGGTAGCGTTCTCGGCAAGGGCAACAGGCGAATCTGGATGGCTACTGATTGGACTAACTGGTATGGGTGCAATGGCCGGATATTCGGGGTATTGGGTTGTAGCAGGTGAGCTTTTGGGGGTCTATTTATCCTGGCAATTTATGGCCAAACGTTTTAAAAGACGCTCTGATAAATATAATGCGATTACCATTCCTGATTATCTGCAAAGTCATTTTAAATCATCTACAAATACGCTTCGAATCATAGCAGCCTCAGTGCTGGTTGTTTTTGTAGTTATCTATGTTGCGTCGCAAATGGACGTAACTGGTATTGCCTTTGAGTCCATGCTTAATATTGACTACAGAATTGGTGCACTCATAGGATTTTTTATTGTTTTACTTTATATTTTCATTGGTGGATTTGTAGCCGCTGTATGGTCGGATATGTTCCAAGGAATTTTAATGTTTTTTGGCTTGGTTTTACTGCCCATAGTTATTTGGTTTAATATGGATCATGGCGTTGGAATTACTGAAGGACTAAATGCCATTGACCCCACACTTACGCAAGTGATGGGCAGAAGCCCTGACGGCCTGATGAATCTTTTTACCATTTTAGGATTCTCCAT
>ERZ1046568.149-NODE-149-length-60459-cov-17.676131_pt1 | contig 60459 bp, 50 predicted proteins | sample MGYA00383092_ERZ1046568 | MGnify/ENA primary metagenome ERZ1046568 (study PRJEB29581, sample SAMEA5548362) | metagenome | biome: marine; feature: coastal; material: water | depth 1 m | study: Short-term variability in the microbial, nano- and picoplankton... | reverse complement strand
CTGTAGCCATTTGGCGACGGTGCGTGACACGACGATCTCACCTTGATCAAAGTACGCGTCATGATTTTCTTCAATGCTATCGAGGTCATAGAGATAGTTCACCATCAGGCCGACAGATTGATGCAATCCTTTTTCGCTGAGATCCGCGGCCCAGTGGATGGCGCGCAAGCTGGCACCATTGCCAAGATGGAACCGTGCGACAGGGTCAATGGCAACATTGTTGGCGCGCTCGTTCACTAGGTAGCTCGCGCAGAGCTTCAGTATTTTTTCTTTGACGGATTCATTGGCATCCTTTGCTTGCAGCCGAGCAATAGATTTAAGGTCATGAACATCGATTTGATGATCGTCCTGATACGCGGTAAGCCATTTTGCAAACCCGGGTATCGGCGACAGCGTGACGTAGCGTTTGGCGTTGGGATAACGCTTGCCGACTTCTTCGACCACTTGTTTGATCAGGAAGTTACCGAAAGAGACGCCGGCTAATCCGGGGTGACAGTTACTAATGGAATAAAACACCACTGTGTCGAGGTCTTGTTCGTCGGGTGTGCCATTGGTGCGGTCAATCAAAGGCGCGATCGCGTCAGGGATGCCTGCGGTAAGGGCTACCTCCACAAAAACCAGCGGATCGTCGAGCATCGCCGGATGGAAAAATGCAAAGCAGAGCCGTTGTTCGCTGAGTCGGGTTCGGAGGTCCTCCCAACCCCGAATCTCGTGCACAGATTCATACTGAATGATGCGCTCGAGTACCGCGGCGGGGGAGTTCCAATCAATGGCGCGGAGTTCGAGAAACCCGCGGTTAAACCACGAAATAAACTGATGCTTCAAATCTACATCGACACATTTTAGATGGGGGTGATCAGGCAGCAATTTGAGCAATGAAGCACGCATTTTCACGAGCACGGCGGTCGCATCGGGCGCCATATTCATTCTGCGAAATAATTTGATTCTGGGGGCTTCAATGGCCTTGGTAAGCGCAACCAGTTGATCCGCCTGCGGGTCATTTTTATAGTCATCTGCTGCGCCCAAAATGGCATCCGCAGAGACATCAAAGTCACGTGCGAGCGCTTCAAAGAACAGCACCTTATTGGCGTCATTGAGCTGTTGGTAATCTGCAATGACTTCGCAGGCCAGTGCCAGCCCCGATGCCTCGCCCCGGTGATGCAGTAATTGCTGACATTTACCGGCTAAATCATCAGAGGGAGCCTGGGCCGCCACCTGTCGTCGTCGGGCCAGAATGTCGCGCCCGGCACTGACGACCGAACCCAATAGCTTGCCGAGGCCAGTGGAGGCCTGGCGCGGTGTCCCTATTGGTGGTTGTGCATCTGATGACATGATGCTGGCTCGGCATAGTGTTGTTTCAACCGATACTATATCCAACTCTGCTGGGCCGCGCCTCATCGATTTTGATCAGGGCACCGAGACCGCGTCTTTGGGCATGGTGAGGCGATTAACGCTGCTTGATAGCAGAGCTGTAAACCCCGGGGCGGTTTGTGTCAGCCTTCTGTTCTGGGGGCGGACTCGTCCTTCCAAATGGCGTAAAGCAAGGCACACAGCATAAATAGCATCACTGCAGAAAAGGGCAGTGCGCCGATGATCATGACTGACCTGAGGGCATCCATGCCGCCAGCAATCAGCAACGTGATGATGACCAACCCGAGCAGCACACTCCACAGAACAATATGTCGCGAATGAGTGCCGTCCTCAGAACCACCCGATACGATGGTATTGATGACCAGCACGGCCGAGTCGGCAGAGGTCACAAGATAGGTAATGAGCAGTAATGTGCAGAGGGTTGATACCGGCAATACCCAGCTTGCAGAGAACAACGATTTCACTGTTGCAAACAATTGTGCGGAGAGGTCTGCACCGAGAATACTGCCTTCAGCAACACCACTGAGTTCGAGGTCTAGGGCAGTCCCGCCAATGATACAAAACCAAGCAAAGCACATGAGAGACGGCGCCAGAATCGCACCCACTACATATTCACCGATCGTTCTGCCTCGAGATACCCGTGCCAAAAACAGTCCGACAAAGGGCGTAAAAGCGATCCACCACGCCCAATAAAATATATTCCAAGCAGATTGCCAGTCACTCAAAGCGCGTGCGGTGGGTGTGTCGGTGCTGCTCCAGACGGTGACCGACATCTGACCAATCTGAGAAAGGTATTCGAGCAGGCCGGCCACAAACATTTCGCCGGCGAAAGCCGTCGCACCAAAGATAACGAAGATCAGCAGTAACAGCCAAGACAGCGCCATATTGAGATTTGAGAGCCACCGAATGCCGCGCCCGATCCCCGACAAGGCAGACAGCATCGCCGCTAAGGTCAAAAACACAACGGCAACAAATAGTGCGGTGAGACTGGGTCGTCCTTCAGAGACCAGCCATTCCCAGCCGGTGATTTGATGCATGCCAAAGGCGAGTTGATTGACGCCGTAGCCTATCGTGACACCGATACCAATGATGGTGGCAAGAATCGCTGCTGCATCGACCACGCCACCAATGCGCCGTCCCGACTCGGCACTGAGCACTGCGGTAAAGGGCGATCGAATCGTCAGTGGCATATTGCGCCGATAAGCAAAGTACGCCAGCGACATCCCGACAATGGCATAACAGCCCCAGGGTGTCAGGCCATAGTGCAGGAGTGTCCATTTATAGGCCGCCGCCAAGTTATCGCGCTCAAGCGCGGTCGTGGCACCGAGGATGACATCGGGGTTGTTGGCAAAATGCGCCAGCGGTTCAGCGGTAGAGTAGGTGAGCATGCCAACACCAATACCCGCACCAAACATCATCGAAAACCAGGCGAAGCGACTAAATTCGGGTCTATCAGACTCTGCGCCCAAGCGAATGCGCGCGGTTTTGGGTACCACCGCCAGCAATAACGCCATGACCATAAAAAGACCCGACGCATACACGTACCAGCCCCTAAAGTAGGAAATGGTCGCCGCCTGTATCTCCATCAAAATGGCCCCGGCATCGGGGGCGAGCGACGCCCACAGCACGAGGCTGACCACCACAACCTTAACCGCCACAGCAACCAGGCGATTCTGGCCGGCGTAAAATCCGGTGCTTTCAACCCGCGTCGCAACGTCTGTCATCTGGCTTCCTTTTTTATGCGTCTCTAAAGCGTTTTTTTAGTTATGTTGGGGTTGCAAGCGAACAAGGCTGTTGGCCTCAGTGGCGATTAAACGTGCGCTGATCGCCTCGAGCACCTCACGCAGAGCAGTTGATGTTATCACTGCGGGCGTCTGTGCCCACTGTTGCAGTTCGGCCGAGAGTGCAGTATCGCCTTCTTGTGCAGTGAGGCGTACGTCGGCCTCACGGAGCAGATCGTATAGTGGATCCATCTTTGCTGTCTCGTTCGGATGCGCTCTCACCCATTGATCTAGATAAGCCATCCCCACAATCGGTGTTGCTGGCCAAGTATTGGGAAGTTGCTGCTGCGGATTAAATTGCCCGCCCTGGTCCGCTAAGGTGGCAGCTGCGATTTCATTCGCGGTGAGGTAGTCACTTGGCTTGAGCGCAAAGACATCGATCCCGCGGATAATTTCGGTGCCATAAATGTGGCCGTTATACCAATAGGTTGACCAATAACCACCTGTAACAAGATCCTCGGCATCGATAGGCCCACGATCAAAGTAAGCGATTTCAATCGGATTTGTGGAGTCGGTGAAATCGATGATCGACAGGCCGCCTTGGTACCACGCTTGCACAAAAATATCGCGCCCGGGCACGGGGATGATCGAGCCATTATGAGCCACACAATTTTCAGTTTCGAGCTGGGGCGCCCTCATCTTGTAATGACTTTGAAAAACGAGTTTACCGTCGACGATATCGTAGATCGCATCAGCACCCCAAGTGAGCGGGTCATAGGTGCGACAGCGAGGACGAGTGCCGCCGCCCCACTCATCCGTGAAAATCACTTTGCTACCGTCGTTGTTGAAGGTGGCCGAGTGCCAGTAGGCAAAGCCTGTATCGGTCGCGACATCAATGCGCTCTGGGCGTCGCGGATCACTGATGTCGAACAGGATTCCGTTACCGGAGCAGGCGCCCGCAGCGAGTTGTAAGCTGGGAAACACCGTGATGTCATGGCACTGATCGGTGCGGTAAGTTTCTTGTGTCTCATCTCCATGATCGCCCCCCCGCCAGAGGCCCGACAGTGCTCCGGTCTCGGGGTCGGCAAACACGGTGGGACTATCAATAATTCGGGCGTTGGCAGGGTCGTCGACAGGAATTTCAATCACGTCGATCCGAAATAGCGCAGTGCGGTTATCGCCGGGGGACTCATCGATACAGCCTGCCAGTTCTTCCTCTTCACGCACGCGAGAGATGCCTGAGTTGTAGACAATGAGCTTGCCTTGCTCGTCGGGGCCTGCCACGACGGAATGTGTGTGTGACCCGCGACACGTTTGTACGGCACCGACTTGTCGAGGTTGCGTTAAATCACTGATATCAAAAATACGGATCCCGCGAAAACGATCAGCGCTGATATCGCCGCGGATGCCCTCTAAACCGCAATCAACACGACCCCGTGTTTCTTCTACCGACAGTATGAGGAGGTGCCCGACGATGGAGACATCGCCTTGGCCACCGGGACAGACAATCGACGCCAGCAGTGAGGGCTCGCTTTTCTCAGTTAGCTCGTAGAGGTTAAAACCATGGTAGCTACCTGCCACCATAATGTTGTCCCAAAACGCGATGTCGGTATTCGAAAAGCTCAGCAACGGGGCGCGTGCTTCGGGTTTGTCCTGCTCATCAGCCGATTCGGTGCCCGCAGTGTTTGTTGTCGAGTTCTCCTTGCCAGCTGTTCCAGTTTGCTCTTGACCCAGCCCTTCAGTCGGTTGGTCGATATCATCGGACTGGGCCTGCTGAATAATCTGGCTAGGGTTTTTGTGCTCGGCGCTTTGGTGCATGTGGTGGTCGGTACCGGCCTCAACCTCATGAGCGACATCCGCTATCGGCGCGGGCACCATGAACCGCGCCGCTGGTAACTCGGCAGGGTTGGCCGGATCATAAAATCCCGGCGGTTTGGTCAATACGGCTACTTTTTCAAGATGCCAAATGGCTTCCTCGGCGTCATAAAGTCCAGCCGCAAGATGCGCACGCGGGTCATCTGAAAGGCCAACCAATAAGCCGTGCATGCGCTCAATCTCTTCTTCCTGATCGTTAACAATGTCTGTGGTGAATTCGAACAATGTTGGATCGTAGGCGGCACCCGGTTGTTCCATAAGGGTCTCAACCATCTCGAGCGCGCCTTCGTGGTGGGTGATCATCAAACTTAGAAAATGTCGATCAAAGTCACTACCGGTTGCGTCGCTAAGGCTTTGCATTTGCGCGGGTGTCGCCATACCCATCATGACGTGATGCTGATGATCGTCCAGATGCAGTTGATTGATCAGTGGCTCACCGCGCACTGTCAGCCATTGCGTCATAAAGGCAATCTCATCCGCTTGCGATGCCTCGATCCTGCCTGATGCGTCTAGAACACCGGGAGAATTGGTGCGATCTTTTGCGAGCACGGCCATGTCTAGTGCCTGCTGATGATGCACCATCATGTCTTGTATGAACTGAATATCGTCCGGCGTATGGCTGGTATTGGCAATCTGGATGGCGATGTCAGCACTGAGTAGGCGTGAGCTCTCGCCGGGTGCGCCGGGTTGCACAATGGGGGCAGCGACAGTGCGCAGACACACGACGAACAGTGATAGCGTGATCGATAAGATGAAGGGGGTAACTGGCATGGACAGATGTCTTCCTGAAGATCAACCGCGAATCTACCAGATACGTAGCCAAGATGCTGTTGCGCGTCAGTCAGCCACTCTGTCTGGCTTAGTGCATATCATCGGGTAGCGAGTCATGAGACACCCATTCACTGGGGCTATCTACCTGTCAGAATCTAGCGTCAGAATCGAGTTCAACACAAAAGGAGGTGTTACCCACCCGATTTATTGCATCAGGTGTTTGACGCAGTTCGTAAGTCAGCAAGGTGTGCTAAGCCAGCAACCCCCAAGGTCGCCGCGACAAACAGATCAGGCATGTTGGATAGCGCTTGTTTCATGGCTATGAGCAACAGGGCGCCAGACACCAGATGGAGTAGTAGCGGAGGTGGGCCGTGAAGTCCCGCTTTACGATGGCGCCAAAAGAGCCAAAGCGCCTCGACCATCATGCCCAGCAAGATGGCATCAATGAGTCCAGCCATCGTGAACCAGTCAGGCACGCTTTACGCTCGTGCAAGCCCCAGTAGTTGTGCTAAGTCCTTAAAGAACACGCGAATATGCGCAAAAGGTCGGCGACGCACCAATTTTTTGGTGGTGTACGACTGCCACGTTAAGGTCTGCACGTCAGGGTCTCGGCACATCGCGACAAATTTTTCGCGCCGCTTGTCGGTGCCGTACCAAAACCGCTGTAGCAATCCGAGCACCCAAAAGACCTTGCCATGGAGTTTCATAAATTGTTTGCGCGCCTGAGCGAGTGCGCGTGCATCACCTGTTGCCAAGAAGGCGTCGAGGGCGTTGGCACTCAGCCGCCCACAGAGCATGGCGTAGTAGATGCCCTCGCCAGAAGCTGGCGCGACCACACCCGCCGCATCACCCGACACTAAGACCGCGCGGCCGTCATCCCAGCGTTTCATTGGTTTCATAGGAATGGGGGCGCCTTCTTTGCGTTTGGTCGTCGCCTCTGCTAATCCTACATCGGCACGCAGCGCCGCGACTGAGGCTTTGGCTGAGAAATCTTTGTGGGCACTGCCCACCCCAATACTCGCGTTTTTGCCATGAGGAAAGACCCAAGCATAAAAATCAGGTGAGAGACGGCCTTGATACCAGACGTCACAGCGGTCCGGGTCATAAGCAGCCCAATTTTGATCTTCGGGTACCTCGATAATCTCGTGATAAGCCAGCACCCAGGGCGTTTTCTCTGCATCGGGAATCGTGGCTCTGGCGACGGCAGAGCGAGCGCCGTCGGCACCGAGCACACTGCGCGCCGTGACCGTGATAGTGCGAGGATTCTCGTCTTTCGTTTGATACGTGAGCGAAACCAGCTCTTCTTGGTATTCGAGTGACTTAAAGACTCCTGGCACCACTGTGGCACCGGCTTCGCTGGCACGTTGTCGCAACCAAGGATCAAATTCATCGCGATCGACCATGCCCACAAACGTGCCATCGATCGGCATATCCACGGACTGACCTTTGGGAGAAATCATGCGCGCTGAACGGATTCGCGCAACCACCAGGTGATCGGGAATATTGAACTCCTGCAGTAGGCAAGGGGGGATGGCGCCACCGCAGGGTTTGATCCTGAAACCACGTTCCAGCAGCAATACCCGGTGACCCTTGTTTGCCAGCTCATGAGCTGCAGTCGCGCCCGACGGGCCGCCACCCACCACGATCGTGTCGTAATCTGCGTGCGGTTGTGTCATCTGATGCCTCCCTCTCCAGCTTCCGCTAGAGCAATGTCACCAAAGGAGGGGGCAACGGGTTCGTTGCTGAGGCCCCAGTTGGCGATGTGAATGTGCCGTGCAAGTGACGCGGCAATTAAGAATAGGAATCCCTCGCAGGCAAAAACGAGCCCGTAAGAGATCGCCGGCTCATCGAGCCAGTAGCGCGTGAGATCAACTGCCACGGTGCCCAAAAAACCGCCGAAGGCAAACGCAATGGCTTGAGCGGCACCCCATAATCCCATGCGGATGCCTTCTCGTTTTTGTTGGCCGGCACTCGCCAGTACCATCATGGCGCCAATTGCGGCAACGGCAAAACCGCCGTTGGCCGTGCCCAGTAAAAAGACGTTGGCCTCGAGGGGCCACGTGGCGCTGGAGAGTCCGCCCCAGCACAGTAAAAAGAGTGCCACCGCTGAGAGCAAGCAACCGCCGCGGATCCACAGTCGTAATAGGCTGGCCCCGCGAGATTTAAACAATAGTGTCGAGGCTGCCATCGCGGCCATACCGAGCAACACACCGGCATGTTGCACACCCGCCAGCTGTGTTGATTCTCCAGGCGTGCGGCCAAATACGAGGCCCGCAAAGGGCTCCAAAATGAGATCTTGAGCTGAGTAAGCAAGCATTGAGATAAAAACAAAAATGGTAAAGAGGCGCGCCTGTGGATCAGTCCACACATCTGCCAGTGCAATCATGAAAGGGCTTTTCGGCGAGACTTCTGATGCTGCAATCTCAATTTCCGTCGCTGCAGAGGGCGCGGGCTCAATGCCGCGAATCACGGCCAGCGTGATGAGAACGGCGAGCAGCGAGACCGTCGATGTCACGACCAGTAATCGCTCAGGGGAGTAGGGGTCGAGAAAGTGTCCGGCAACGCCAGCGGTGACGGCAAAGCCGATAATCATCATGAACCATACCAGTGCCGCCGCTGCGGGCTTGCGCTCTGAGGCAACATGCTTTGCCAATAGCGCGAGTAAGGAGGTGCCCGTGGCGCCGGTGCCGACACCGATCGCAAAAAAGCCTACCGCCGCAATGCCAACACCTAACCAGTGGTTCTGCGGAATGAGGGTGGTGCCGAATGCGGCGCCGACCCCGCCGATCGCTAAAATAAACATGCCGCCGATGATCCAAGGCGTTCGGCGGCCGCCAATGTCAGAGCCGTAACCGATCCGCGGCCGCGCTAACTGCACAATGTGATGAATGGTCACCAGAAAACCGGGTAGCGAGGCGGCCAGTGCCAGCTCCACCACCATAATTCGATTCAAAGTAGACGTGGTGAGCACCACAATGCCACCCAATGCCGTCTGGATGAGACCGAGGCGAATAATATGCCACCAACTCAGGTGTCTTGCCTGCGATAGACTCACATCAGCCACCCGCCGAGCCCGATCGCCACGGCCATCATGCCTAAGACATAAAGTGAGACACCTGTGGCGTTGTACCAGGGCGCAAATTGTTTTGGATCACGCAGTAGTTTGCGCATCGCGAGCAGTTGCGCGGCCACCACAAGGCTGACAGTGAGCGCAAAAGGCATAAGACCCCAACGCACGAGTAGTAGGATCACAATGAGCTGTGGCAGCAACATAAAGAGGCAAGCAACACGCGCGGCGCGTGTGGGGCCGAGCTGCGCGGGCAGTGAGCGGATACCCATCGTCAGATCACCCTCAACACTTTTAAAGTCGTTGAGGGTCATGATGCCGTGGGCACCGATACTATAAAGCAGTGCGATGAGCAGAATCGGCTCTGCGGGTAGGTCGCCACCGATGACAATAGCGGCGCCCGTGATCCAGGCGAGCCCTTCGTAACTGATGGCAACGGCGCTATTACCCCACCAGCCATTCATTTTGAGACGCAGTGGCGGTGCGCTGTAAGCCCACGCCAATACGAGTCCTAAGCCGGTAGCCGCCGCGACCCATGGTCCCAACAAAATAGCCCACGTTTGTGCGATGGCTGTCCACACGACCGCAAACCAAAAAGCCGTCTTACCGGGGACGCGTCCCGAGGGAATGGGTCGGTCTGGTTCGTTCAGCGCGTCGACATCTTGATCGTACCAGTCATTCACAATCTGACTGGCGCCGCAGACTAGCGGTCCGGTAAGTATTACGCCGGCCAGCAGGGACCAACCGCTCAGATCTGTTCCGGGCCCTGCAGAAATCCAGCCGCACAGAAATGCCCACATTGGTGGGAACCATGTGATCGGTTTGAGAAGTTGTAGCAGCGCGCCCGGTGACGCCCTGCCAACTGCTACGTTGACCGGGGCAGACTGATTCATAACGGCATGGTGGGCGCAGGGGGAAAGTAAGTCAAATTTAATTTACAGTTTATGCGTCCAAAAATATGGAATACGGATATTTAGGCCACATTGTCCTCAGAGTCGCCAATATCGAACCGACGTAATTTGGTATAGAGGCTCTGTCGGCTGAGCCCGAGCAGTTCAGCTGCTGCGGCCCTATTATCTTGTGTGAGCTTGAGTGCGGCCTCGATGCAGAGTGCTTCGATGACGTCTGTTGACTCTCTTACCAGCTGTTTCAATGGGACTCGACCCACTCGCCCGGTAATTTGCTCTATGGAGCGAGGCAAATGAACATCGGTGGCCTTTTCGCCATTGATGCGACGACTGACATCGCGAATAAACATGAGAATCAGGGGTCGGCCGGAGTACTCAGTTTGCACCGCCGATAATTCGATATCGAGCTGTGCACCGACCTCTGTCCTAAGAAGAGAGCTAAATAATTGTAGTGGGCGATCCGACTGAATATTACCGAGCAGTATATCGAGATCGACTATTGAGCGGCCCAGCCAACGATCTGCGCGTCGTCCTGTTGCTTGTTGTTCATCCTGAATGCCCGCCATATCGAGATAGGCGTTATTAGCGGCAATGACGATGCCGTTTTGATCCGTGATCAAAATGCCATCTGGGGCATGTTCGAAACTGTCGCCCCCTAGCGTTAGGTCCGCTACGGTGTCCGATGAGGTGGCGAGACGAATTAAGAGGCGAGTTTCGTTTCCCTGACGCAGGCAGGTCACGCCCGTTTTCAGTGTGTCGCCGCTTGCTGTGGTGATTTCTCCCGGTACGACACCCGTCGTGCTGCGTGCTTCTCTTTGTAGCTCGGTCAGCGCGCGGGCGCCCTTATTATCAAGACCCACGGGGAAAACGCGCCCTACTAGTGCGCCGTCCTCCAGCTCTAATAGGCTGCTGGCGACACTGTTGGCTTCGAGCACTCGTCCTGACAGATCGTCTACTACGAGAAAGCCCTCGGCAACCATTTCCAGCATGCGACGGTAACGGGCCTCCAGTCGACGGTTGCTCCAATAGTCTTGTTCCAGCGTGCGCTGAGCGTTGACGAGTTGCTGCCGTAAATTGGTTTCGCTCCGCAAATCAACGCAAGCCAGTCGAATGGTATGGTCAGTGTCATTCGCGCACAGCCAACAAATAGTGGGCAGCGGCTCAGCTTCAGGTCCTAAGACGATGGCAACATCGACCCGATGCGCTGTTCCCGGCTCTGACACTGCCGCAGTCAGTGCGGCTTGTGCGATGTCGGTGTCCGACTCCCGAACCAGCTCCAGCCAAGGGCGGCCGATCATGGCGTCACGCGGTAATTGCCGCATCGGCCCCGAGTCTGAAGCGACGTCGGCAATCCGAAGTGAGTCGTTTAGGGTGATTTGCAAGTCTGCGAGGCTCGCCAGCAATGCTTCCGTGCCTGCTTGTGTGGAGATTGACAAGTTTTTGGCCTCCAAGTTTTTGGCCTGCTGCGGGAGTGTCTCAATAATCAGTGTCTCAAGATTTTGACACCACCGCGCTCTAGATCGGGAGTCTCGCACACTAAATCCCCGATAAAAAGACCTTTAAGCAGTATTGCTACCTTGAAAGCCGATCGACAAGTGTCAAAACTGATTAAATTGCTGTATGTAAAAAATGTTTGACACTACGCCGAGCTGTCTCTACTCTGAATCCCATAATATCGCCGTGGCGTCTGCTGCGGTTGGAGGTTTGTATGAGCGCGAGTGAGCCGGCCGAAGGCCGACAGGGGCAGCCGCTATATACCTCGGCGGAACGTGCTCGCCGGGATGCGACGAAATGGACGCTGGTGCAAGGCATTTTAGCGCCGATCCAGTTTCTCGCTTTTGCGATTAGTCTTTGCTTAGTAGTGAACTACTTGCTCAATGGCGCAGGCCTGGCCGCCGCCACACTGTCCGTAGTGGTAAAGACGTTCTTGCTCTACGCCATCATGATTACTGGCGCTATCTGGGAAAAAGTCGTTTTCGGTCGCTATCTTTTTGCACCGGCTTTTTTCTGGGAAGACGTGGTCAGCATGGTGGTCATGTTCCTGCATACGGCTTATGTCGTGATGTGGTTAGCGGGATGGGGAACTCCGGTCGAGCAAATGTGGATGGCATTGGCGGCCTACGCGAGTTACGCCGTGAACGCCTTGCAGTTCCTATTGAAGTTCCAAGCCGCGAAAAAGACGAGTGCTGACAGCGAAGACGATGCGTCGACCTTACTAGGGGCTCGGGGAGTACTCGATACGTGACTGAGGTGATTGCTCGCGCAGAATCAACCGGTACCCCCGCGGTGATCACAGAGCGAGGCGAGCGAGCTGTTTTCTGTGGTTTGACATCGATCATCTGGCTCCATCGCAGAATTCAAGACGCCTTTTTCCTGGTGGTGGGTTCAAGAACTTGCGCACACTTACTGCAGTCTGCTGCAGGGGTTATGATCTTTGCTGAGCCGCGTTTTGCCACGGCAATACTGGGTGAACGAGATCTAGCGGGAATGGCTGATTGCAATGAGGAGCTTGATCGTGTCGTGTCAGAGTTACTCGCGCGGCGGCCCGACGTAAGACGCTTATTCTTAGTGGGCTCCTGTCCGTCAGAGGTGATCAAACTTGATCTCGCCAATGCTGCGGCAAGATTACAACGCGTGCATGACAATCGATTGAGGATCTCAGCATTCAGTGGTTCTGGTATTGAAACAACCTTTACCCAAGGTGAGGATCAGTGTCTCGCCAGTATGGTTCCAGACTTGCCAACCGCGCAGGACAGTAGCCTTAGGTTGATGGTGGTGGGGACATTGGCTGACATCGTGGAGGAGCAATTCCGAAGACATTTTGCTCAGCTGGGTATCACTGAGGTGGATTTTTTCCCGGCGGCGCGTGCCGATGATTTGCCCGCCGTAGGGCCCGGCACTCGGATATTATTAGCGCAGCCTTACCTTAGTGACACGGTGGCAGCTTTACGTAAACGAGGTGGCAAGTTAATCAGTGCGCTTTACCCATTGGGTATTCAAGGCACGCTCGCTTGGTTCCAAGCCGCTGCCGCAGAGTGGGGTTGCTCGGCCGAAACGGTGCAAGAGGCACTGGCGATTCCCATCGCGCGAGCGCAAAAAGCGCTGAGCCGTGTCCGGTCGTCGCTCGAGGGCAAAACTTTACAGTTTTTGCCGGATTCGCAGCTCGAAATCCCCTTGGCGAGATTTTTAAGTGAAGAGTGTGGCATGTCGCTTGTTGAGGTGGCCACGCCTTTTATCGATCAATCTCTGATGGCTGAAGAATTGGCGCGCTTAGCAGAAGATGTGCGTTTGGTTGAAGGGGCTGATCTCGATTCGGCGTTGGCGAGGGTTAGGGCGAATCGCCCTGATCTCACCGTCTGTGGGATGGGCATCGCAAATCCATTAGAAGCTGAAGGCCTGCGAACTAAGTGGTCGATTGAGCTGGTGTTTACGCCGATACAGGGTTTTGATCAGGTCGCTGATCTCGCGGGACTGTTCTCGCGCCCGCTCGTGCGAGAGCGGCAGCTCGAGGTGGGATCATGGAGTTAGCGCTTTGGACCTATGAAGGCCCCCCGCACGTCGGTGCGATTCGGATCGCGGCGTCAATGCGCGATGTGCATTTGGTACTGCATGCGCCGCAAGGTGATACCTATGCGGATCTGCTGTTCACCATGATTGAACGAGAAAACCGCAGGCCACCTGTGACGTGGACTACCTTTCAGGCACGAGATCTCGGTAGCTCGACTGCCGAGATGGTGATCAATACGCTGGAGGGTGTCTGCGAACGTTATAGCCCTCAAGTACTGTTGGTGGCTGAGTCCTGTACTGGCGAGTTACTGCAAGATCAACCCGGTGCGCTGGCGAAGGGTGCCAACCTGTCTGCGCCGGTGATTCCGATCGAAATGGCGGCCTACACTCACAAAGAAAACTGGGGCGCGAGCGAGACGTTTTACCAGTTGGTGCGCGGTTTATTGGCGGCCAGAGCCTTAAAGCCCGGTGAGACAAAAGCTCCCCGTGCGGCGGATCAGCCGCCATCAGTGAATCTCATCGGTCCCACGAAGCTGGGCTTCCGGTGCCGCGATGACGTGGTGGAGGTACAGAAGTTATTAGAGCAGATGGGTGTTCGCGTGAATGTGGTGGCGCCGCTTGATGCGACACCCCGAGATTTGCTGCGTATTCCTGATGCCGATGCCAATGTGAACTTGGCGCCAGAGGTCGGTGATCTCACCTGTGATTGGCTAAAGCGTCAATTTCAGCAGCCCATTATTTCGACGGTTCCCATGGGTTGGGGCGCTACGCGTGACTTTATTGCCGAAGTGTCTGAGACGCTCGGCTTGGACATCGACGTCGAGTCAGTGGGCGACAGTCGTTTACCGTGGTATAGCCGATCGGTTGACTCCACTTATTTGACTAATAAGCGTGTCTTTATTTTTGCTGATGGCACTCACGCCATCGCAGCGGCGCGCATTGCGCGTGACGAAATGGGTTTCGAGGTCGTTGGCTTGGGTACCTATAGTCGTGAGCGGGCTCGAGATGTTCGGGCGTTGGCCAAAGAATATGGTCTAGAAGCGTTGATCACAGATGACTACCTCGCCGTAGAACGAGCCGTGGAAGCACTGCAACCTGAACTGGTACTGGGTACGCAGATGGAGCGCCATATTGCCAAGCGCCTAGGCTTGCCGTGCGCAGTGATTTCAACGCCGGCCCACGTGCAGGATTATCCTGCCCGATACTCCCCACAAATGGGTTTCGAAGGCTGTAACGTGCTGTTTGATACCTGGGTTCACCCCCTCATTATGGGACTAGAGGAGCATCTCTTGACGATGTTCCGCGACGACTTTGAATTCAATGATACCGCGGCACCCTCGCACTTGGGTGGCGAGGGGGGCGGTGCGCACCAGCCAGACACCGTGGCGTCGATCGAAGAAGCCGCGGAAACTGATGAGCCCGGCGCCATTGCTTGGGCGGTTTCTGCCGAGAAAGAATTGCGCAAGATTCCTTTTTTCGTGCGCGGTAAAGCGCGCCGAAATACCGAGCACTTTGCGATTGAGAATGGCTTGTCCCTGATCGATGTCGAGACGCTTTATGAAGCGAAAGCACACTACAGCCGCTGACACTGCCAGCCCGCTGCGGGTTGTGCTGGTCACACTGGATAACCATGTCAGTGGGGCGTGGTCTCGGGCGGCGGGTGCACTCTCTAAGCAGGTGCCTGACCTGGCGGTCTCTTCGCATGCCGCAACGGAATGGGACCGTGATCCCGCGTCACTTGAGACAACACTATCGGCGATCGCCGAGGGCGACATCATCATTGTCACCATGCTGTTTATGGAACCCCATATTGAGGCCGTCCGCGAGGCACTGACCGCTCGCAGCGATCACTGCGATGCGATGATCTGTTGTATGTCGGCCCCCGAAATTATGCGTTTAACGCGCATGGGTCGGTTCCGGATGGATACCGAAGCCACAGGCGCCATGGCGTTGCTGAAGCGAATGCGGGGCGGCGGTGATAAATCTAAGCGTCCGGCCGGTGCGCAGCAAATGACAATGCTGCGTCGTTTGCCTCGGTTACTGCGGTTTATACCGGGCACCGCACAAGACGTGAGAGCGTATTTTCTGACACTGCAATACTGGTTAGCGGGATCAGAAGTCAATCTTGCCCGCATGATGGCGTTTTTGATTTCACGTTATGCAGAGGGTGCCGACGCGACGCTCAAAGAGAGCCTGACTTACGAGGCCCCCGTCGAGTACCCCGAGACAGGCCTTTACCATAAGAGCCTGCCGAACCGGATGACCGATGACGCCGCTCAATTGCCGCGGATGCCGAAACAGAAAAAAACCGGGACGGTGGGTTTATTGTTGATGCGTTCTTACGCCCTATCGGGGAACAGCGCGCATTACGACGCAGTGATCGAGGCGTTCGAAGGACGTGGACTACAAGTGATTCCGGCATTTGCATCAGGTCTTGATGCGCGACCAGCAGTGGATGCGTTTTTCATGGATCGGGGCAAGCCCATTGTCGACGCCGTGATCTCGCTGACCGGTTTCTCGCTAGTCGGCGGCCCCGCATACAATGACACTGATGCTGCTCAAGCACTGCTTGAGCAGTTAGACGTCCCTTATTTGGCGGTTCAAGGACTGGAATTTCAGAGCCTACAAGATTGGGAGGCTTCGACTACCGGGCTGATGCCGGTTGAGGCGACGATGATGGTTGCGATACCAGAGTTGGATGGCGCGACCGGTGCCATGGTCTTTGGAGGCCGATCCGATGTGGCGAGCGGCGGTGATTCCGATATGCAGCCGCATCCTGAGCGCGTCGTCCGACTGGCTGATCGGGTAGAGCGATTGGTGTCGTTGCGGCGGTCGTCAAAAGCGGAACGTAAAGTGGCGATTGTGCTGTTTAATTTCCCCCCCAACAGCGGCGCAACGGGGACCGCAGCTCACTTAAGCGTCTTTGAATCCTTATTTAATACCTTGCGCGCCATGCGTGACGAGGGTTATTCCGTTGAATTGCCCGAGTCGCATGAAGCGCTCCGAGATGCGGTGTTATCGGGTAACGCAAAGCAGTTTGGCGCCGAGGCCAATGTGCATCACCGGATCACGGTTGATGATCATGTGCGATCTGAGCCATGGCTCGACGAAATCGAAGCGCAATGGGGGCCGGCACCAGGCAAAGAGCTGACCGATGGCCAGCATCTGTTCATTTTGGGTCAGTCATTCGGCAACGTGCTGGTTGGCATTCAGCCGTCTATTGGTTACGAAGGCGATCCGATGCGGCTGCTTTTTGAAGGTGGCTTAGCGCCCACGCATGCCTTCTCCGCTTTTTACCGCTGGATTCGAGAAGGCTATGGCGCTGACGCCGTATTGCATTTTGGCACCCACGGTTCGTTAGAGTTCATGCCCGGAAAACAGGTGGGCTTATCCAGCGCGTGCTGGCCTGATCGACTGATTGCTGACTTACCTAATGTCTATTTATATGCTGCGAATAACCCCTCCGAGGGGTTGATCGCTAAGCGCCGTGCGGCATCAACACTCGTGAGCTATCTCACTCCACCGGTAACTCATTCAGATCTTTATCGACACTTTATCGATTTGCGTGCCTCCATCGATCACTGGCGTCAGCGGCCGGCAGAGATCACTCAAGAAGCGGAACAGGCGATGGTTGATGCGGTTCTGGCGATTGCCGCACAGTGTGAGTTGTGTGAAGAGGGGACCCAATGGCCCCGTGAGCAATGGTCAACCAGCATGATGGCGCTGCGCGATCGCCTAGATGAAATTGAACAGGCACTGATTCCATTTGGTTTACATGTAGTCGGTCAGCCAATGAAGCCAGCCGATCGAGCGGAATTGGTGAGCGCAATGGCCGAAGCGGGTGGCGCGCAGCCGGTTCTGCCGGCGCAATTGGCCTCGGCGATTGAAGATGGCGAAGCGGCTATGCTATCCGATTTGCTGGCGGCGCATATGCCCGAGTCAGATCAAAGCGAGACAGAGACCTTGGCGACGACACTTCGTGACGCCTACCAACTTCTCAAAGAAGATCACGAATTGAAGGCTCTGCTGAGAGCGCTGGATGGCCGTTTTATTCCGCCAGTGAAAGGTGGAGATGTATTGCGGGCGCCGGATATTTTACCTACGGGTCGTAATGTCCACGGTTTCGACCCCTATCGTTTGCCCGCTGGTTTTGCGCAGGCAGAAGGTCATCGACAGGCCGATCAATTGCTTGCTCGGCATCAGTCGGAAACGGGCTCGCTGCCTGAATCCGTGGCGCTCGTGCTCTGGGGCACTGACAACCTGAAAACAGAGGGTGTGAGCATTGCGCAGGCGCTGGCGTTACTGGGCGCTGAGGCGCGACAGGACAGTTACGGGCGTGTGGTCGGTGCCAAGCTGATGCCGTTGGATAGCCTAGGTAGGCCGCGTATTGACGTACTGGTGACGTTGTCAGGTATTTTCCGCGACTTGTTGCCGACGCAAACACAGTTGCTGGCAGAGGCCAGCTGGCTCGCCGCCACCGCGGACGAGGATCCCGAACAGAACTTTGTGCGCAAGCATGTCCTGGCCTATCAGGCAGAACACGGTTGCGATATCGAGGCGGCCGCACTGAGAGTGTTTAGCAATGCAGAGGGCGCGTACGGTTCTAATGTGAACTACTTACTCGATAGTGGTCGCTGGGAAGAGGAAGACGAGCTCGCAGACTGCTACACCCAACGCAAAGGGTTTGCCTATGACCGTTACGGCAAGGTGAGTCAGCAATCAGATCTACTTAATCGGGTACTCGAAGACGTCGAGCTCACCTATCAAAACCTTGATTCAGTCGAGCTGGGCATCACGACAGTCGATCATTATTTCGGCACGCTTGGTGGCATCAGTAGTGCTGTGCAACGGGCTCGCGGCGAACGTGTACCGGTTTACATCGCCGACCATACGACCGGGGGAGCGGGTCGAGTACGAACGCTCAACGAACAAGTGGCACTAGAGACCCGTACGCGGTTGTTGAATCCCAAATGGTATGAATCGATGTTAGATCATGGCTATGAAGGGGTAAGGCAGATTGAGGCGCACGTCACCAATACCATGGGTTGGTCGGCGACAACGGGCGATGTATCCCCTTGGGTTTACAAGCAATTAACAGAGACGTTTGTGCTGGATGAACAGATGCGAGATCGCTTGGCGAAGCTCAATCCGGTTTCAGCATCACGGCTAGCCAATCGTCTGATCGAAGCACAAGAAAGAGATTACTGGGGGGCAGACGACGACAGCATCGATGCCCTAAAACGGGCAGGAGAAGACCTCGAGGATTTCCTTGAGGGCGTCACAGGAGAGGTGGCAGCATGAATTCACCAAAACAGCATATTCCAATTTCGCAAATTGATCCGGGTAACAACGTCGGTGATGGCGAGGGGAGCGTTCAGGTTCATCTTGAAGAGGATCTGATGCAGACAACCGCGAAGGTATTCGCCATTTATGGGAAAGGGGGTATCGGCAAAAGTACGACATCTTCGAACTTGTCAGTGGCGTTTTCTAAGTTGGGCAAGCGCGTCATTCAGATCGGTTGCGACCCCAAGCATGATTCGACCTTTACCCTCACCAAGGCGCTGATGCCCACGGTGATCGACGTCCTAGAATCGGTGGAGTTTCATGCCGAAGAATTGCGTCCTGAAGACTATGTGTTTGAAGGCTACAACGGAGTAATGTGCGTCGAGGCGGGAGGACCACCAGCCGGAACTGGTTGTGGTGGTTATGTCGTAGGCCAGACGGTCAAGCTGCTCAAGCAACATCATTTATTAGACGACTCCGACGTGGTGATTTTTGACGTGCTGGGCGATGTCGTGTGTGGCGGATTTGCATCGCCGCTGCAGCACGCGGAGCGAGCAATGGTCGTTACCGCAAATGATTTTGATTCTATTTTTGCTATGAATCGGATCGCCTCAGCCATTAAAGCAAAGTCAAAAAACTATGCAGTGCGCTTGGGCGGTGTCATTGCCAATCGCAGTGCGAATACCGACGAGATCGATCGCTTCAATGAGGCCGTTGGGTTAAAGCGACTGGCGCACTTTCCCGATCTTGATGTGATTCGCCGCAGTCGACTGAAAAAATCGACATTGTTCGAATTATCGGGGGAGGAAGGGTTAACAGAGGTTTGCGACGAATATATGTCGCTAGCGCAGCAGATGTGGGACGGCACTGAGCCATTGCCTTGCGAGCCCATGAAAGACCGCGATCTGTTTGATTTCCTAGGATTCGATTGATGGATTCTGCGCGCTATCACACGCGACGAGCAGAGATTGAAACCTATTTCGATCGGACTGCGGCGACGACCTGGGAGACGCTGACATCAGATGCGCCGGTCAGTCGTATTCGGCGCACCGTGAGAAAAGGTCGTGACGAGATGCGCAACACCTTACTGAGTTGGTTGCCCGAGGATCTAACAGGTGCCCGGCTGCTAGATGCGGGTTGTGGTACGGGTACGCTAGCGATCGAGGCAGCACGTCGAGGTGCTGAGGTCGTTGCGATTGATCTGTCACCGACGCTCGTCAGCATCGCGCAAGAGCGATTGGTCGATCTGGATGCAACGCTGCCTGTGAGCTTTCGCGTTGGTGATATGCGAGACATGGCGTTAGGTCATTTCGACTACGCGGTGGCAATGGATTCGCTGATTCATTACGACGTGAACGACGGGGTACAAACCCTCGCAGCGATGGCGGCAGAGATCAAAACGAAAATTGTATTTACTTTCGCGCCGTGGACGCCATTGTTGGCAGCAATGCACGCAACAGGCCGTTTTTTCCCTAAGCAGGACCGAGCGCCTTCTATTGAGCCCGTTTCGCCTAAGCGATTAAGCGACCATCTTGCCCAGGCTGGTTTGTTGTCAGCGTGGGATATTGACCGCTCTTATCGAGTGGACACGGGCTTTTATAAATCACAGGCGATGGAGCTCAGCAGACGGTGAGTCATTCGTCCAACAACTTGGCGCGTCGGGTGGGGGGGTTGAGCCATCGTTGGCTTCCTTTTGCCGATGCGGCGACCGTTGATCTCACCTTGCCAAGATTATGGCGTCTGTCGTTGTTTCAGCTCTCAACGGGAATGGCGATCGTGCTTCTGACGGGCACCCTGAACAGAGTGATGGTGGTTGAGTTAGGTCAGGGCACCTCGCTGGTCTCCTTAATGTTGGCGATACCGCTGCTACTTGCTCCAGCTCGAGCCTTGATTGGTTATCGATCGGATCATCATCGATCTTACCTAGGGTGGCGTCGGATTCCTTACTTATGGTCTGGCACGCTCATGCAATTCGGTGGGCTTGCGTTCATGCCGTTTGCGCTCATTCTCATGATAGAGCCGCATTCTGGGCCGCCGATCATCGGTCCTATTGCAGCCATGGGCTCCTTCTTGCTCACGGGTCTGGGCATGCATGTTTCCCAAACGGCGGGGCTGGCATTGGCCACCGATCTGGCTACTGAGGAGAGCCGGCCCAGAGTGGTTGCCTTGCTTTATTTGATGTTGCTGGTTGGCATGATCAGCAGTGCTGTGATCTTTGCAGCGCTGCTCGATGATTTCAGTTACGTGCGGCTCATCCAAGTGATTCAGAGCGCCGCCGTAATCACATTGATCCTCAATGTCGCAGCGATGTGGAAGCAAGAGGTTCGTCATCCAGAGTTGACGGACCACGAACGTGAGAGGCCGACTTTTGGATCGGCTTGGGGCGAATTTATTAACTTGCCTAAAGCGCGTCGGCTGTTGTGGGCTTTAGGGCTCGGTACGATGGGTTTTACCATGCAGGACATCTTGCTTGAACCCTACGGCGCCCACGTATTAGGTCTTTCGGTGAGTGAGACAACGCTGCTGACTGCGTTATTTGCGGGGGGCATGGTGCTTGCACTGCTGATGACCTCACGCACGTTAAGGCGGGGCGTTGATCCGATCAGGCTGGCGTCGGTGGGGGTGCTCATTGGTATCGTCGCTTTTGTAGCAGTGATCTTATCAGCGCCATTGCAATCGACCGGCCTATTTCAAATAGGAGCAACCTTAATCGGCGTCGGCAACGGGTTATTCGCTGTAGGCATGTTGACCGCGGCGATGGTTTTTGGTGGCGCCAAAATGGCCGGCCTGACATTGGGCGCCTGGGGTGCCGTACAAGCGGCGGCGACAGGGCTGGCGATGTTTTCTGGGGGTGCAATCCGTGACTTAGTCACAGGTTGGGCCGATGCGGGCCTATTAGGCGTCGCAATGCAAACACCCGCTTCAGGTTATGGAGCGGTTTATCATATCGAGATTGTCTTGTTGTTCGTGGCACTCGCGGCGCTAGGTCGGCTGGTTAGGCGACCGGGTGAAGTGGGTGAGGATAGCAAGCGTCTTGAATTAGCGGATTTTCCGAGTTAATGACCACATTGGGAGGACTCAACTATGGGAACTGGAGCAATTACTGAATACATGGATCTAGCGCAGCTAGCACTGTATGTCTTCTGGATTTTCTTTTTTAGCCTGGTGATATATCTACACCGTGAGGGTAAACGCGAGGGTTGGCCATTGCAGATGTCATCTGGCGATCTGCGCACGGGAATGGGGGGTATGCCCAAACCCAAAACGTATCGTTTAGCCCACGGTCAAGGCGAACGTGTGCGGCCTGGTCCTGAGCCGGCGCAGTACGACGTCAACGCGACCCCGATTTACGACGCCAGCGGCGCACCCATGCAACCCAATGGTGATCCGATGGTCGATGGCGTTGGGGCGGCAGCTTGGGCGATACGACCCGATAAACCTGATCTGACTGTGGACGGTGAGCCACGCATAGTGCCGCTCAGAGTGGACGCTGATCACGGTGTTAACAGTGGCGACCCAGACCCTCGTGGTCAGGCTGTCTATGGCTGCGATGGGCAGCAAGCTGCCACCGTGGTTGATTTGTGGGTGGACCGCGCCGAACCGCTTTTCCGCTATGCTGAGCTAGATGTTGGTGGAAAAAGAGTCTTGCTACCCATGACATTGGCAATGGTGTCAAGCGACGGATCAGTCAATGTTAAATCGATCCGCTCCGATCAGTTTGCTCAAGTGCCCGGTCTGTCCAATCCAGATCAGGTCACCTTGCAGGAAGAGGATCGTATCAGCGCTTTCTATGGCGGTGGCCATTTGTACGCGACGCCTGACCGAGTGGAATCGTTGGTATGATGGAATACGAAGGTGAGCCGATCGAGGGCCTGCCAGAGGTCTTGCCAGAGGGTGAGTCATTAATCTGGCAGGGTAGACCCACCGTCGGAGCGATGCTCAAGCGCGTCTTTTTTGTGCCGCAGCTCGCGTTGTACTTTGGGTTATTAATCGGTGGACATACGATCTACCGGTTAACAGAAAGTGTTCCTATGGCCCAGGTGCTGGGTACCCTCGTATGGCAGTCTGGCCTAGCGGCGACAGTACTGCTGTTGCTGGTTTGGCTTGCACGCGCTTACGCTCGGTCTATTTTATACACATTAACCAGTGCGCGGCTGGTGGTCCGCTCGGGTGTTGCATTGCCAATGATGGTTAATATCCCCATTGAGCAAATCATCTCTGCCGACTTGCGAGTGCACCGTGATGGAACGGGCGATATCTTGTTAAGGGCTTCGGCTGACCGGCAGCTCTACTGGGTGTTGTTGTGGCCAAATGTGTCGGCTTGGTATTCCCGACCGGTGCGTCCCTGTCTGAGAGGGTTGAGTGACCCTCATCGAGCTGCGACAGCTTTCGCCGGCGTGGCCAGTCAGCAGGTTGACGTGGTCACCCACGATCAGAACGCTGACAAGCCTCAGTTGATGACAAGAGGGCACGCGGTACTCGCGAGTTAGCAGCTGTGGCAAGGGGGTACAACGCACTATGGCGACCGCTCGGATACCCAATGGTTTGGGTGGTGCTTGCCATGGCTTTACTATGGGGGTGGGCGGTATCGCGAGACGACGCCGTTTATGCTCCTCCTGAGCCCCAAGCTGCTACAGCGGTGTCTTCGGCGGACTTATTATTTATCGATGGACCCGCGGGGCGAATCGAGGTGGTGGACGCCGAAGCAGGGTCCAAGCTCGCTCAATACGAGTCGGGTGAGGGCAGTTTTTTACGCGGCATACTCCGGAGCCTGGTGCGCGAGCGACGCATTCGCGATCTTGAAGCGGGCGGCATCTTTAACCTAAGCCTGCTCGACAATGGGAGTTTGGTGATTTCTGACCCTGAGACAAATTACTGGATGGCGCTAGAGGCTTTCGGTGTCGACAATCGTCAGTTGTTTGTCGAATTGCTCGAGCGCGCACATCAGCAACAGAGGGCGACTGCAGCGACCGAAGTGAGCCAGCCATGATGTGGCTTGCTCTGCTTGTCGCGGTGCTCCTGTGGTGGTTGATGACAGGGCTTGCGCTAATGAGTGTGCATCAGTCTCGGCGGTCTCAACGGATCATCTTCGCCCTAGCGACCGTCTTTGTGATGTCGGCGTTAGTCGGTGTCGAATCGAATGCCACGCTTCACACGCCACTGGCGACCATTACGGGATTCGCGATAGGGCTGGGTATTTGGGGTTGGTTGGAGCTGAGTTATCTGATGGGCTTCATCACGGGTCCAGTGAAGGCTCCTGCCACTGCGACGCTGTCACAGTGGCAACGTTTTCGATACGCCTTAGGTACAACGATTCACCACGAACTGTTGGTGGTGAGCGTGGTGGGTTTGGTGTGTGTGCTGGGAGCGGGACTGCCTAATCCCACTATTCAAAATACGCTGGCCGTTTTGTGGCTGATGCGTTGGAGTACCAAGCTGAACTTATTTTTGGGGGTTCGGCATTTTAATAGTGAGTGGTTACCCGCCCACATGACATACATAACAAGCTACTTGCGGCCGGGTAAAAATAGTTGGTTTATCTTCGTGTCGACTTTGTTGGCCGCATACTGCACCTATATCTTGTTCTTCCTCGGACAAGTCGCCAATGAACCAGCAACGGCATTGTCCTTCTTTCTGATTGCTTGGTTAGCCGCACTAGCGGTGCTCGAGCACGTCTTCCTAATGATTCCTATGGGTGAGACGGTATTGTGGCGGTGGGCGAGAACCGATACTCGAGAGGCTTCTTAACCAATCACCCTCCAAATAATCAGGATGTTTGTCGAGGTTCTTCTTGACGTAGGCTTGGCAGAGGCCTAGTGTGAATTTAGCTCGTTATAAGAAGAAAAGAGCTATTGGGCCGGCACTGACACCAAAGCGCTATCATTGCGAGTCAGTAATAAGCGGTCGTCAAAGAAGTTGGGGGGGCAGAAAATGAAGTCATCCATGGGGGCATGGTCTTCGGCTAAGCCGACGTATCCGTTGGCTAAGCCAGAGAACAGTTTATCGTTAGGCGAGAACGCAGTGCCAGCAGATTCTGCGCTCTTAGAGCCATATTTTGCCAAGATTAGAGAAGATCGCGGAAGTTTAATCCTTAATGTGCATCTGCCATTCTGTCCGTCGCGCTGTTTTAGTTGCGATCGTGTGGCGGTGGTTGAGCATCAACCTGAAGCGCTGGAACGTTACGTCACGAATTTAGATCGTGAGCTGGCAATTGTTGCCGATGCGGTGGGTGTTGGACGCGAATTAGCGCGGGTCCACTTTGGCGGAGGGTCGCCGAACCACCTGTCAGAATTGGCCATCGCGACGATATTTTCGGCGGTGAGTCGACATTTCTTAGTGGGAAAGGATACGCAGATCGCGATGGAGTTGAATCCCCGCCGGACGTCGCGCGCGCAGCTCAATTTTTTGAAGGGGCTCGGTATCGGTCACGTGAAGCTAGAAGTACGTGACGTTGATGCCACTGTGCAGCGGGAAATTGGGCGCGTGCAGTCGTTAGAGCTGCTCGAGGATGTCATTTCGATCGCCCACGGCGTGAACTTCGATTCTATTAGCATGGATTATCTCATTGGGCTGCCCGGGCAGACAGTAGAGTCCAGCGAGCAAAGCATTCAAGCGATGATTTCCTTGGATCCTGACAGCTTAGTTTGTTTGCCGTTTCATCGTCGAGAATCCGCTTTTCCACATCAGATTGCAGTCGACACGCAACAGCTTCCGTCCCTCGCAGATCGACTCGCGATGTTTAATACGGTCTCCGAGGGTCTCACATCATCAGGATACGAATGGGTGGGGCTTAATTTGTTTGCGAAACCCGACAACGAACTGGCGGTGGCGCACCGCGAGGGAGATCTCTCGCTGAATGTATTGGGTTATGGCACAGAGGCTGAAGCGTCCGTTATTGGTATTGGTTTGGGTGCGCTCAGTGAGATGTCTGGTTTGATAGTGCAAAATCAGGTTGACCCGGCGCTATGGCATCGCGCTGTCGAATCGAGTGTTGTGTCAGCCGCCTCGGCAGTGTTCTCCGATGATAATGAGATACTGCGTCGAAAAGTCCTGAGGGGCCTTATCTGCCGGCAACGGATACCGGCGGCCCAGCTCACCGCGTCGCAGCGGGAGGATTGGCTTACCCCGCTGGTTGGTCAAGGTTTTGCAGAAGAGACGGATGGCGAGTACTTTTTGACGGAGGCGGGACGGTCGGTCTTGCCCCACATTTGGACCGATTCTTCACCCGCCTTTAGGGCCGTCTGACCGGCTTATTCACCCGCGTCGGGGCATCCTAAAAGGGAGTAGTAATTGCACCCACGTGCGACACAAGCGCGTGACGTCTAGACTCTCATGCATAAATTGCCCTTCTGGCCCACTGAGCTGGGAGCGGGTATAAAATGGCGTATCCTCAAGTGTTTTAGCGACCGGCTGGGTCGAGATGGGTAGACGTGCAGGACGGGATACACGCCAGATAGGTGCTTTCGGTAATTGTTGCAACGGTGGTGATGGAATGCGTTGTATCATGCCGTCGCGATCGATGCGAAGAGACACCTGTTTCTCACCGCCACCGCGCAATTGCACATCATAGTGAATCTCACAATCTCCGTCTGACGAATGACCTCGGCACCAATTCCAGGCGTTGAAGCCGTGCTCTACAGGCGCAGTTCCTAGGTTCGAATCAACATAAGCAGGGCCACGCCATGACAGCGCCGGCCGATCCATTGTAACCTCAATATTGGCTATTGGGGCAAGGGGCCACCACCAATGGTGACCCTCTTGATCAAGTTGAAAGCACTCTTGTGACGCGCGATTGAAGCGTACGTTGATCTCCCCACTGACGCGCTGTCCCCAGGGGCTGGTCCGTTCTTCAACGGTGATCGCCAGCCCACTCTCGGTGGCCCTAATTTGACTAGGTCCAATGATTAAAGCATCAGAGCGCTGGGTAAGCGCCTGCTGACCTCGCTCGGTCATACACCATCGCGATTTCTCCGGTCCATAAAGAATCACGTTGAGGCTGACATGGTTCGTCGGAGAGCAATCGCCACGTTGTCGTGCGCGAAAGTAATATGGGGAAAAAACGCTGCCGATGAACGCAATGACAGTGACCCCAAAGCGGCCGCATTCACTGAAGCCGTCGATATACCACCAGCGGTAGCCCGAATCCGGGACCGGTTTTGCAAAACCCAGTTTGGAAACTGCCATACCCGCATCTTGGGGCGTGGCGGAGCGCATGGTTGCCGCATCATTCATAGGGGTTGCACCGGGCCACTGAGTGGCGTAGTTTGTCAGATAAATATAACACTAAAAACTGTCATATTAATATGACGGTTCTGGGAGAAAGCTTCATGCAGGACCCAATACTCGACTGCGAAGACGATATCCGCGAACACCTCGCCGAACATATTACTCAGCAGTGTCCGCCTCTGCTGGGTCAGGCAATGGAATATGCGGTCTTTCCGGGTGGTGCTCGGGTGAGACCGCAGCTTTGTATGGCGGTTGCACTCGCTAACAACAGCAGTGACCGTGCACTGGCTGCAGCCGCTGCGACTGCCGTCGAATTTCTTCACTGTGCCTCACTGGTCCACGACGATCTGCCTTGTTTCGACGACGCCACTCAGCGCCGTGGCAAGCCATCGTTGCACGCTAAATTTGGAGAAAGAATTGCTGTTTTGACGGGTGATGCGCTGATCGTTGCCGCATTCCAAACATTGGCGGTACACGCGATTCATCATGTCAGAGCAGAACGCGTGCCGCTGGTGCTATCGATTCTTGCTCGAGGCGTGGGTGCACCCCATGGCATTGCCGCAGGGCAGGCATGGGAGTGTGAGCCATCAGTCGATGTCTCTCGATATCATCGCGCTAAAACCGGTGCGCTGTTTATTGCCGCGACGTGCGCAGGCGCGGCATCAGCCGGCGTGGACCCCGGTCCGTGGGTCAATTTAGGTGCCTGTATAGGTGAAGCGTTTCAGGTGGCAGATGACATTAAGGACGCGGTGGGCAACCCTGAGATACTGGGTAAAGCCGTTGGGATCGATGCCAAGCTGGGAAGGCCCAGCGCGGTCGGTGAGCTGGGTTTAGATGGCGCAACGGCACGGTTGAAAAATTTGCTGGAGGAGGGCTTGGATAGCGTTCCTCACTGCTCAGGCAGAGACAGTTTGGTTAGGCTCGTTCGCGCTCAGTCGTCGCGTTTTGTGCCTGAAAAACTCGGCCGTTCGGCGGCCTGATCGATGTTTGCCGATCACGATACTTGGTCTCAGCAGCAGCCAGCGCCCTCTGACTGGCGTTGCAGGTGGCGGCTGTTTAGAAATCGTTTGCTTGCCGATCCGAAGTTTCAGCGATGGGCCGCTAGAACGCCCCTCGTTAAGCGCATTGCGAGTAAAAAAGCGACAGACCTGCATCATTTAACCGCAGGCTTTGTTTACACCCAAACCTTAACAGCCGTCGTGCAGTGCAACCTGCTTGCAGTCCTGCAGGGCCGGATTGAGTCCACTAAGTCGGTGGCAGCGATGTGTGGCTTATCATCCGCTGCAGCACAAACTTTATTGACCGCCGCCGCCGCACTAAAGCTGACCGAGGAAGTGTCACGCGGATTTTGGATGGTCGGTGAGCTAGGTGCCTCAGTGCTGGGCAATCCCGCAGTGGCTGACATGGTGAAACATCATTCGGTGCTGTATCGAGACCTCGCAGATCCATTAGGCGTGCTCCGTCATCGCAGCAAAACGGGCTTGCGAGACTACTGGAGCTATGTGCCTGGTAGCGGCAGTCCTGATGAGGGTCATCGTGAATACAGTCAATTGATGAGTAGCTCGCTAGCACTCATTGGTGACCACATTCTGAACAGCTACCCCTTAGATGGTTATCGTAGTCTGGTCGATGTTGCTGGTGGTACCGGGAATTTTGCTCGGGCTGTTAAAAAGCGCTATCCCGATTTGAGTGCCACAGTGTTGGACCTGCCTGAAGTGGTCACTGAGGCCAAGGATCAGGCATTGAATAGTCCAGTCCGGTTTGTCGCGACCGACATGTTTCATTCACCTCTGCCTGCAGATACCGAGCTTTTCTCTCTCGTGAGGGTCTTGCATGACCACGACGACCAGCCCGTGAGTCAGTTGCTGGCACGCTTGCACTCAGCGTTGCGGCCTGGAGGGCACTTACTCATTGCCGAGCCCATGGCGGGTACGGCGGGCGCGGAACCCATTGGGGACACTTATTTTGGCTTTTATTTGTGGGCGATGGGCAGCGGAAGGCCCCGTACTGCCGACGAATTAAGGGCAATGTGTTTGGCTGCCGGTTTTACGGGTGTGCGTGAGTTCAAGACGCCCATCCCGGCTTTAACGCGATTATTGGTCGCTGAAAAGGCGGTAAACAGCCAATGATGCGAAATTTGTATTTTTTATTTGACACTTTAGATTGTTAATTTAGAATGACACATAAGCTGCAGTGCTATTACGCCTCGAAGCAGAGGGTGTTAATCGCCGATACAGCCAATAAAAAAAGGATGAAATAGCGCCACCATGGTAACGACGTCAACTGCGGTGGTTTTTGAGCAACCTGGAGAAATGTCGGTTCGCCGCGTCCAGTTGCCAGAACCCCACGCTACAGATTGCGTTGTGAAGGTCCACTGGACTGGAATCAGCACCGGCACCGAGAGATTACTCTGGGATGGCCGTATGCCTCCGTTTCCTGGATTGGCCTACCCCTTAGTGCCCGGTTATGAGAGTGTCGGTAGCGTCGTCGAATGCGGTGCCGAGACAAATGTAGAAGTCGGGCAACGTGTTTTCATTCCCGGCAGTCGCGGTTTTACCGACGTCCATGGATTGTTTGGTGGGGCAGCTCATTCTCTGGTGGTTCCTGCCGAGAGACTCGTTAAATTACCGACCGAAATGGAATCGACAGGCGTTTTGTTAGCGCTTGCCGGAACGGCTTGTCATGCCCTCCGCCGAATGGAAGATTTAGGTCCGCCTGATTTAATTATTGGCCATGGCGCACTCGGTCGATTGCTCGCGCGTATTACTGAAGCGGTGCATCACAAGACCGTCACCGTTTGGGAAACAGACGCCGTTCGTCGCGAGGGCAGTCACGGTTACACCGTGCTAGACCCCTCCGAGGATACGCGCCGAGATTACCAACGGGTCTGTGACGTGAGCGGTGCACACGACATTATTGATCAAGCGGTTCATCACTTCGCGAAACATGCCACTTTATGTCTCGCTGGCTTTTATGCCGCACCAATTCAATTTAATTTCCCCGCCGCCTTTATGCGCGAGATCGATATCCGCATTAGTGCCGAGTGGCAGGACCAAGATATGCAAATGGCAATGGATCTCGTCGCAACTGGAGATCTCGACCTCAGCAATATTATTACGCATGACCAACCATATGACAGCGCTGAAAACGCCTACGAAACCGCGTTTTCTGATCCCGCGTGTTTGAAGATGGTCCTTGACTGGAGAGATGCATGAATGCACCACAGAATCCTGAGCTATACGACCCGGGTCTAGAGTCAACCGGGGAGAGAGCCGACTTGTTGGCATCATCTGGTGAAGAGGCCCCCAAGACACAAATCATTGCGATTTATGGCAAGGGCGGCATCGGTAAAAGTTTCACGCTCGCCAACTTGTCTTACAACATGGCGCAGCAAGGCAAAAAAGTATTACTGATCGGTTGCGATCCGAAGAGTGACACCACATCGCTGTTGTTTGGCGGTAAAGCCTGCCCCACCATTATTGAAACAGCGTCTGCTAAAAAAGCGGCCGGTGACGAGGTCTCCATAGGCGACGTCATGTTCAAGCGTGATGGCGTTTTTGCCATGGAGTTGGGTGGGCCAGAGGTCGGCCGCGGCTGCGGTGGCAGAGGCATCATTCATGGCTTTGAAACGTTGGAGAAGCTTGGGTTTCATGACTGGGACTTCGACTACGTGTTGCTCGACTTTTTGGGCGACGTGGTATGCGGCGGATTTGGTTTGCCGATTGCTCGCGACATGTGCCAAAAAGTAATTGTCGTTGCGTCAAATGATCTGCAGTCACTCTATGTGGCGAACAACGTTTGTTCTGCCGTTGAATACTTCCGCAAGCTCGGCGGGAATGTCGGTGTTGCGGGTATGGTCACCAATAAAGATGATGGCTCTGGCCAGGCACAAGCTTTTTGCAAGGCGGTCGGAATACCCGAGCTCGCCTCTATCCCTGCAAACGATGACATCAGGCGCAAAAGCGCGTCTTACGAAATCATCGGCACACCGGATGGAGAATGGGGCTCACTCTTCAGTGGCTTGGCAACCAACGTGGCGGAAGCGCCGCCGCATAAACCAGAGCCGCTGACCCAAGATGGACTGTTAGAGCTTTTCGACGGCGAGACGGTCGGTCGTGACGTGGTGCTAGAACCCGCGAGCATAGAAGACCTGTGCAGCGCTGAGCATCTGAATAAGCCTTCACTGGAAGTCATTTATGACAGCATCTGAGGTCATTATTGCCGCTGATACTGATGCCACCGCGCAAGCGGATGGCTGTCATGCGGGCGAGGAGGTCATGCGTGACGCCGCGCAAAAGGCCGGTAAGAGCGCGCAGCTTGAGCAATATGATCAGGATTATCCCAAGGGGCCGCACGACCAACCGCAGAGCATGTGCCCCGCTTTTGGCTCACTGCGAGTGGGCTTAAGGATGCGTCGCACGGCGACGATCTTATCGGGCTCCGCTTGCTGTGTTTACGGACTCACCTTCACCTCACATTTCTATGGGGCGAAGCGCACCGTCGGTTATGTGCCGTTTGATTCTGAGTCGCTGGTGACGGGGAAGTTATTTGAGGACATCCGCGAAGCCGTTCATGATATTGCTGATCCCGATCAATACGACGCCGTTGTCGTGATCAACCTCTGTGTTCCGACCGCCTCTGGTGTGCCACTTGACCTATTGCCGTCAGAGATTAATGGCGTCCGGATCATTGGGATTGATGTGCCGGGTTTCGGTGTGCCGACCCATGCTGAAGCAAAAGATGTCTTGGCAGGTGCCATGTTGCGCTATGCGCGGAATGAGGTTCAGGCAGGTCCGGTTGCCAGGCCAGCCAGTGTTGAAAGCGATGCGCCGACCGTTGCGATGGTGGGCGAAATCTTCCCTGTCGATGCCATTACGATTGGTCGTATGCTGCAGCCGATGGGGCTCAAAGCGGGTCCCGTCATTCCCACGCGTGAATGGCGCGAGTTATATGCCGCGCTTGATTGCTCGGCTGTGGCGATGTTGCATCCTTTTTATGCTGCGACAGCGCGCGAATTTAAGGCAGCTGGCCGCCCGCTATTGGGTTCCGCACCGGTGGGTGTCGAAGGGACTCGCGATTGGTTGGGTCATCTCGGTAACGTCTTGAATCTGCCAAAGAAGAAAATTGATGCCGCCATTAACGCCCAGCTATCCGCTATTCGCGGGGTGCTTGAGGCCAACCCTATTGATGCTCGGATTACCTTGTCGGGGTATGAGGGGTCCGAACTCATTGTGGCTCGATTACTGATTGAGAGTGGTGCCAATGTGCGCTACGTCGGGACAGCTTGCGCCAAATCTGACTGGTCGGCTCACGATTGTGAGTGGCTCGAATCACACGGTGTGAGTGTGCAGTTCCGCGCCTCCCTAGAGGATGACCTCTATGCGATGGACACGTTTAAGCCTGACATTGCAATTGGCACGACGCCGGTCGTACAAAAAGCGAAAGAGCGGTCTATTCCCAGCCTCTATTTCACGAACTTGATTTCAGCGAGGCCCTTGATGGGTGTTGCTGGTGCGGGCTCTTTGGCGGAGGTGATCAATACAGCAATAGCTGGGCGCGATCGCTTTAAAACAATGGAAACGTTCTTTGCGGGTGTCGGGTCCGGTACGAAAACCGGGATATGGACCCCACAGATTATAAGTCGATCGGGAATGGGAGAAGCTGGCTGATGTTAGTCATGGACCATGATCGCGCAGGGGGCTATTGGGGCTCCGTGTACATGTTTACCGCGGTCAAGGGCTTGCAGGTCATCATCGATGGGCCGGTGGGATGTGAAAACTTACCGGTGACGTCGGTGCTTCATTATACCGACGGGCTGCCGCCACATGAGCTACCGATTGTCGTCACGGGTCTTGCAGAGGAAGAGCTTGGGCAGCGGGGCACCGAGGGTGCACTGCGTCGCGCGCATGAAACGCTGGATCCTAAGAAGCCCAGCGTAGTGGTTACCGGCTCCATTGCCGAGATGATCGGCGGCGGGGTAACCCCAACAGACACGAATATTCAACGCTTCCTGCCGCGCACGATCGATGAGGATCAGTGGCAGAGTGCTGACCGAGCATTAGTGTGGCTATGGGACCAATTTGGTAAGGCTAAAGCTAAAAAGCGTAAGGCTAAAAAGACTGAAAATGCGAAGAAGCTGGTCAATATCATTGGTCCGGCTTATGGCTACTTTAATACGCCGTCGGATCTCGCTGAAATACAGCGTTTGATTGAGGGCATTGGTGCAGAGATCAATCTGACTTTTCCACTGGGCTGCCCGCTGGAGAATATTGTGACGTTGGCCGACGCGGACGCGAACGTCTGCCTCTATCGCGAGTATGGGCGCAAGCTGTGTGAGACCTTGGAGGCGCCGTATTTTCAGGCTCCGATCGGTCTGGATAGCACGACTAAATTCCTTCGCGCGCTGGGTGAAGAGCTGGGTCTCGATCCCGAGCCATTTATCGAACAAGAAAAGCACACCACGCTTAAGCCTGTCTGGGATCTGTGGCGTTCGGTGACCCAGGACTTTTTTGGCACAGCCAGTTTTGGCGTGGTGGCCACCGAGACTTACACGCGAGGGCTGCGTCATTTTCTCGAGGGCGAGTTAGGGCTGCCCTGCGCATTTCATTTTTCTCGCAAAGCGGGGGTTAAACCGGATAACGAGCAGGTTCGTGATGCGATTCATCAATCGGGCGCGCTGCTGGTATTTGGTGGTTACAACGAACGCATGTATGTCAACGAGGCGGGCAATAAAAGCGTTTATGTTCCGGCATCGCTTCCCGGCACCATCATCAGGCGCCACACAGGGACACCCTTTATGGGCTATGCGGGTACCTGCTACTTAGTGCAGGAAGTCTGCAACGCACTGTTCGACGCCTTGTTCAATATTCTGCCACTCGGCACAGAGCTCGATAAGGTCGACGCAACTCCAGCACGTGCCAGTGAGACGCTAGTGTGGGCTGAAACTGCGCAAAATGGCCTCGATCGCATCGTGGCAGCGCAACCGATTCTTGTCCGAATCTCAGCCGCTAAACGATTGCGCGATGCTGCTGAACAAGTGGCCAAAACCGCAGGGGCCGGCACAGTAGACATTGAGCATGTTCAACATGCGAGTGAAAGCTTGCAGTTTGGAGATGCCGCATGAATAAAAGCATAACGTCGACAGTGACACAGACACCCTTCGGGGAGGGAAGACTCATGGCAACAAATCATAGAACAAGCGATGGGCCAGACAGTATTTGGGATCAACTGCAGTTCCGAATGCTTTTTATGATGGTGTTTACGTGGTTCATATCGGCAGCGATCTTAAAGTCATTAACGTTCCAACGGGCTGGCAGCACGGAGAGCTGCTGGCAAGAGGCGAGGCGATCGGCATATAGCCTCACGCCTTATGCCTTCATGAGAATTTGAGCAAGCCGAATCGCTTCAGGATAGAGAGATCGGTGAGTGGATGTTTGAGAACTGGCGGATAACGCCATAAAGGGAGAGTCATGTCATGTCGATGCTGAGTTTTGAGAAAAAGTATCGTGTCCGGGGAGGAACTCTTATCGGAGGCGATCTATTCGATTTTTGGATAGGTCCCTTCTGGGTTGGCTTCTTTGGCATCACCACCGCTTTTTTTGCCTTTTTGGGCACAGGGCTGCTGATCTATGGCGCTGCCATTGGCCCTACTTGGAACGTTTGGCAAATCAGCATCGCGCCGCCGGACTTATCCTATGGGCTCGGCATGGCCCCGCTTAGAGAGGGTGGGCTATGGCAAGTCATTACGATCTGCGCCGTGGGTGCTTTCGGATCCTGGGCGCTGAGGCAAGTAGAGATTTCCAGAAAATTAGGGATGGGACTTCACATTCCCTTCGCGTTTAGTTTTGCCATCTTCGCTTACGTGACGCTGGTCATCATTCGCCCTGTGTTGCTGGGTGCATGGGGTCATGGTTTCCCCTACGGCATTCTCAGCCACCTCGACTGGGTGTCGAACGTGGGTTACCAGTTCCTGCATTTTCACTACAACCCGGCTCACATGATCGCGGTGACCTTTTTCTTCACCACTGCCTTGGCATTGTCGATGCATGGGTCGCTGATCTTGATGGCGACGGACCCCCGAGAGGGAGAGACAGTGAAAACTGGAGAGCACGAGAATACGTTCTTCCGCGACAGCATTGGCTACTCAGTTGGCGCGTTGGGTATTCACCGTGTCGGCGTATTTGTGGCTATTTCGGCGGCATTTTGGAGTGCGGTGTGCATCGTCATCAGCGGGCCATTTTGGACACGCGGCTGGCCTGAATGGTGGAACTGGTGGCTTGAACTGCCGGTCTGGTACTGAGAGGGGACCATGTCATGAGAGAATATCAAAATATTTTTACCCAAGTGCAGGTCGCTGCGCCCGATTACCCCGGTGTCCCCATTGGTGACGAGGAATACAATCGCACCAGCGGGATTATCCACAATCATTGGTTAGGCAAGCTCGGTGATGCCCAGATTGGTCCGATCTATCTCGGGACATTGGGCGTGTTCGCGCTGATCGCCGGTGCACTGGCGTTCTTCATCATCGGGATGAACATGTTCGCCTCGGTGAACTGGGATCCTGTTCAGTTTGTGCGACAACTCTTCTGGTTGGCTTTGGAGCCACCCCCCCCTGAGTATGGGCTGACTATTCCACCGTTGAATGACGGCGGATGGTGGCTCATTGTCGGCGCGTTATTAACGTTATCGATCATGCTGTGGTGGGCACGGACTTTCCGTATCTCACGGAATTTGGGGATGAGTAATTATCTTGCTTGGGCCTTTGGCGCAGCAATTCTGCTCTATCTTGTCCTGGGTTTTATACGCCCTATATTAATGGGCTCCTGGGCTGAGGCAGTGCCATTCGGCGTCTTTCCGCACTTAGATTGGACGGCCGCTTTCTCCCTCCGTTACGGTAATCTGTTCTACAACCCATTCCATATGCTCTCGATCGCCTTCCTCTATGGATCGGCAGTCCTGTTTGCAATGCACGGCGCAACCATTCTGGCCACTAGTCGTTACGGTGCTGATCGAGAAATCGATCAGATTACCGATCGGGGTACTGCCGCGGAGCGCGGTGCGCTGTTCTGGAGATGGTGCATGGGGTTCAACGCGTCGATGGAGTCTATTCACCGATGGGGATGGTGGTTTGCCGTCCTGACCGTGTTAACGGGCGCGATTGGCATTCTCTTAACAGGGACAGTTGTTGAAAACTGGTACCTCTGGGGTATGAAGCACGGCATCGTGCCGGCTTATCCGCCAATTGAGGCGACACCGGTCATTGATCCAATGATAGGGGGTGCACAATGAGAGCCTTCACAATGAAACGATTCGCGAGCCTACTCATATTAGGAGCAGCGTTCTTGTTGGGATGCGAGGCGCCTCCGCCTGAATCGGTGCAACGAGGCTATCGTGGCACTGGCATGGAAGCACTCTACAACCCTGATACCTTGCAAGCATTGGTGAACGCCAATCAGGTGCCGGCGGCAATTCCGGCTGTCAGCTCGGAAGGTCCAAAGGCGGGTGACATTTATCAAAATGTTGAGGTGCTAGGGCACCTGTCTGTCGGAGAATTCACCCGATTGATGGCCGCGATTACCCAATGGGTATCGCCTGACCAAGGCTGCAACTACTGTCACGTTGCTGGCGAGGGTTTTGAAGCAGACACCCTCTACACCAAAAAGGTAGCGCGGGTCATGATTGCCATGACGCAAAACGCGAATGAAAATTGGGGCGCTCACGTGGGCGGCGCAGGTGTGACCTGTTACACCTGTCACCGCGGTAATAACGTGCCCGAACAAGTCTGGACGATCGGTGTGCCACCGCGGCGCGCAGAGAACATGGGACACATGATGCAAAACGTAGCGCATCAGGAGTCGTCCGTTTATACCTCGCTGCCGATTGATCCATTTACTCCCTATCTGTTGGAGGACGGAGTCGCCAGGGCGCAGGGCGATACGGCGCTCCCTCAAGGCCACGAGGCCTCGATTCAGAGTACAGAGCACATTTATAGCCTGATGATGCACTACTCCGACGCACTCGGTGTGAACTGTACTCATTGTCACAACAGTCGTGCTTTCGGCTCTTGGGAAGAGAGCAACTCAGAGCGCGTGCAGGCGTGGCATGGGCAGCAGATGGTCAAAGAAATGAATAACGCCTACATCAATCCGACTAACGACTGGCTGCCGGCTCATCGGCAAGGTCCTCTGGGTGACGCACAAAAAGTGAACTGCGCAACCTGTCACCAAGGTGCTTATCAGCCGCTACTCGGTGCCAATATGTTGGCCGATTATCCAAACTTAGGTGCACTGGCTCCCGCACCTGAGGCCGCTCCCGCTGCAATGGAAGAGACGCCAGCGCCCATGGAAATGGAGACCTCAAGTCTTGACCAAGGCGTGATGGGCGGAGAGGCAAACTGATTGAAATGAGATAGCGGGGCTATCTCATCATCGCAGCGGTGAGCTGCGGACAAGATCTTGATTAGGCCAATTTGGTTTAGTTAGGAAGGCGTAAACCGACACTCTCGAGTGAAGGCTTACTCCGAAACGGCGTCGTCCACCCACACTTTGGTGTGATGGGCGGCAAGTATGAAACAAACGTACATGGGAGGTATTAACCATGAGTAGTTTGTCTGAGAACGAAGCTCGAGAATTCCACACAGCTTATATCCGTGGATTTATCGGCTTTGTGGGCATCGCAGTAGTTGCACATTACTTACTGTATATGTGGAAGCCTTGGTTCTAAGAACCATTGAACTGCTTTGTTCACAGCGAATGGCCCTAAAGCCATTTCGCAATTAAGTAACGGAGACAACTTATGCACAGATTCTGGATGTTGTTTGATCCACGCCAAGTTCTGACGGGAGTTGCAGTGGGCATGTTCACACTCGCAATTACTATCCATTTCATTCTGTTGAGTACTGACAGATATGACTGGTTAGGTGATCCCAACAGCACTGGCATGGCCGTTAGTACCCAGCAAGAGGCTATGCCTCCTGCACGGAGCTAACAAGTGTTACAGGCCCCTTCTGGGGGCCTGAAGTTTACGACCCGCGGTGACGTCTTTTAGATCGAGCCGATAGTATAAGAAGTAGAACAGATTGCGATCACCCTGCCCCCAGAGCTGTCGATCGCCTGTAAACTGCGCTACTTTCTAATACTATCCTCCCATCGGGAGCGGGTCATTTTATTTTTTGGGGATCCCCTCATGTCGACACAGACGTCCTCTGCAGCAGTCGTTTCTTTCGATAGCGAACCGCTGATTATTGTCGACGAGCACGATCATGTGCTGGGCCATGACAGCAAAGCCGCACTCCATCGAGGTTCGGGCACATTGCATCGGGCGTTTTCGATATTTCTATTTAACCCACAGGGTGACGTGCTGCTGCAGCAGCGTAGCGGTCAAAAAGCACTTTGGCCGGCGTTTTGGTCAAACACGTGTTGTAGTCACCCTCGTAGAGGTGAAACCTACGAGATTGCGACCCAGCGGCGACTCGAGGAAGAACTGGGCGTCTCAGCAGATCTCGCTTTCACGCATCGCTTCCAATACCAGGCGCAATATGACGAGGCGGGCGCTGAGCATGAACTCTGTTCCGTTTACGTGGGGCGTATTGACCGTGACCCCAACCCCAACCCATTAGAAGTAGCCGACTGGCGCTGGATATCGCCTAACGCATTGGATCAGTGGTTGAGTGAGCGTCCTGAGACGTTGACGCCATGGTTTAAGTTGGAGTGGGAGGCGTTGCGATCAGGCCGGCATGCCCAAATACTCTCAGGCGTTGGTCTCGAGTGGTCAGCGGATCACACAGATTCAGCGAGCTTAGATCCGTCCGCTGTGGTCGGTTGATTGGTGTTCAGTGGTCATCTGATCACGCTGACCCATTACCATGAACAGGTCCAGCATCCAGGACGCGCTCGGAGAGAAACTTCGCGGCTGCGTGAGACGTTGCCACTCTTCCGTGTGAGGAACGCTCGCTAACAGAAATCGATTCTCTCGAGCGCAAGGTGCCGCAAGCTCTGCTGATAGCTGCTTAGGTGCCCTGAAGACCCCGGTGGCAATCCCCACTTTGCGGCGACGCGTCACGATCGCTCGTGTCGTAATGGGGTCATACCCGCCTGCCACGAGGGTATTGCCAATTTCAGCATAGAGTCTGCGAGCGGCGCGGATCCCCGGTCGACAGGTTTTGGGCAATTGTTCGATGCCAATGTCAGCAAGCTGATAGCGCCTATCTGCCTCGCCCAGTAAGTGTTGTAGCACCGCGGTCAGTTTGGGCCCGGGTGAGGGGGCCGCCAAAAAAGCATCGGGGTCAATACCATGCTCACGACAGAGTTGCCGCGGTAGGTAAAGCCGGCCAGCACGAGCATCCTCGCCCACATCACGACAGATATTGGTCAGCTGCATAGCAACGCCAAGGTCTGCTGCTCGAGCAAGCGAGTTGTGATCTTTCACGCCCATGAGAATCGCCATCATAAGACCGACAGTGCCCGCGACTCGAGCGCCATAGTCGCAGAGGTCCTCTACCGTCTCATAGCTGCGTCCCGCCGTGTCCCAGTCGAAGCCTTCCAGTAGTGCATCGAGCAACCCTCTGGGAAGCTGATGATCCGTCACAATTTGACTCAGCACACGATCGACAGAGTGGTTTTTGGGTGTGCCGGCATAAATCAGATCGAGACGACGATGGAGTTCTGTCAGTGCCTGTTTGGGATCTTCCCCTAGGTCAACTAAGTCGTCCGCAATGCGACAAAATGCGTAAAGCCCACAAGCCGATTCTCGCAGCGTCGGCGGCAGGAAACGAGAGGCGATATGGAAGGATCGTGAGCCGTGATAAAGCAGTCTCCGACACTCACGCATGTCGGTGTGGGGCGTAGTGATCTGATGATCGTTACGCATGTTGCGCCACCGCCGCGGGAATCAATTGGTCAATGACTTTAGCCGATGAGATCACCGCTGGCATTCCTGCGCCGGGGTGCGTACCTGCCCCCACTAAATACAGACCTTTCACATCTTCGCTGCGGTTGTGGGGCCTGAACCAGGCGCTCTGTGTGATACGGGGTTCGAAACTGAAGCCCGCGCCCTTGAATGAGCAGAGCCGATCTTGAAAGTCTTGCGGTGTGAGTAGCCGCGACGTCACGATGCGGTCACTGAGGCCGGGCAGCATGGTGTCTTCAAGTCGTTGGCAGATACGCTGTCGAAACGTTTCGGCGTACTCTGTCCAGTCGACGTCGGCATCGAGATGAGGCACGGGCGCTAGGGCGTAAAAGGCATCACACCCGTCGGGCGCCATGGACGGATCCGTCTCAGTCGGTCGATGGAGGTACAGGCTAAAGTCGTCGGCCAGCACCTTTCGTTTAAAAATGTCATCCAGTAATCCGCGATAGCGTGGCCCTAAAATAACCGAATGGTGCGGCACGTCTTCATACTGACCCTTTGTGCCGAAGTACCACACAAATAGGCCATTAGAATAATGAGAGCGCTCGATCTTACGATCAGTCCAGCGCTTGCGATGGCGGGCGTCGATGAGGTGTCGGTAGGTCCAAGCCGCATCGGCATTGGAGACGACGAGGTCGCTGTGCAGTACCCGACCATCGCGTAATCGCACACCCTTTGCGTTGCCGTTCTCAACGAGAATTTCTTCAACCTCGGCGTTGCACTCTATTTTGCCGCCTTGGCCTTCGATGAGACCTGCCATGCCTTTCACAATACTGCCCGTGCCGCCCATGGCAGACCACACGCCCCATCGTTGCTCAAGATAGGAGATAAGCGTGTAGACGCTGGTCACCGAGAACGGGTTGCCACCGATGAGAAGTGGGTGAAAGCTCATGGTCATGCGCAATTGTGGATCGCGGATATAACGCGACACTAACCGGTAAACACTGCGATCACTCCGCAATTTGATGAGTTCCGGCAAAAACCGAAAGAGTGCCATGAGGGAGTCAAACGGCTTGTCTACCAATCCTTCAAAACCCACCTTGTAGCGTTTTTCGCTGGCTTCTAAATAGGCTTTGTAGCCGTCTGCATCTTCCGCGCAGTAGCTTTTAATTTGCTCGAGGTTACGGTGCTTATCGCCGCAGTAGTCAAAAATTCTGCCGTCATCAAAGCGGAGCCGGAAGAAAGGATCCATGGGACGCAAATCCACATCATCTGAGAATCGTTTGCCACAGAGCTGCCATAATTCTTCAAGCAGAAAGGGTGCGGTGACAATGGTCGGGCCCGCATCAAAGGTGAAGCCATCTTGATGGTAGACGTAGGCTCGTCCACCGGGCGCATCGAGCTTTTCGAGCATGTGAACTCGGTAGCCTTTTGCGCCTAAGCGTATCGCTGCCGCGAGGCCACCAAACCCGGTGCCAATCACGATAGCGGTGGGTCGTGCATCCGCGGTGGTTAGAGATTCGAAGGCTGATTGAGCAATATTCATATAAATAAGACACTTAAGTTGTCATTTATATTGGACAGTGTACCAGTGGACCTGAAGACTGCACAGCTTTCTTTTCGCCCATAAAACCCGCTTATGTGCGGGGATTCCGCGCGAATTCACCCCCATCACGGCTCACTCTAATCGGCTCTCGTTCTGAATGGTGACGGGGTTGTGCCGCGTGTGTGGGGCTAGGCCTCAGTGCTCGCAATCAAGCTTTGCAGCAGATCAGCGAAAGTCTCGGGTGCCTCTTCGTGACCCAGGTGTCCTAGCTCCGGAATAAGCAGCGCGCGGCAGTGAGTAAAGTACCGCTGGGCTGACGTGCTGCGGCTGGGCGGGATGGTGCGATCTCCCTCGCAAGCGGCGATCCAAACTGGTTGTTCGAGTTCGCTAAGACGATTGAGCAGCGGTGGTAAGTCCCAGCCGGCCATCATGCGCAGGGTGCCTGCAATATGATCAGGGTCACTGAGCAGCGTGTCATAACACTGCGACATGGTGGGGTCGATTGATGATCCGGTGTCGGCGAGCATTGATCCAGTGGCACGCCAGCGCAGACTCGGAGAGGCGAGCGCCCGAGGAAGCCAGTGACTGCGAGCCAGCCATTTCGCGGCCAAGCTAAAGAACGGAGCGGCCATCGAGCCAAACGGGTTAAAAGCAGGATTAATGCAGAGAATACCGCGCAGCGATTCGGCGCCGTTGAGCGCGTACTGTGTTGCGAGTGCCGCGCCCGCTGAGTGTCCAATAATCCATTGCGGAGCAGCATCGAGCTGCTCGAGCAGGGCGTTGAGGTGGTCACTAAACTGGACTAGGCCGACACGCTCAGGTGGTAATAGCGACGAAAATCCTTGGCCCGGCAGATCCGGTGCGATAACACGAAAGTGCGGGGTGAGTAGGGGGGTGATGCCAGCAAACGAATGGCTCGAGGCACCGGCGCCATGCAGCAACAGGACATCCGGGCCCTTGCCAGAGATCTGCACATGATAATCGGTGCCGTTGAGCGAGATGAAGCGACTGCTATCGGCCAGTGGCCAAACGTCGGCGACGGCCCGCCAGCGTGTTGCTGAAGTCACGCCGAAACAGCTCTGATTGTCCGGTTAAGCGTGCGGGCGTCTGCCTTGGGAAGCGCGATGTAAGTGCCACGCAATGTGTCCGCTAGGTCTCTGGCTCTGGGCTGCGGACGTTGTGCGGTGTCGATCACTAGGCCGCTCACGGGCTGTCCAGCAAGTCGCCGCGCGGCCATCAGCGCGTCTCGAGTACCCGCCTCGCGATTTCGGGTGCCATCAAGCGCCACATTGGCGGCGCCGTCGGTGAGTAAGATGTACTGTGTGGTCGTACCTTGCTTACTTGCGCGCTCGATAATATCGCGCGTTAACTCTAAGGCGGCAGCCATCGGTGTCGCACCGCCACCAGGCAAAGCTGCTAGCGCTTTCTTGGCTCTCACCAGCGACCGTGTCGGTGGCAGCAGGAGCTCGGCCATCTCATCACGAAAAGCAATCAATGCCACTTGATCTCTGCGCACGTAGCAATCCGCCAAGAGCAATTCCACGGCGCCTTTTGCTTCGGCAAGGCGTTGCATCGCAGCGGAGCCCGAGGCGTCAACCACGAACAAAGTCAGTGACTCGCGGCGCTGTTGGTAGCGCGTCAAATGAATATCTTCCCGACGTATTTCCAGTTTGCGCAATGGGTCTCCGCGTTCTTGTCGTCGCAGCGGTTGCCATGGCGCAGCGGCGCGTAGCGTTGCGAGAATATTGACCCGCCCACCGCGGCGATGATCACCACGGAAGACGCCAGTTGGGCGCCCGCGTTGCTGATGCCGATGTTGGGCGCCCGACGTGCCGGTGCTGCTCTGGCGCACTTTTGCGGCGCGTGTTTGTAGTTGCTGCAGTAACCCCTCTGGCAATTTCGCGAGTGCGGCCTCGAGTAATCGATCCTCGTCTGACGGCATCTGCTCGGTCGCTTGTGGGGGTTCTGGCTCTTCGGGCCGATCCGTTTCGGGTTCCGGCTCGGGCGTTGGTTCGGGTTCAGCCAGTTCGGGTAACTTTGCTGCTTTGGGAATCAGGCATAGGCGAAGTGCACAAGCAATGTCACTCTCGTCCACCGCGCGACGTCCAGCGAGCGCTGCAGCGCCACAGGCGACTTGGATAGCGGCTAGTGAGGCCCGGGGAGAGTCGATGCCTAAGGTGAGACTTAAGGTCGCGATGGCAACGCGATGGGCCTCTGTCAGCTCAATCTCGTTTAAGTGTGTCCGAGCGCGTTCAATATGACCGGGTTCAAAAATATCATCCTCTACGCCGTGAATACCGATAGATTGCAGATTGACCGTGATGCCCAATCGATCGGACAGTGCGCCATGGATGAATTCTTCCTCTGTTCCTTCGTCCGCAGCAATCAGCGTAATGCGTGCGGCGGTTTGCGTGTCAATACCGTCGCGAGCGATGGACAATTGGCCATCATCCAATGCGACACAGAGGTGGTGAACCGTATTTCTTGGAAGACGCTCCGCCATGGCCGCGATGACAATGCGCTCGTGACATTCACCGAGCATGCCGGTCTCGGCGATGGGTTTGCCTTGCTGCAACGTGGCACCGAGATCAATGCCGCCCAGCAACCGAGCCTCTGGAATATTGGCGGGGATTTTCCTTAGGTGAGATTGCTCGGAGAAATGCTCGACGCGGTCTAACCAGTAATCTCTAACCGGCCCGGGTGAGGCGCGCAAATGCACGCCGCCAATGCGATCTCCCAAGAGGTTGAGCAGCGCGGCGGCCCATTCTGCATCCGCCCACAGAGACGGTGTGTCAGTCGTCACAGTCGTTGAAAAGCTCTGCAATCACACGTTCTACACGAATATCAGCGCTGGATTCATCGAGGGGATCACGCCGGAGTCGATGTCTGAGCACCGAAGGAGCGATCGCTTTTAGGTGCTCCAATGTCGCAGTGGAGTCGTTATTGAGTGCCGCTAAGGCGCGTGCGCTGCGCACCAGTGTTAACTCTCCTCGCAATCCGTCAGTACCCAGTGCAAGACATAACTTAGCTGCGGTTTCTAGCAAGTTGGCGGGCGTGTCGACGCTATCGAGCGCTTCCCGAGCGCGCTGTATGCGTCGTCGCAAAGTGCTCTCTTTGCGTGCCCATCGCTTGCGAAACGCGCTGCGGTCTTTATCGAACGCTTCTCTCGAGCGAATAATTTCAACCCGAGTAGGAACATCAGAGGGGGTGCGTACATCGACAGATAAACCAAATCGATCCTGTAGCTGGGGTCGCAGTTCACCTTCCTCGGGGTTACCGCTGCCCACTAAAACAAATTGAGCTGGGTGACGGATGCTAAGCCCCTCTCGTTCAACCACATTTTCGCCCGATGCCGCGACATCGAGGAGCGCGTCGACAATATGGTCCTCGAGTAAATTCACCTCATCAACATAGAGAAAGCCGCGATTCGCCTGCGCCAGCAGCCCTGGCTGAAATGCTTTTTCGCCGTTAACGAGTGCGCGCTCAATATCGAGTGCGCCAACCACGCGATCTTCTGTAGATCCTAACGGCAAATCAACAACAGGAATGGTCATGGTTGTCGTAGTCGGGGTGGCTGATGATTTAGCGCAGAAGTCACAGAGTCCCGGTTGCGGTTGATGTGGATCACACTGGTAGGGGCACCCTTTGACAACATCGATTTTTGGCAACAGCGCAGCGAGTGCGCGAATGGTGGTGGACTTGCCTGTGCCGCGTTCGCCGAGTACCAAAACGCCCCCAATACCTGGGTCAACGGCGGCAATCGTCAGTGCCCGTTTCATATCATCCTGACCGACGATAGCGGTAAATGGATACGCGGTGCTCATGTGTGTCCTCAATGACTGCGACGGCGGATTATTTTAAGCCCCGATTCCAGAAATGTGAAAAAGAAGCTATCCGGGCAAGTGTCATGCAATTTATACTATTCAACTGTCAATTGTCATTGATGGTTATATCATGGCCAAGCCGCTCATGCCTGCTTTGGATGCGGAACAATTTTCTGTCTCACTCGATGGAAACGTGACACTGCGTGGTTATCAAGGAGAGGTCCAAGAGGGCACTCCATTGGTTTTGTTGCACAGTATCAACGCGGCGCCGAGTGCGATGGAAATTCGTCCGCTATTTGAGCATTACCGCGATAAGCGACCGGTGATGGCGCCTGATTTACCAGGGTTTGGCCTTTCTGATCGCCCCGCGGCGTCCTACTCAGCTGTGCAGTATGCGCGGTGGATTGCGGAATGGCTGAAGGACTTTAAAAGCCCCCCTGATGTGGTCGCGTTGTCGTTGACGGGCGAATTTGTGGCGCGCGCCATTTTGGAGCAAGGCACTCGCATACGCAGCCTGACACTGATTTCGCCTACTGGCATGGGAACCGCAAGTCCACCCTCGCTGCCCGACGGATCTCGACTGGAACGCCTGCTCAACTCACCTTGGGTGGGGCAGCCACTGTTCCGTGCGCTGACCACCAAGGCAAGCATCCGCTGGTTTTTGAACAAGGCGTTTGTGGGGCCCACGCCTGAGTATCTCGTGCAGTATGCCTGGGAGACGGCTCGGCAACCGGGTGCGCATCTCGTCCCCCTCAAGTTTTTGACTTTTAGTTTGTTTACGGAGCAGGCGATGTCGCGATTGTATAGCCGGCTGACACTGCCGTGCTTAGTGCTGTACGACGATGACCCCAACATTGGCTTTGAACGCCTGCCCGAATTGGTCGATGAAAACGGTCAATGGACGATCAAACGCTTGGTGCCCAGCAAGGGTTTACCCCACTGGGAATTGCCTGTTGATACCATCACCGCCCTGGATGAGTTTTGGGCGCTGTCAGCCCAAACAGCGATGACATCAGATGATGTCGCTGAGCAGGGTACGCGCCGCCAATCTGCCTGAGAGCGTGGCCATTGGTACGCCAGGGCCGGGGTGAACGCTGCCGCCGGATAGGTAGAGGCCTTTGAGGCGACTGCGAGCACCGGACCGGGTAAAGCTAGACCAAAGACCATGTGATGCGCCGCCGTAGAGCGAACCGCCACTGCCGGGGAAGCGGCTATGCCAATCAGTTGGGGTAGTCGCAACACAGTCATCGTCGCGAAAGCTCAGCGTTAATCCGCAGCGGTCCAAGACGGCGAGGGCATTGTCTCTGATGTGATTGACCTCATCAGTCGACCACGTTTGGTTGTCCCCATTGGCAGGTGCATTCACTAACATGAGAAATCGCTCTGCCTCATTCCGATTTCCAGCAGGGCCACGATCTTGTGCGCATACATAGACTGTGGGTTTTGAGGGGACCTGACGCGCCTTAAAAATAGTATTGAATTCACTGGGATAGTTCGATTCGAAAAAGACATTGTGGTGATCGAGGTCGAAGCCAGACGCTTGGCCCTTGATGCACCAAGTGAGGGCAGAAAGCGCACGCTGCCGACTCGGCCGCAGTGTCACGGCAGAGGACGCTGATTCTCCCAGTTGGCCTGTGGCTATGGCTTGTGTGTCGCCGTTAAAGACCACGGCGTCGGCAGTCAGGGCAGTACCGTCGTCTAATCGAACCCCTACCGCCTTTCCGTTCTTGACCAACACCTCACTCACATGAGTGTTGAGATGCAGATCTACGCCTAGCCGCTGACCTAGATCAGCCATTGTCCTTGCCAGTCGATGCATGCCGCCATCCACCAGCCAAACACCCTCTAACTCGACGTGCGCAATGAGCATTAAGGTAGCGGGCGTACTCAATGGCGAGGACCCCACGTAGGTCGCGTAGCGCCCGAATAATTGCTGCAGTCGTTCGTCTGGGAAAAAGCCGCCCAGTGCACGCCATAGATCTGGTGACGGCCGTGTCGCGAGTAACGAACTGAGTGGGTGATGGCGCAATACTCGGCCAACCAGTGTCAACGGATTGGGTTTGGTCGCTTTCATAAAAGTAGCAGACAAAGCCCCGTGGATTTTTTTACTCTGTGAATAGAGACGATCGAAGCCGGCGGCATTGTCGCTGCCTGCAAACTGTTCTATCGAGCGACGCGACCGCTCGCGGTCTGGGAACAAGTCGAGCAGGCCTCCATCGCTCCAAGCGTGACGCGCAATGACCGGGCTGTTGAGTAGAGTGAGGGAATCACTCAGAGAGGTGCCAGCATCCTCGAACAGTTGTTCAAAAACCGAACGCATGGTGAGTACCGTAGGGCCCCCATCAACGCTCAAGTCATCGACTTCACGGGTGTGCATCTTACCGCCAGGTGCGGCAGCGCGCTCGAGCAGGGTGACGCGCACCCCGGCTCGCGCCAGGTCGATGCTGGCTGACAATCCCCCGGCACCAGCGCCAATGATGATCACATGCCTCTGAGTCACACCATTTTCCATTTGCGAGAGGCGGGTCGGGTGACTTTTCTCTGATGATAAATAATTAACGTCAAGCCGACGATAAGTGGCACCGCCCAGAGCCCGGGTTGCAACGCGAGTTCGGGTAATAAACGAACCGCACCAAAGGCAAAGAACGCGGTATAGACAGAAATGCCAGCGCCGACCAAGCACTTAATATGTTCTTTGATCCGATCAGTGGGCAGCGGATGAGGTTTATAAATAAACCACAAATTGGTCGCAACCGTCGCAAAACCCACCATCGAAATACCCATCATCATCGGTTCGGATTCGCTGAATCCGCGCACAAAGCAATTGGCAGACGCAGCGGTCAATAACACCTGCGATAGAAGGTTGTGCCAGACACGATTCGCCAAATGGTGCTGCTTATTGCGAAGGCTCAACCAACCTTGCCACGCTAGGTTCACCGTCAGTGTGGCGAGATACAGCATCATCCAGCCAAAAATATTGCTGATTGCTCGTGGATCGGCGAACACGGGATGATCGGCAAGATGCGGATGCGTGCCAATGGGGTCAGAGAGCGTCGTTAGGCTAATCGCCACGGCAGTGAATCCCGTGATGATCATGGTTTGAACAAATAATGTGCCGGCTCGGCGGTGTAGCTGGCCGCCTTTGCGGCCTGCAATGGGGATCCAAATGACAAACAGACCCACTGCACCGGTTAGGATGTGGAATCCCACTAGCCATTCAAACAGGGTGTGGGTCGACACCATTACACCCCCCCTCCATACTGTGGCCAGAAAATGGGATGTGTGTGATGGCAACGGATAATCTGTATGTACCCCCCAAGCCTCTGTCGCTCTGGTCTGTTGTGGCGCTGGCGCGTGTGCTGTGGAAGGGAGATGGCAATTTGCTTGAGCTGTTGCCGGCTGCTGCCTACCGCTTTGATGTGGGCAATCTTGGCTACTCGAGACGCTCCACGGTGTTGTTCAATGATCCCGATGCGGTCCGTGAGATCATGCGCGATGCAGAAGGCGTATTTCCGAAAAGTGATTTGATGGTGAGTGCGCTGGAGCATTTGATCGGCGACAGTATTTTTGTCACCGACGGAGCCCGCTGGAAGCGGCAACGTGCAATGATCGATCCGGCTTTTTCTCATATGCGCATCAGTCACGCCTTCAGCGCGATGCAAGCCGCAGTGGATGAGCATTTGCTGTCGTTGCACAACAGAGCAGACTCGGGAGAGGTGTTTTCGCTGGACTTGGCCATGAGCCATCTGACAGCGGACATTATTTGCCGGACCGTCTTCTCGACGCCATTGCAGTCGGGGGTGGCGGTTGATGTTTTTGAAGACTTTACCCTGTTTGAAAAGTCGGCGGTTCAAGTCGATGTGCTGCGCTTGATTTTCAAGCCGGCTTGGAGCGAATTCCCGCAACCCCAAGCAGTGCTCGACGCCTGCGAGCGGATCCGGCATCACCTTGGCGTATTGGTCGATTCGCATCTTGCCGATCCGAGCGGCTTTGACGACATCGCCAGTAGTGTGATTGCCGCTCGAGATCGTGATACCGACGAACCGTTTACGCGCGAGGAGCTGATTGATCAATTGGGTGTGTTTTTTTTGGCGGGTCACGAGACAACGGCCAGCGTGCTGACTTGGGCTTTTTACGTGTTGGCCGATCAACCGCAGTGGAGAGAGCGCTTGCGGGACGAAATTGGGCAGGTTGTGGGTGAGGGCCGAATGACCTTCGAGCACACCCGACAATTGCCTCTGACCAAAGCCTTTTTCAAAGAAACATTGCGGTTGTACCCGCCGATCACTTTTATGCCCCGAGTGGCCACGCGAGAGACCACCATTGGCGGCCGCCGATTGCGCAAAGGTGCGTTGGTGATGGTGGCGCCGTGGACGCTGCATCGCCATGCCAAATGGTGGACTGACCCTCATGCCTTTCGGCCTGAACGGTTTCTGCCAGAGCATGAAAAAGAGCTGGTGCAGGGCGCCTATATCCCGTTCGGGCAAGGTCCACATACCTGCGTGGGTGCTGGATTCGCCCAAACCGAAAGTGTTCTGATTTTGGCTGAGCTGGTGCGCCATTTTGACTGGGCTTTGGCCTCGGGCCAGACGGTTCGGCCGGCGGCCCGCATGACGACGCGACCGGCAAGCCAAGTTATGGTTCACGTTGGTCACCGCTCGGTGTGACACCCTGGTCTGCCTCGTCTCGTGTTTCAAACCAGTGCCACGCAATATCACGTTGACTAGCGTCCCCCAAAGAAATCCGCTCTTTAAATGAGGTCCAGATCAGCTCCCAGCTCAGTGGTGTCATCAGTATAAAGGGGAGAGGGTCTCGCCAAGACCACACCACGTCACGCGATAGAAAAAAGTCTCTGAGACAAGGGATGAGTGCGGTGATGCGAAGCCGAAAAAGATATTTATAGGCCTCGGTTAAGGTCGAGTAGCCCCATTGAGCGCGCTTGCCTGCTGCGCTGATGGGGCCTGGGCCTTGCGGTAGATCCAGTGCTGCGCCGCCTATCCAAGCCTCATCCATGAAGTGAATCCCGCTACTTAATCTTGGGTTACATTCGATGCCCCAGGGAATACCTGCCCGATCGAGAATAAAGTCGAAGCTGATGAATCCGGTTGTGCTGGTATTGGCGAGGAACTGATCGATCCATTGCCGGACAGAAAAAGGAGTGGCCGCAGATTGAAAACCGACGGCTACTGTTCCGCTATAGGTAGTGCCGCGATAGCTGGCGGTTGCGAGTGCGACCCCGTCTTTTACCCAGCTCAGAGTACACAAGTGACTGCCCTCTACCTTGCGTTGTAACAGCATGTCGGGTGACGTTGCGGGGAGTGTGCTGCCGCGGCGGATAAAAGAGACCTCAGTACCCGAGCAGCCTCTCCGCGGTTTGAGCACACAGTCGGTTTGCCTGATTAGTCCGCGGGTATCAGGGTCGTTTGCCATATAGACCGAGGGTGCGGTAACACCTCGGTTAATGGCATGAGCCACAAAGCTCAACTTGTCATGCCATTGATCTAACCATTGCGCTGATGGGCCGAGGTAGCGGACTGTATCGGGGAGTAGGGTCGCGAGATTACCAACGTGGCAGATTTCTTCTGAAACGGGAATGACATCAGTGACTTGCTCGGACTCGATAATCGCGAGCAAATCGGTTTGCCAGGCGAGGAGATCGTCGTTGGGGGCGCTGACTTGGTAATTTTTGGCGACGGCGCGACTGACCGAGCAGATGTGACGTTTCAAAGGGTCCGCCACAATAACCCGAGCCCCTTGGCGATGCAGTCCTCGGGCGAGTGTGAGTGCCTTAGGAAAGCGTCCCAATGTCAGTAGTACTGTTCTGTCCATCTTCTTGAGTAATACCGCTAATGTGCTAATAGTTTTACTGTATTTGTGTCTAACAAGCCATACAAAATAAGGAAAGAATCGGTAAGTCCGCGCGTTAAGCGGGACGCTCTAATCAGCGTGAGCAGGGGACCGGTGTCGCGAGGGGCGTGCCCGAAAGCTCCGTGCTGCGCGATGGTCATGGGTAAAACCCCCTCAAACTACTGTTTTCACTCCTCAGGCTGCGCTATCTTGCGTCCTCTATTCACCTGCCACTAACAATGAGTTGTCTTCATGAACGCCAAAATTGAGTTACCCGGACATACGCAGTATCCCCATTTGTTTTCTCCGCTAGACCTGGGTCATACCCAACTCCGTAACCGCTGCATCATGGGTTCGATGCATACGGGACTAGAGGAGCTGCCCGACGGTTTCGAGCGGATGGCGGCTTTTTATGCAGAGCGTGCGGCGGGGGACGTCGGCATGATTATTACTGGCGGTATCTCGCCGAATGAAGAAGGGGGGATGGCGATCACCGATGAGCAAGGTAACCCATTGGCCTCGGCGTCAAAGCTCAATACACAGGAGGAAGCGGCAGGTCATCGCATGGTGACCGACGCGGTCCATGAAGCTGCACCTGACTGTAAGATCTGCTTGCAGATACTCCATATGGGGGCGCTGGCTTACAACGAGGGTGCGGTGGCACCTTCGCCGGTTCGATCTCGTATCGGTGCTTTTTCGCCAGCTGAGCTGGATGAAGAGGGTATTGAGAAGCAGATTGCAGATCATGCTTATTGCGCGACGTTAGCAAAGCAGTCTGGTTATGACGGCGTGGAAATTATTGGCTCGGCCGGCTATCTCTTGTCGACTTTCTTGGTCGAAAAAACAAATCAACGAACCGATCAGTGGGGCGGCAGTTACGAAAATCGCATGCGCTTTTCGGTAGAGGTGATTCGTCGTGTTCGCGAGGCAGTGGGCAAAGACTTTATTGTGATTTTCCGGATTGCTGCAATGGACATGCTCGAGGGTGGCATGAGCTGGGAGGAAATCGCGCTGCTTGCAAAGGCGGTGGAGCAGGCAGGCGCCTCCATGATTTCGACCCATTTTGTGTGGCACGAAGCGCAGGTTCCTACTATTGCGACGATGGTGCCGCGGCGCGCCTTTACTGGCGTGACCAAGCGCGTTCGAGGGGAGGTCTCGGTGCCAGTGATTACCTCAAATCGGATTAATATGCCCGATGTTGCTGAAGCGGTACTCGCCGATGGGGACGCCGATTTAGTCTCCATGGCGCGTCCGATGTTAGCGGATGCGGAGTTAGTCAAGAAGGCGGCAGAAGGTCGCACCGAAGAAATCAATACCTGCATTGCCTGCAATCAGGCCTGTCTCGATCACGCCTTCGCGGGGAAGACGACTTCTTGTCTGGTGAATCCGCGAGCCTGCCACGAGACCGTGCTGAATTGGGGCCCCGCTGAGCAACCGAAAAATATTGCCGTGGTGGGAGCGGGTCCAGCAGGCCTCGCTTATGCGACAGTTGCTGCTGAGCGTGGTCATGCGGTGACCCTATATGATGCTGCCAATGAGATTGGTGGGCAGTTCAACTTAGCGAAGCAAGTACCAGGCAAGGAGGAATTTCACGAAACGATTCGCTATTACCGCGCCATGATGACTAAGCACCAAGTGACAATGCGCTTAGGCGAGAAGGTAGATGCACAAGCGCTGGTCGATGCCGGTTTTGATCACGTGGTGGTCGCGACAGGCATTGTCCCGCGCGCCCCCGATATTCCCGGTATCGATCATGGCAAAGTCGTGGGCTATATTGATGCGATTCGAGGTAACAAGCCGATCGGTGAAAAAGTGGCGGTGATTGGCGCTGGCGGGATTGGCTTTGACGTGACTGAGCTGATTACGCACCAAGGCAAATCATCGGCATTAGACATTGAGCTATTCGCCAAAGAGTGGGGTGTGGACTTCGACAATCACCCTCGTGGCGGCGTTACTGGCGTTGAGCCGGTCGTCAATAAGGCGGATCGTGAGGTGTGGCTAATGCAGCGCAAAGATACCCCTGTTGGTCGCGGGCTGGGTAAAACAACGGGATGGACAAAACGCATCCTGCTGAATCGGCGCGGCGTTAACATGGTCAATGCGGTGGAGTATGTGCGCATCGATGACAGAGGGTTGCATGTCTTGATCGGGGGGCAGCCGAAGACGTTTGAGGTAGACACGGTTATTATTTGTGCTGGTCAGGTCCCTGAGCGCGGTCTCTACGACGACTTGATGACAAAAGGGGTGTCGGCCGATCTGATTGGGGGTGCGTTTGAGGCAGTTGAATTGGATGCTAAAACAGCCATCAACCAAGCCACACACCTAGCGGCCGCGGTGTGATCACTGCCGCAATGCGAGCAGGAAACGCTACATTTATGAGGTAAATTCGACAATCGTGCTCGGAGTGGGGTCTTCCCCCGCACCGATTGTCGAGAGACAAATAGAATAGGAAAAGCGCACATGGCTCGATGGGAATGCATCGTCTGCGGACTGATTTACGATGAGAAAGAAGGGTGGCCCGATGACGGCATCGCACCCGGCACAAAATGGCAAGATGTACCTGACGACTGGACCTGCCCTGACTGCGGCGTAGGCAAAGATGATTTCGAGCTGATTCCCGGTTCTGAAGATGACTTGCCAGAAGACACTGATGCCAGCACTGATGGTCAGAGCGAAGCGCAAAGCCGCCACGTTGTTGTCATTGGATCGGGACTGGCGGGCTACGGCTTGGTGCGCGAGTTGCGCCGTAAAGATGAGGCGGTCGCGATTACGGTCCTGACCTCTGATGGCGGTGAGGGCTACTCGAAGCCAATGATCTCCACGGGCTACACCAAAGATCTCTCGGCAGATAAGCTTACAGCGCAGACGGCTCCTGAGCTCGCTGAGCAATTGTCGGTGACGGTGCGCACGCGAACACAAATCACCAAAATCGATACCGATGCTCAAACCGTTCAGCTCGGTAATGGTGAATCAGTGGGTTATTCGGAGCTCGTGCTGGCGCTGGGTGCTGAGTTAATCCGCCCGCCAATCGGGGGCGATGCTGCGGATCAAGTCTTGGGTGTCAACGATCTTGACGACTATCGGCGTTTTCAGGATTTACTGGCGTCTCGTGGCGCTAAAAAGATTGCCATCATTGGTGCGGGGTTGATCGGTTGTGAATTTGCGAATGATCTCCTCAATGGCGGTTTTTCCGTGGAAGCTGTGGATCCCATGGGTTGGTGTTTACCGACGTTGCTGCCCGAGCCATCTGGGCGGGCGGTGCAAGCAGCATTGGAAGAAAAGGGCGCCACGTTTCATTTTGGGCCACTGGCAACCGAAGTGAACCGGAGCGAGACAGGTTACGTCGTATCCCTCAACAATGGAGAAACAATTGAAGCGGATGCGGTGCTCTGCGCTGTCGGTGTGCGGCCTCGCACGGCATTGGCTAACGAGGCTGGCCTACAGACTCAGCGCGGCATCGTGACAGATCGTCTGTTACAGACCAGTGCGCCACATGTTTACGCCATGGGGGATTGCGCGGAGGTGGCCGGACACGTTCTCGTCTACGTAGCGCCGTTGATGGCGGCGGCGCGGGCCCTCGCGGCCACCTTAGCAGGAGAGCCCACGCAGGTCAGTTACCCGGCGATGCCGGTGGCGATCAAAACGCCGGCGTGCCCGATTGTGGTGTCGCCGCCGGAGCGCAACGCCGAGGGAGAATGGTCTTTTGAGGGTGACGCGCCCGATATCAAAGCGCTTTTTCGCTCAAGTGAGGGCGATCTACTGGGTTTTGCGCTCACTGGCCAAGCAGTCAAGCAACGAATGGCCCTCGCAAAGGAATTACCCGCCATTCTCGAGTGAGGCAGGGCACGCTGCGATGTAACGCGACGACCACTCGACGTAATGCGCGTGGAGCGTGTCGCTGCCATCTCAATGGGCCCTCGCCCGGTGTGCTGGCACCGACCCATTCAATTCTGAGTCGGTGCTCTCGTCGACAAGGCTCAGTGATTCTCCCTGCTAACCGGCCAGCAGTGCCTCAAGCTGTTCTTGATCGGCTACGAATCTTCTGATCCCATCGCTTAACTTGTCACAGGCCATGGCATCTTGGCTGTTGGCGAAGAGAAACGCGTTGTGACGGAGTCGCTCTGGTCGCGGCAGGTGTGTACCGGTGTCCTGCAACTGACGGGGCAGCGTGCCGTCGTCAGCCGCTAGCTCGCTCAGTAGAGTGGGGCTGATCGTCAGTCGATCACAGCCCGCTAGGGCCTCTACTTGACCTGTATTTCGGAAGCTGGCGCCCATAACGACCGTATCGTACTGGTGTGTTTTAAAGTGGTTGTAGATTCGCGTGACAGATTGTACGCCAGGGTCTTGCAGCGGATCTGCTACGACTAGGTCAGTGTGTGCGGTGTACCAATCGGTAATGCGTCCCACAAACGGTGAGATCAGAAAGACGCCCGCATCTGCACAGGCGCAGGCCTGCTCAAAACTGAAGATGAGCGTGGCGTTGCAGTGAATACCTCGTTGCTCCAGCGCTTCAGCCGCTCGGATACCCTCCCAGGTTGCAGCGACTTTGATCAGTACCCGGTCGGCGCTAATGTTGGCTTTATCATAGAGCTCGATGAGTTTCTCAGCTTTGGCGATGGTCGCGTCTGTATCGAAGGAGAGTCGCGCGTCCACTTCTGTACTGATCACGCCTGGTATCAGTCGATTGATCTCTGAGCCCACCGCCACCGCAAATTGGTCGATACGATCATCGATAGGCAGAGAACCGGTTTGTAGTTGGATGATCGATTCCCTGAACTCTGCCAGTGAAGCGGCTTTTAACAACAGCGAGGGGTTCGTCGTGGCATCGGTCGGTTTGAGCTTGGAGATGGCATCAAGATCTCCCGTGTCGGCAACGACAGTGGTCATGGTGCGCAGTTGTGCTAGTTTGGTCATGACTTTTCTCAGCTCGATGGCGCCATAAAATGGTCGCACTGTGACATGATCCGGTTGTTGGTCATGTCTTGGTTGAAGGTTGTATTGGGTGTAGCTTAGCAGAGACACGGGGTCGCGCCGCTGAATAAGTGAGCGACCTATCTGCTGTGACGATGACAGATTGCTGCGATACGCAGGACACTGCGCGATAAAGCGCGATAGTTATTTTTGATTCATATGACGAAGCAATAGGAGTGCTTATGCAAGCAATGCAGCTTTCTGCCCCAGGGGGGCTTGACCAACTCCGGCTTAATGAGATCACGCCCCGAGCGCCTGGCCTCGGCGAAGTGCAGGTCGAGGTCAAGGCCACCTCATTGAACTTCCACGATTATGCGGTGGTGATCGGAATGATTCCCGCAGCGGATGGTCGTATTCCGATGTCCGATGGCGCAGGTGTTGTCACGGCAGTGGGCGAGGGCGTCTCTGATTATGCGGTGGGTGATCGGGTGCTGAGTTACTTTTTTCCTCATTGGCCATCGGGCCGCCCCAGCCTGCCTTGCTTGCTGGGTGTTCCGGGTGATCATGTTGATGGCTTCGCGGCGCAAAGCGTCACCATGCCGGCTTCTGCCTTTAGTCGAATGCCCACCCATCTCGATTTTGCGGCAGCGGCAACCCTCACCTGCGCGGGGTTAACCGCGTGGCGAGCACTCGTGGTCGAGACAGATCTCAAGCCTGGCGATTGGGTGTTAGTGCAGGGGAGTGGTGGTGTGTCGGTGGTGGCACTGCAATTTGCTCGAATGATGGGTTGCCGTGTGATTGCCACGTCGTCATCCGATGCCAAGCTTGAGCGGTTGGGCGCGCTGGGTGCGGAACACCTCATCAATTATCGAGAGCACGCCAACTGGGGTGAACAGGCGTTTGAACTCACGGGCGGATGTGGTGTGGATTTAGTGGTCGAAGTCGGGGGGCCAGGCAACTTGCCTCAATCTATTAATGCTTTGGCGATCGATGGGTGCATCAGCCTCATCGGCGTGCTCACCGGCTGGGCCGGTGAGATGCCCACCGGCGAGTTAATGAGGAAAAATGGTCGCTTGAGCGGTATCACCGTTGGTAGTCGGGCAGACCACCTCGACATGATTGCCGCGGTCGAGGCCAATGATCTGCAACCGGTCATTGATAAAACCTTTGCATTACCGGAGCTGGCAGAGGCCTTTCGTTATCAGGAATCACAGCAGCACTTTGGCAAGATTTGTGTGAGCCTGTAGTGGCAGTGAGTGTTTGTGGAGACTTATTTTCCCTCAGTCTAAACCGGCTTTGAAGGGATTAGGCGGGGCGCCACCAGCAGGTTGGTATGCAGATGCAACAAAGTGACTGACGAGAGGGGAAGACGATGAGCAATATGATGAGCAGTACGATGAAAGGTTTCATGTTGTTACCCACGCTACTTCGCTCGATGGTATGACGGATGATTTCAACAGCCGCGCGCCCTATGTCATGTTCCCCGGAATGCCTGGCGCACACGTTATGATCCCAGCCGACGGCTATTACGAGTATCAGGACCCGCGCTAAGCAGCAGTTTGCGCTCAACGATAGAAACTCACGACTGAATAACGGAGAGATGTTATGACACTGATTAAAACCGCTACATTACTGATCGCAGCCCTGTTGATACCCGGTTTCGCAAGTGCCGGTCACCACGAAAAGGGCAATCATATGATGCTTGCCGCGCAACCCGGCCAAGTAATGGTCGTGTATCACTGGCCCTGTGCAGACGCTGATGCTGGACTGGCACTCCTGAAAGCGCTGATTGCCTATGAGCGCGATGCCTCGCCTTACCCCTACTCTGCGGCGCCCGCACTCCATGAAGACGGGGCAGTGGTGTCTGTCGATGTGCATGGTTCTGCTGAGTCAATGAATAATGCTCTGGCATGGCAGGCCGCCGATACAGAATGGCAGGCCCAGTTTGCTGTGATGGAAGCCACCTGTGGTTCTGCAGATGACCTCTCCTCACACGTGCTGACCATGCAGTAAGACAGCCCCATGAATCAAAGTGATCGATCCGGCTCTGGCCGGATTTTTTTTGCGTTGTGTGCGGGGGCGGTCAGGCAGTGGCGGGTTGTGGCGAGGCGCCGCTGGCAGAGGCGTTTGAGGCCTGCTGGGTCTAGTTAGGAGCCGGCTGAGATAGCTCAGAACCGATCCGTTTTCTCGTCGCGCTCTGCCTGCAATTGCCTGCGATGTTCCCAAATGGCGTAGGTCGCACCGATTAACCCAAGGACCATTAGCATCAGGACTTGCAGCGCGCTAAAGCCATACAGACCGCATTCTATGAGCCTTTCGAAAAAGGAGTAGGTGCTGACCGGACAGTCCATAGAATGCTCAGTGTCAGGAAACATCTCGAGTGTAACCGATCAGCGGAAAACGATGGCATTCAGTCTGACGGTGTGGCAATTTCCGCCTGCAGCGCGTCCAATTCATCCGAAGTGCCCAGCATGCTTGCCTCAATGTGATGCCCAAGCGCATATTGTGGGGGCACGATCTCAGGGTGTTCACCCGGTTGACCCGGGGGGGTGAAGTAACCCAAGGCATATTGGCCCATCGAGTAACCGATTAATTCTTGAAGCGGTTGGGCGAGATCTTTAGCGATCTCTGGAGGACACGTCAGATATTGATTTTCCTCCTGCCGCAACCAACCTAACGTATAGGTAATGTTGATGCCGATACGATCGTGTTTGCTGCGGTTTTCGCCACCACCATGAAAAACTGACCCTGAGTAAAGGAGTACAGAGCCGGCTTTCATTTCTGCCGTCGCGATCTGATCCGGGCTAATGTGCACATCGTCAGACCATTGGGTGCTGCCCGGCACAACCTGAGTCGCACCGTTCTCAGAGGTGAAATCGGTAATCGCCCAGATGGTATTGAACTGAGGTTCGACGTGCGCAAGGTGCTTACCCCACGCCCAGCGATCGCGATGGATCAGTTGCGCTGTTTCACCAGGGCTGATACGAATGATCTGTGTCAGATGCAGTTGTATCCTCTGGCAGTAGGGCTTTAAAAAAAGCTCAGATGCCGCGAGGATATCTTGGTGAGCGATCAGTTCACGACATTTTGCTGAGCGCACCATCAGGCCGCCGGTGCGCGTCGTTTTAAAACCGGCAAAATCGTCAGCTCCGAGATTGGACCCCTCCATGTAAGGGTCGGTCTCCTCCCTCAGTGCGGCCATGAACTCCGTGCTGATGACGTTGTCGAGGATGATTGCGCCATCTTCTTTGATGGCATTCACAATGGTGTGCGCGTCGGCTCCCATGGCAAAGTGTTTGATTTCGGGCATGTAGGTTAATCCTGTTTAGCTGAGCACGGCGATGCATTTGATTTCGATTTTTAGCGCCGGATCCACTAGCGCCCCAACTTGTACTAGGGTCTGACTCACTTCAGGCGCCTTGCCATAGATCATGTGTCGCTCGGTAAACAATGCCTCGACCTGAGCCATACAGTCATTGACGTCGGTTACGAACCAGGTTTCATCGACGATGTTATCCATGTCAGCCCCGAATTCTGCGAGAACAGACGCCACGTTCTGATACGCGAGTTTCATTTGTGATAACAGGTCCTCAGGGGTTGAGCCGCCGTCATCCATGCCTACCTGACCGGCTAGATAGAGGGTATTGCCCACTTGAACACCCTGACTGAAGAGATCGGCATAGGGTCCGCTTCGGTGAAGTTTTTTTTGTAGGGTCATTGGCTTTAGCTCCGGTGTGTGATCTTCGTATTTGAATGGCCGGGCCGCGGTTTTGCCCGACAGCCCGTCATGTTGTGATGCCTTCTCAAACGCCCAAGGTACCACCGGTTGTCACTATTTTTGGTGCAATAAGTGACAAAACAAACAAATGTTTGGTATTGAGCTGCGACAGCCATTAGTATCAACGCAGGAGAGAACGTTGGCGGTGATGGGTGTGCGGGGGCCCCTCGCTCCGATCTGATGATGGCAGTTGTGTTGAGCGAGTCGGTCAAGGGAGTGCAATGATGCGGATGTGTTTGAAAACCGGTTTGATAGCGTTGGGTGTGGTGTGTGTCTCGGGATGGGCGCACGCCACAATGGCTGCTGAGCGCCCTAACGTTGTCCTGATGCTGGCAGATAATTTGGGCTTTGGGGATATCGGCGCCTATGGCGGTGGAGAAATATTAGGCACTCCCTCTCCCAACCTTGATTCGTTGGCTGCTGATGGATTGATGCTGACCCAGTTTTTTGTAGAACCTGGCTGCACCCCGTCGCGGGCTGGCTTAATGACAGGCCGCTACAGTGTCCGATCAGGCCTCAATAGCATCATCGTCGCGGGCACTCCTCAGACCCTCAAAGATGAGGAATTCACCATCGCTGAACTCTTCAAAAAAAATGGGTACGCCACGGGCATGATGGGTAAGTGGCATCTTGGTCAGGAGGCGCAGAGTCTGCCGACGAATCAAGGCTTTGATTCCTATGACGTTGGTATTTTGGAGACGACTGACGGCACGCTGTACCCCGAATCCATGCGCAGGTCAGGGATGTCTGAGGCGGCTATCCAAAAGTCGCGGCCTTATATCTGGGCATCTAATGATTCGGGTGAGCTGGAGCGAGTCAGACCCTATGATCTGGCCTACCGCGATCAAATTGAGGGAGATATCGCTCGCGCGGCAAGCCAGTTCATCGAAGACAAAGCGCAAGAAGAGGCGCCTTTCTTTCTATACGTAGGTTGGTCGAGCGTCCATTATCCGACGGGCGTGTCTGACGCGTTTCGTG
>ERZ1046568.143-NODE-143-length-61875-cov-12.803575_pt1 | contig 61875 bp, 83 predicted proteins | sample MGYA00383092_ERZ1046568 | MGnify/ENA primary metagenome ERZ1046568 (study PRJEB29581, sample SAMEA5548362) | metagenome | biome: marine; feature: coastal; material: water | depth 1 m | study: Short-term variability in the microbial, nano- and picoplankton... | reverse complement strand
ATCATCGCTTCATTCATCATATATTCACTCTCTTTCATCAATTTATACATACATATTAACACTGATTCGTGGGCTTGTCAAGGCTTTTTTTAATTTATTTTGGTCATTTCGAACTTTTTAAAGCCTTCTAACCACAAATCCATTGCCTCATCATCAGTTTCAAAGCCATATTCACTGGCAAAATCTATAGAAGATGAAGCAAATACAGACTCGGCAACACCGTATTCTTGAAGGAAATAACAGATAGACTTTGCTGTCTTCACTGCGGCAACCATATTGTCACCATCAAATAACTGAATTGTTGCGTTGTCTGCTGAAATAAAATCGATCATCTTTTCTCACTTTCTCTTGATTACATATATAATGTAGCACTGATTCGGATCAGTGTCAAGGGCTTTTATAGGTAAATATGGAGGTTTTCGTAAACTCCATTACCACCATCATACAGTGTTGATGCATCAATCAAATGCATCTCGCCATCTGACTCAACAGTGACCTCAAGATCAGTGCCGTACTTAGCACGTACACTTGTGATAGTACCTAAGAAAGGCGTACCCCAATAATTGCCAGTAACTTCTTTACCAGCGGCAGACCATACTGCTTCCATGAATAGTTTCATCTTACTCTCCTATAATGTTGTAGTCATAGTCTTGAAACACTGAATCGCAAGCTTATCTTCTAAGCGATAAGCCTCTTTTTCCCAAGGAGCATCGAGGTACGATACATCATTGTATGCTTTCTTTTTCCACATAGTGTTGCCGTTTACATTGCGTAACTCACGGCGGGCGTACTGCTTTAGATGAACCATCTCATGACATACAGTACTGATCAGATCGTAGAGACCTAAACCTTTCTTTAAAGTGATAGTGAACTCACGACCACGCTCATCTTCTTCCATGCAATACCCATAGGCATCGTCTAGCTTTTTGAACTCAACAGTGATGTCGAGCGTTCTATGACGGGGTAGCATCTGCTTAAGACACCAGTTAACAGACTCAAGAGCAATGTCACGCTCTGCTTTTTTACCACCTAAAACGTCAATACAATTCATTAGCAACAGCCTCTATCTCAATTTATGTATACATTATACCATATCTGAGCGGATTGTCAAGGGTTTATACCAAAATAAACCAAAAAAGATTTCGTTTTAAATCAATGACTTACGTGTCTGCTAGTCTTTTTACGTGATTTCTGTGTATTTTACAGTTGATTATACCGTTATAATACTCGCTAGAGAGCAAAACATCCCTGTCAAACTGCTCCTTTGCTTCGAGATAAGACATTTCACCCTTTGACATACACAGGTGCAATATCTCTCTATGAAAGTTAGAAGCGCCCAGTGTTTCCACGAGCGCCTTTACCTCGTCTGAGGACCCGTAATAATCCATCCAATCACTCTCTTTAATGACTGTACGTTTACGGGTTTTACCTTTTAGTGGTGGAAGTTTTCGTTTAGATTTAAACAACTTCTTTCCAACATACTTTTTGCTACTACTCAATTCACATATAACATATACAAAACCAATATAGTCTTCTATCATCTCACTAGTGAACTCAGCGTTCTCATAATGCCACATTTACTTTCCTTACATTAAGGGGACCAATGCAAGTATATAGATGAATCCAAAAATAGTCATTAAGAAACACTCAGCACAAATTTCAAAATCAACATTCTTTATAAGCTTTTTCATTAGTTTTAATCCCAGTCCTCTTCGTAGGGTGCGTCCTCTTCAAATTCAGGCAATTCTTCACCACATGATGGGCAGTACACCAGTTCATCGTCTTCATTATCAAATTCAATATGAAATTCGGTCTCACAGTATGGGCACTTTGCATCAAATTTGTTAATCATATTTTTATTACCTCTAGTCCGCATTTATGAAGAAATTTTATCCCGTCTTCATTTCGGTATTCATTCTTGTAGTATACATCGCTGATACCGCTAGTATATATAAGTTTTGCACATTCAACACATGGCGCATGGGTAATATACATTGTAGACTTATCGCCACTTTCATTTGACTTCGCTAACTTAGCAATAGCATTGGCTTCTGCATGTACTACTTCTGGTCTAGTTCGTATTTCATAACCACCATCTTCGTACTGGTATTCATCTTCACATCTGTTGTCCCAGCCTGAAGGCATACCGTTGTATCCAATAGAAATAATACGATTGTCTTTTACAACAATCGCACCTACTTGTAATCTCTTGGCTGTTGACAGAGAGGCGAACCTCTCTGCCGTATCTATATACGCTTTATCCCACTTGTTCATACAGTTCTTTGTAACCCCCAATAGCAGTGCCATTGATTTTTACTTGTGGGAACGTTCTTGCATTTGGAAACATTTCAATAAGTTCATCACGTGAAAAAGACACTCCTAGCTTATGATAGATGTAGTCTAATCCCTTAGTCTCGCAAACTTGCTTTGCTCTATCGCAATAGCTACAATTGTCTTTACCGTAAATTTCGATCATAGAGAGAACCCCTTAAAAGTGTCGCTACCAACATCTTGTTTAGTACCGCCGCTTACGTAGCTTGTGATTTCTGTTTCTTGTGGTGCTACTTGCACCTCTGCGCCACTGATCCATTTCTGCGTCCAAGGTAACGGGTTACTCTTTACGCTGTATGGGCTTTTCAAATTTACATTGTTCATTCTGCGTGAACAGATAAACTCAATGTAATTTGACAGTAGTTCTGTATTTAGTCCAATCATAGAACCGTCTTTGAACAAGTATTCTGCCCACTGCTTTTCTTGATCTACAGCATCGACAAACATTTGGATGCATTCAGCTTCAGTTTCTTCTGCAATAGTGATGAAGTCTGGATCATCTTTCTTCAAAGTTTTTAGTAGCATTTGAGTAGAAGCAAGGTGAAGGTTCTCATCACGTGCAATCAACTTAATGATCTTTGCGTTACCTTCCATCTTCTTCAATTCAGCGAATGCCCATGAACAAGCAAAAGATACGTAAAAGCGTACACCTTCAAGAATGTTTACACTCATCAATGTTAACCATAATAGCTTCTTCAACTCATACAAATCTACAACAACTTTCTTACCATTGACTGTATGTGTCCCTACTCCTAGTAAGTTATAGTATGCGCTAGTCTCAATCAGATCATCATAATACTTAGAGATGTCACCCGCACAATCCATGATCTCTGGAATATTCATCAACTCATCAAAGATTTTACTAGGGTTACTGTATACATTACGTATGATATGCGTATATGAACGACTGTGGATCGTCTCAGAGAACGTCCAGGTCTGAATCCAGTTCTCTATCTCTGGTAAACTTACAATAGGACTAAACGCTTCGACAGGCGCACGACCTTGTACACTGTCTAGTAAAATTTGACGTTTCAAGTTTGACGTAAAGATATGTCTCTCATGTTCAGTAAGACTTTTAAAGTCTTTTGCATCTTGATAGATATCGACCTCTTCTGGTCGCCAAAAGAACCCTAGCTGTTTATCCGTCAGCTTATCAAAGTTCTTATACTTCAACGTGTCATAGCGTTGAATTGTTGGACCACCTGTTGGGTCCAAGAAAGCAGTTACCTTAGTATGATCTGCTTTGTTCGTAACATCGAATACGCTCATTCTTTTCCTCTTTTTTCTGTTTTTAGCGACTCATCCACTATAACATACACTGGATGAGTTGTCAAGTCTTTTATTAAATTACGCAGGATTCGCAATCATCATCGTCAACTACTGCTTGCTCTAATGGCTCATCCATCATCTTACCTACATCAACTTCACCTTGACCATCATACGTGTTGAAGTAGTACAACTGCTTACCGCCATACTTGTAGAACATTAACAAGTGTTGTAGCATTGTACTCATTGGTATTTTCTCATCTTCTGAGAACGTTGGGTTGTAACTAGTATTGATACTGATACCTTGATCAATGTACTTCTGTAGTACAGCCATGATTCTTAGATAACCTTCTGGTGACTTCTGATCCCACAGTAAGTCATACTTGTTCTTCAGTCTCTTGTACTCAGGAACAACTTGCTTTAGAACACCATGCTTTGACTGCTTGACACTAATCAAAGATCGTGGTGGCTCAATACCATTTGTAGCGTTAGCAACTTGTGCTGAAGTTTCTGCTGGCATTAGTGCCATCAAGGTAGAGTTACGTATACCCGTTGCTTTCAGTTGCTTACGTAGACCTTTCCAATCTTGACGTTCTTTGTGCTTGACTAGTTCATCAACGTCTTTCTTGTAAGTCATGTTTGGTGTAATACCGTGTCCATATTTAGTCTCAAGATTACCGCTAGGTGCGCCTTGTTCTACAGCCAAGTCTGCACTTGCTTTGATCAGATAGTAAGACCATGCTTCTGCATACTCATCAATCAACTCTAGTCCTTCAGATGTGATACCTTGATAAGTCAGATCATTCTTTGCAAGCCAATATGCGAAGTTAATGATACCAACACCTAGTGGTCTGCGCTTATCAGTTGATAGTTTAGCCGCTAGAATAGGATAGTTTTGATACGATAGTAATGCGTCTAACCCACGTACTGCAAGGCGACACACACGCTCAAAATCACCCGTAGACTTGATGTTGCCCCAATTGATAGCAGATAGTGTACATAGAGAAATCTCACCTTCGGGATCATTGATGTCAGACAATGGCTTAGTTGGTAGATCGATTTCTGCACAAAGATTTGATTGACGAATGGGTGCTACGTCTGGTAAGAATGAACCGTGATCATTTGCGTTGTCTACATTCTGTAGATAGATACGACCCGTGTTCTTACGCTCTTCCATGAATGCGCCAAACAGTTCAATCGCTTTGATAGTTTTCTTACGCAATCTTGTGTTACGCTCTGCACGTTCATACAGTTCTTTGAACTTGTCTTGATCAGCAAAGAATGCTTCATACAACCCAGGCACATCGTTAGGTGAGAACAGAGTGATATCACCACCGCTAATTAGTCGCTCATACATTAACTTATTGAACTGTACACCATAGTCCATGTGACGTACACGGTTCTCTTCAGTACCTTTGTTGTTCTTTAGCACTAGCATATCTTCAACTTCAAGATGCCAGATAGGGTAGTAGATAGTAGCCGCACCACCACGTACACCGCCTTGTGAACAAGACTTAGTAGCAGATTGAAAGTGCTTATAGAATGGAATGATACCTGTGTGAAATGCATCACCCTTACGAATAGGTGAACCAATCGCACGAATGTTACCACCACCAATACCGATGCCTGCCTTCTGACTTACGTACTTAACAATACTTGATGCAGTAGCATTGATACTATCAAGACTGTCATCAGTCTCAATAAGGACGCACGAACTGAACTGTCGCTGAGGTGTGCGAACACCAGCCATAACAGGAGTAGGCAAACTAATGTCGTGTAGAGAAACAGCATCATAATAGTCTTTTATCCATGATAGTCTTGTCTCCTTAGGATAGTTCTGAAACAGAGTTGCGGCAATAAGCACATAGCACATCTGAGGAGTTTCGAAGATTTCTCCACTCACACGATTTTGACAGAGGTACTTACCACGCAACTGTTCCATTGCAACATAGGTGAGTGCTTCATCACGATCATGCTTTATGAACGAATCAATCTTAGCCCACTCTTCATCAGAGTATTGCTCAAGTAGTTCAGAATCATAAAAGCCACTCGCAATGTTGCGCTCTACAAGTTCTTTAACAGAGAAGGGTGTGTACTGACCATAGACTTCTTTACGTAATGCGTAGTTGATTAAACGTCCACCTACAAATTGATAGTTTGGATTTTCATCATCAATCAAATCGGCAGACGCTTTAATAAGAGTTTCTTGTATCTCTTTACTTGTCATACCATTGTAGAATTGAATCTGACTTTTAATCTCAACTTCACTAGGGCTTACACCCGTAATATTATCACACGCATGAAAAACGACCTTATGTAGCTTTTCAATGTCTAGCGGTTCTTTTGACCCATCTCGTTTCGTTACTTGTATCATCTCTGTTCCTATAGTCTATCTGTTGATGAACTGCTCTGACAATGGGAAAATCTTAGTAATAGATTCACCAATCGCACGTGCCAGTTCGATGTGTTCTTTTTGTGTTCCGTTTTCTGAGCGTAGTTCTATGTAGTGAATCCAGGAACGAACAGTACCGTTAACGTATAAACGTGACAATGTATTTCCCTCAGGTAGAACCGCTCTCGCTTGCTCTTTAGCTATACCGCTTGCAATAGCCCATTCATACGTGCGCTTTGCATTATGAATTAGTTCTTCTTGCTTCTCCTTCCAGCGTTGATTGATCTCTTCATCAGTACTGGTGATAGAGTTCTGTCTGTTTTTTGTATCTTGTAGTCGTGCTTCACGTACAACAAACTGATTACCCATATCAGCGGGATCAGCATATCGTTGCGAAAACTCTTGAAAAGAGAACGAACGGTGACGTAGCAATTGTCTTGCGATATCACGTGTAGTCTCTACTTCCATAGTCACTGACGCCATCTCGAATGGTGACCAGTGCTTATGCTTAATTAAATAAGCAAGTAGCTTCGGTGTTGTATCTTTATTGATTTGATTACTGGGGTTGGACACCCTAGCACAATAACTGATTAAGTCCTGTACATCATCTATACCGACGATATCCACTGGTTGTGTGTAACCTAATAGTCTTACTTTCATAAACATTTTCTCCAATAACTCATTTGTAGTTTGCCCTCAAGACCAGAATACGAATTCATGTCGATAGTCATCTGAATATCAACCGCATTAGTATCTGATAATATCATATCATTGATGTCTTTGTCAACCAAATTCGTAGGCCAGATGCAAACTTTATAGCCTTTATCTAGCACTCTTTCCATTCGCTCAACTATCTGAGCATTTCTTGGCTCGTTGTCAAAAACAAATATTGCATTATCTAAATTCTCTAGCCCAGAAGCATTCGCATCTGCACCTGCCATAGCAACTGCATTATCAAGAAATAGACTGTCTATAGGACCTTCTACTACATAGTACTTCTTGTTAAAATCTACAGCATCAAGACCGAAGATTTTAGGCATAGATTCATCAAGCATAATCGTGATATAACGTATGCTCTCTTTATCAAAGGCTCTGCCTTGGTAACCAAACACATTGCCTTTTCTATCTATAAATGGTAGCACCAATCGAGGCTTGACATACTTCTCAGGCAATTTGCCGGGTGATAGAGAATTAGTCCATTCTTCAAAACGAGGTGCGTAGTATAATTTATATTGTTTGGATGCTGGGATCCTTCTTTTATCGACATATTTTTTAACTGGGTGGGAATAATTTAGGCTAGACACTTTCTTAATTTTGAGTAGAGGGCTACCCTTCTTAGTAAACTTTGGTCTACTTTGAGTAAGTGTATCAAGCGGTTTGATCTTAGCTACTTCTCTTGTCTTGTAGCCTTTCTCTAATGCAATATCTACTACATACTCATTGTATAGATTACTATCTACTTGCTTAAGAAAATTACGTAGAGACAGAGATACACCACAGTTATGACAATAGTACAAGGCAGAGTTATCCTTCTCAAGAATCCACCCTCTTGCTTTAGTTTTACTTTTTTGGGAGTCACCACATATTGGGCATCTGCAATTAGCCCTGTAAGGTGAGTTGTCTTTTACTGCGAAACGTTCTAGTCTAGTAGACAGGATACCTGAATACTTTAAATCCACAAGATTCATTATGTAATACTCCATAGTGTATTGAAACTGTTAAGATCATTATACACATAACAGCATTAGATGTCAAGACTTAACCTGAGAAAATCTTAATTATTCCGCCCATTTGTAAGACCGTAGCAATGATGAAGCCGATAGCCCATGAGCCACCCATTACCCACCATTTCCAACGCTCAAGTATTGTAACACGTTCTTTCACTTCTTTCAACTCATCTGTCACTTCTTCGCCCATTTCTTTAAGCTTTGTCATGATCTCTTTGTGATTGCGTCTGTGATTTTCGCCGCTCTCATCTTTTGATTCAGTGATACGTCTATGCAAAAGTTCTGTTTCTTTCTCTGATAAACGCTTGCGCTCTTCTACATCGTCTTGAAGAACGGAAAGATTTTGCTCATGTACAGCTAGGATCTGAGATATGCCGCCAGTGGCATCCGCAATCTTATCGATAGCAGTATCCAATCGCCCGAGCAATCCTTGTATATTAGCGACATCGGCTTGTAGTATTGCGACATCTGTTTCCATTCTACGAAATTCTTTTTCTGGCATGTTCGACCTCAAGTAACGTTAATGACATCACGCAACCTTTTCATCGGTGTCTTGCGCTTTGATTTATATTTTTTCATTTGCGCTTTTGTTAGTCCAGGTTCACCATCGTCACCTATACCAATTCCTGCAACTTTTCCTGAACCTGCTGAGTTAGCAGGTGCGGCACTCATAACTTCTTCAAACAATGTATCTAAGTCTTGCTCATTACTTTCTTTAACAAACTTAAAGTAAGGCATGAAGCCTTCTGTGATTTGCTCTTCAGTTAGTGTCTCAAGATCAGTCTCTTTATTTTCTTTAATCAACCAAAGAGCGGCGGCGTATGTAGCAAGGCGAGTTGACCCACCTGGTACTTTAGCTAACAGCTTCTTCAGTTTAGAAATCATCACATCAAATTTACCCCAAGCGTCACGCTCTTTGACAGTGCGAAGTTCTTTACGTTTCTTTAGAATGTTTCCGTCTTTATCAATAATACCAAAAGCATAAGCATCCCACTTCTCAAATGGAGTAGCAAGTCGCTTGATAAATTGGTATACTAAAAATAAGTCAACAATCATTAGATTTTCCTAAGTTCTTCTATTATTACACTGTCCAGCGGTATGTCTGAACTAATGATTTTCTTTTCGCCATATTCTATGACATCGGGCATATACCCTAGCATAAAAGTAAACGGTGTCATATAACTATGATATTCTTCTAACTTCATAAAGAGCATCGGCGTAGCAGGCGCTCCAAAGCAGTTATAGATAACGATCAGATGATTTAGTATCAGCCTCTCCTTCAGTTCACCAGTCTCTTCGTATCGCTTGAAAAGTCTTTTGAGGTATTGAAACCGTTTTAAATCATCATAGAATTCATCTACACTTGCGGCTTTTTTCATGTCGTAATGCTTTGCCGCATAAACTGTAAATGTATCTTCGTTTAATATCATAATATGTTCACCGTAATATATTGTAATTATTTTGAATGAGGAGCCGAAGCCCCTCACTCGGTACACTATTATTTAGTGTTTAGCTATCAGCTACTACTGCGTCTTCATCACCAGTAGTACCAGTAGTACCAGCATCGCCTGCGGCGGCGGCTGTTCTACGAATTGATACTAAAGTTTCAACACGCTTGCGTCCAGTACCATACTCTTCGTATAGGTTCCATCCGCCAGTCTTCAAGCCTTTTGCTCTGTTAGCCGCAACACCAGCTTCTGTGGTGTCGATGAAATAACATTTTGCGTTTTCAGCCGCTGTCAGATAAGTTGGAATACCTGCATCAACGTCTGTATCTCCCCATAGTGCCATTTTACTTCTCCTTTTAGATTAATGGTTCTTATAATTATGAAATATACATATTCAGTTCGTATCGACCTTCATCATAATATACTTGCATCTGTAATTTATTTCTTACATCTTTGCCATTTTTCTTCAAGTCGATTGCATATGAGTTTGTCTTACCTTTACCAGGCTTTCGTGGACCCATAGCAACTTTACGATCATAGTCTTCGCTATCTACTTCGTATCCACGTTTCTTTGCTACTTCAACGGCATGTTGCACCGCAGATGAGAAAGTCTTGTGATAGATTGTGTAGTCAGACTTCTTAGCTTCAGACACATCTTCTTTGTAGTGAGCTTTCAGTATTCCCATTTTCTTAGGGTCTTTACCTTTGCTCTTAGCGTTTACATACGACTTAGCAAGACCAAGTGAAGGTACAGTACCTAACTCTTTGACTTTGCCTTTATTTAAATGACGAATTACGTGCTGACCTTTTCCTGGCTTTGTCAATACGATATACTGACCACCAGCTGGATGAGGTGCTTTATGCACAATCTTCATGTCTTCGTCAATTTTGATACCTTCAATGATATCAAACATTTTACCTTGATTACTTTCGTGGAATAGATATTCAATCGCACCGTCTCTTAATTCTTTATTCGACTTCTTTTTATTTGCCGGATACTTCTTCATAATACTAATTGTCTTTTGAATATCCTTTTCATCAGAAGGACTGTACTTCTTCTCAGTAAGTTCTGCTACTCTCTCTTCACCAAGAATTCTACTAGCCTTCTTAATGTCTACAGTATCGAACTTTCCGCTTTCATCTGTGATGCGAAACACAAACTTACCGTTATCAAATCTTACATCTACGTCAAACTTTTTGTTACCCTTACCACGCATACCAGTAGCAGAGATAGTACCTTTAGCTTTGCCCTTTTTGATTTGCGGTGGTTTAGCTTCTTCTAACTCTTCGTTCTGTCTCTTTAGAACAGCAGAAACTTGTGGATGATCAGATAGACCTCTCTTAAGCTTATTGATTGCTTTGACAGCGCCAGTCATGTTGCCGCCTTTGTATCTCTTATCTGATGCGATACCGATTGCCATTTTGATATCTTTAGGCGAAAACCCTTCGTCAAGCCCCTCTAGTTCGGCAGATTCATCTACAGAGGCATTAGGCTTTTTTGATTCAAGTGCTTTCGAAATTGCTTTACGGCGCTTATGAAGAAACTTGTCTGAATCGTCTTCGTCACCATCGTTGTCGATATCTTTATCTTTGCGATCAGCAAACTTTTTCTTCACTGCTTTAGGCTGAACTTTGTCCATGCCTTCGCCATCGTCAGACTTGTCATTGCTGTTATCTTCTTGGACTTCTTCATAAGTCTCTTTACAATACTGAGCATATAGTTCTTCAAACTTCTCTTCTGAGCAACCATACTTCTCGCTTACTTTCTTATACATCTCTGTCTTTGAGCATGAAGAAGCGTGTAGCTTTTTCATCTCGCCTACGCAAGACTTCTCATCCACGTATGCTTCTGCTACAGCTTTGTCGCCTTTACGTGCTGGTGCTTTCTTAGCAGATCCGTCAGCTTTGACTTCTTCTTCGCCAGAAATATCAGCAGGCTTAACATCGCCTTCTGCATGATCAGCAGAACGTGATGCCTTTTCTTCGATGTGCTGAAGTTTGTTGATAGACTTAGTAATGCTATCCGCCATTCCTTCAGATAATGGCTTGATCTCTTTTTTAAACATTGTCTTCTCCGAGTTAAATGTTATCTGTTGTATTTATTAGTTATCTACTTTAGCGCCTGCACGCCACTGATAGCATGACCAGTATTTTGCTTTCCACTTAGGACCTGGGTTATCGCACCCATGTCTTGCTCTGAAACTTTTTCTTGCGCCAGCGTCATCTCTTTTGATTGACATTTTGGGATCACCAAAACGAACTACGACAACGTTGCCTTGATCGTTCTTCACGTATACTTTAAACTTTTTATTAGGATTTTCTGATGTACGTATAGGGTCATTCAAGTTGACTTTCTTTCCTTGATACTCAGCCGCTTCTACAACCATGTCATCATAGATGTTACACTCTTCACAAATATCATCAATGATGTCTTTATTATGTGTCTTAAAGTTTTTCATTTACGTCCTCGCATCGTAATAAGTTTTATCTAAATCACCTGTACCCGCTGGTAGACTAGTCTTTCTACACTTGACATATACTTGTCTAGTAGCGCCGCCTAAAGTGGTATAAGTTCGTATGCCACCTGAAATTGTTCCAGGTGCATCTGCATACGTATCTGCCGCTGTTGCCGCATTATCATATTCCCACTCTGTGTTATTTGTAACTGTAACCCAAGCCATTACTCTTCTCCATCCTTGTTCATCATGTATCGATGAGCAGAGTTTAGATAGTCAGCCGCTTTGGTAATTTTGTTCTGTACCCACTCTGGCAGATTATCTTCGTCACCAAACATCTTGATCATATGATCTGCATCAGCAATAACACCACGCAGTTGTGTCTTAGCCATACGACCTTCGTTGTCGTATTCGCCTGAGTCTTTTGCTTCTGATGCGTATTGTACAAATGTTTTCATTTTAGTTATCTCTTCTTAGCCAGTGTTATCTTGCGTTTGTAGGGGCTTTTCTTCATCTCTTCTTCGGCATCTTTGATTGCTTGTAGCTTTGCAACTACAGCGCCAGCTCCAGACTTATCTAAGAGTAGACTGTATGCAATATCAAAGTCATTTCTACTCGCACGTTTACCTAAATCTGTCAATTGTCTTGCGACACTATTTCTTAGCTGAGACAAGAGCATAGAACCAAAGCCAGGTACCATTACTTCTGGGTCTTCGGGATTGTCTATAGTATTCTGACTTTTCATCATAATACCTTCAGACATATGCTCTACAAACTTTTTCACTTGACTTCCTTTTTAGAAAGTCCAGTAAGAACGTTAACTATTACCTTAGGATTCGCACCAGCATTCATTAATGCTTGATTGATATCACCCCATTGGTATTTCAGCTTATCACCAGATTTTGAATATTTACCTGGTCCTTCGCTTAAAAGTTCTTCCCTAATATCTTTAAACCTTTTCATAATAGCCTCTCTTAAGAAAACATCTTCTTCAGTGTCGCAGGTCCAACAACACCATCAGCAGTCAATCCTTTTGAGGCTTGCCATTGCTTGATAGCACGTTTAGTACCACGACCAAAGATACCGTCTGCGCCGATACCTAAAAACTCTTGTACTGCTTTTACTGTGTCGCCAGTAGAACCAACGTTTAGTACAGCAGTCATATCAACGCCCTTAGACGCTTTTGCTTTCTTTGGAGCAGGTGATACTTCACCACCAAGAATAGCAAGTGCTTTTTCCCAACGCTTAGTTCTATCTTCTAGTCCGATAGTACCGCCATTGATTTTCTTGGTCATCTTTACGATGTCACCAGCGTCTGCAATCTTGTTTAGCTTTGCGTTATTCCAGAACCAGCAAGCACTCTCTACTGCACCTTTTTCTGTTGCTACGTAGTCAGCCGCTTCTTCGGCTGTCAAGTCTACTGTCTTTCCAAAAGCTGTATAGTTGTTTCTGCCTGTAAGTTGCTTAAGGCCACGCCCCCTAAATCTCCAGCCATCGCCATCGGTGGTATTCCCCATAGCACCACGCTTGGTACGGAATTCATCTTGATAAACGTAGTTAGCAATCTTTTCAGGCTTGCGGGCATATTCAGATGCATCTCTTTTTCCTTTTCCGAAATAGCGTCCGAACACTGCGTTCAACGCTTTCTCGCTATAGTTTAAGTTCTCTTCAAGTGACTTGAAGTTATTTGATTCGTGGGCGCATTGAGCAATAAAACCAGCGATACGATTTGGTGTATCGATTTCATACTTAGGCATAATCTCTGCAAGAGCATCGAACCAGTCATCGCTCTTAGGATTGTTACCGATCATTGCACTTAGCATTTCTTTTGTTAGTGGAAAGGACATTTTATATTCACCTTATGTTTGATTTATATTCTTGTTAAAAGTTTTTGGAAACTGATTAACAGTATCCAACAGTTCTTTAGCTTTAGCACTTGCTTGCATGATAGAGATATCTCCACCAACGTTTACGGCACCTAGCCATCTGTGATGCCCATCGATAACGAATCCATCACTGCTTACGATAATTGGCTTTGCTTGTGCCAACGTCTTATACTTAGCAACTGCTTGGGTAATCTTATCTGTATTAAAGTTACTTTGTGTTGCTTTCAAATCTTTCGCTTTTACTTTACGCTTAGTCATACTTATCTTTTTCATTTTAAGAAAAGATATCAGTTCGTTGTAATCCTTAGACCTAACTTGTGGCATCTTATCACGTGGAATACCCAGTGTCTTTTTAGAATCTGGATATTCTACTTTGAACTCTCGTATGTATGACTTGAAACGCATTAGTACTTTACTACCTTATCAGGAGTCTTAAAGTCTTTCTTACGCATGATTGTTTTGTTGACAACTTCAAACTCTTCTTTGTTCTTGTCATAGTTGATAACTACAGGCAAGTTCAAGTCTGCTTGAATGTCTTTAAGTACTGCTTCTGAATCACCTAGTTGCTTAATATCTTTTGCTTTGTTCTTAGCAACCTTCTTGAAGAAACGTTGTAGTTCAGGAATAGTGATCTTTGGTTTGTTTCTGTCATCGTTCATACGATCTGCAAAGTGTCTTGTGAACTCTACATCAACACCAAACTTGTCTAGCAGTCTATCAGCGAACTTCTCTAAGTCACTCAGTTGCTTCTGTGTAACGTCTTCGTTGATAGATGTTGGGTCTTGATCACCACGAACAACCATTCTGAAATGCTTCTTAATCTTGTCAGGTGTTACACGTTCAATACTCTGTACGTCATCAGGCTTCTTTAGCTTCTTACGTAAAGTTGATTTTACTTCACCTGCGCTCTTTGCATCGATGAACATGTCTGGTAGACCTTCGACTTCTACTTTGAACTGTGCTTCGAATAGATCATCGATAGACTCATTAACAGTCTCACCTGGCGTATCTTTCTTATAACGCTTAGTGAGTTTAGTTGTACCACGATCACCAGCACCACCTGCTTCGAAGATGTACTCTTCGCCTAGCATTTTGTGCAGTACTTTACCGTCTACGTCTTTGTATGTTCTAGCAATCTGTGCGGCATAGTATTCAGAACTATGTCTCATACCAGTCTTCTTCGCTTTCGCTTCTTTCTTCTTGCGAGTAAGAACATCTTTCAATGTCTTTAATGCATGATCATACATCTTCTTGTTGACTGTAACAGACTTAACTTTACTAGCCATGAAGCCTTCAAACAACTCATCGATTTCTTCTTTGATGACTTGACGCTTATATGAGTATGTACCATCTTTCTGCTTTTCGATTGCTGGATCATTTTCTTCTTTACCAGCTTTCTTCTTAGCGATAGCAATAGCGGCTTGTTGTGCGGGTGACTGTGCTTCTGGTACACAATTAGGAACGTCTTTACCGTTCTTTTTCTTCATACCGACTTGCTTGTAACCACTCCAACAATCTTCTTCTACTGATTCTTTCTTGTTCTTATTCTTTGCATCATAGTCTTTGATAGACTTTTTTGCAGACTTCATCATTGCTTTTTGATGTGCCTTTTGTTGAGACTGTGTTCTCTTTTTCATTACATCTGAATATCTTTCTTCTACAGATTCTTTCTTAGAAGAGCCACGTACTTTATCAGCAAGGTCTTTGTCTGCCTTACCCCATGTACCTGATTGCTTAGTAATGAAAGAGTTTACACGTGCAAAGCCCCATTGCTGTGGAGTAGTTCCTGGTCTGTGTCCAGTTCTCCAAGCGGCGATACCTCTGTTATAAACTTGACGTAGAACACCAAGTGGCATACCAGACTTCTCTGCTTTTGCTTTTAGTCCTGCATCACCTTTTGATTCTTCTAGTTCAATAGAGTCAAAGATTTCGTCTGCGATATCTGTGATCCACTCTAGTATTTGTTCGTTCTCTTCTTTCTTTAGATCACGGATCTGAGTACGCATCTTACGTGCTTTTACACTATCCATTTCTCTTTCGTGTTCAGATGATTGATCTTCTTTTTCTTTTTTGTGTTGATCACGTAGACGTTGTTCTGCGTCTTCTGTTACCTTCTTACGGAAAGCACGAAAGCGACCATCTGTTTTGATCTTGCCTTCTTTGTTGAACATTTGATGATATCTCTTTGTATGCGTAGAAGGCTTTGTCTTCGCTTCTGCATCGCCTGGAGCGGGCTTGTAAGCCGCATCGTTATCATCATCCATCTTAGCACCTTTTTTAAAATGTGCGTCACGCTTATCTTTTGTAGACTTTGATAGACCAGCATGATACTTCGCTGGCTGTGTACCTTTTTTATCTTTGATGTCTGCATCTTGTGCTACTTCAAAAAGGTTCTCAAACTCTTCGTTTACTTTTCTACCTGCTACACGTGCAATGTCTGCTTTACGTACTACTGGTAACATCTTCTTAGCGATACGATCAATAGCACCTTTACGCTTTGCGACACGCTTATCGATCTGCATTTTTTCAGCAGGATTCAGTGAACTATATGATCCACCTTTCGCACCAGCAACTTTCTTACGAATAAGAGCGATTGCTTTCTTACGTGCTTTCTTCTGCAACTTAGCTTTAGAAGATACTCTCTTAGCCATACGCTTACGAGCCGCAGATAGTTTACTCTTGTATCTACGCATTGTCAACGCACGTTGTCTACGTTGCTGTAGTGATAGAACTGCTTCGTCTAGTTCCATCTCTTCTGCAATCTTCATACCTGCACGTACCATGTCGTAAACGTCTTTTGCGTTACGACCTAGTTTCTTAGGTAAACCTTTTTTGAATGATTCGAAATCACCTTCGCTTGCTAGTTTACGCATTACAGATGCGGACATAGAATCTGCGGATAGTGACTTTGCTTCTTCGGAATCTGGATCAGCACGACTTCCTGCGCTTACAACTTTGATGCTGTCAAACGAGTAGTCTTTGCCGTTGTATTTGTTGAGTAGAGTTTCAAACTCTTTGATGCGGTCAGCACCAACAACTAGAATGACTTTAGTAAACTTCTTCTCTAGTTCACCTAGTGCTTGCATGATAGTCTTAGCTTTTGACTTCTGAATAGCATTACCGAATGCTTTCTTTGCAAGCATTACTTTGTCATTGTATGATAGGGGATTTTTCTTAGGGTCTTGTGAGTGTGTAAGATAGATAACTGGTTTACCACTCTCTTTACGAGCAACATCGTTAATCTTATTCACAAGCTTTTCGTGACCTGAAGTGATAGGATTCATGCGACCCCAACCTAAGACAACTGTGTCGCCTTTAGCTTCTTCTAGCTTTGGGTTGATTTCGATAGAGTTCTTTACTAGAACTTCGTCTTCCTTATCAGCCTTAGATTTCTTCTTAGGCTCAGGTTTCTTTTCTACTTTTTTGTCATCTTTTTCAGGCACGTCATCTGCCTTGATGTCTTCATCTTTATCTGCCATGTTTTCCTCTTGGTAGGTTTTCCGTAGACTTACTACAAGTTATAGACATATTTATAATATCAGATGTCTCACTGAAAGTCAAATGGTTTCGCTTTATTATATGGTAATCTAGTGTCAATAACACTTGATAGATTGTACACCTTACAGTTAGACCATCGCTCTGCTTCGCTTACAAGTCGCATATAGATGTCATTTAGATAGTTTTCATTACCCTTTGCATACTGTTGAACCATTCTGTCTGGATCAGGTATACCACGCTTCTTAATATCACTACCTATTCCATAGATGTGAGTGTTGCCATCAGCGTCAGGCGTATAGTTCATGTCACAACCTAAGAAGCCCATTACATCAGGCTTGTACTTCCATAGAGAATAGTAACTGGCACACAGTGTAATTGAATAACCACATGCTTTGTGACCACCAAAGTGGTTTAGGCTTTCTGAGTACTTCGCACATACTTCTTGAGTATCTTTGATCACCTCTGGTCTTTTGCCATCGAAGTCACCTGGTCGAACCCATATATCCCAATCTTCTGTCACTTGCCAACCATTATTAATCGCTACGATAGTCCAGCCGTTTGCTTTGTAATCATAGTCATGCACTTCACTTGCAGACATTCCACTTGCTAGTAATAAAACTTTATTCATTTGTACCCCAAAAATTCAAAATCATTTTTATATACATTGTACACTCTTTCTTTTTGACTGTCACTCAATTGTATGTCACCCTCAAGTATATTCTTATGCGGTATAGGATGATTCAAATAAGTTTGTAATGCGTCCGTATCAGTAATATCTATACACTTCACATCTTCATGTAAAAAGTATCTCTGAGTTCTGAAGTGAACGTTTCGGTTCTTGTCTAGTGTGTTTTCTAAGTAAAACAAGAATTCATCTACAGTTTTACATGATATTCCAAACTCAGGACCTCGTCTTTCAATATCTTTACACATGCTGATGAACCTTTTATACGGGTTACGTGTAACAGCAATATTAGCAAACTCATTATCAAGTGCTTGATCTGGTGAAATGTATGTCGTATATTCGTGGTCATGAACCCACTGCGTTTTATCATCTGATTCTAGTATATCATTACTAGACACTTGATGCAATAGATATTTGATTGATGTGTTACCTGCTTTGGGTATACCCCAAAAGTTTAGACCAATCTTATCCCATGTTGATATGTTGTATAATAATTTTAATTTTTCTTGTCGCATATTCATTACCCAATAAAAAAGAGGAGCAAAGCCCCTCTGTTCACAATAGACTTCAAGTCTATTTATATGGTACTAATTACTTATCTTGTAACTTCGCTATTTCTAACATACACTGTTTCGATTCCTCGTGGTAACCCTGCCTTGCGAGTTCCGATGCCGCCCGTGAGTACCCCACTATCTGCGAATAACGATCTACTGATGACCAGAATCCCGACAACGGTGAAAATACATAGTTGCTTACCAAAGCTGTCATTAGACCCACCCCCGCAAATTTTTATTTGTGACGCATTGATCAATAACGTCTTGCTTACGTGCGATAGAATAGATATCTCCACGACATATGCCGATATCATCTAAGTCTTTGGTCGAGAGTGCCATCAAAGCTTTTTCTGTTGCTTTAATAGCTTTGCGTTCTCTACGTGCATCATTTGCGTATCTACAGAAGTCAAATAGTGCTTCGATAATTTGTGTGGTATAGCCGTGAGCGGCGAGAATTGCTTGTGTCATAATATTTCTCCGTGTGTGTATGATCCGATCTCGACCCCATGTCGAGTTTAATCCTTTTCTTACACTAATATTTATCAGAGAAATCCCAATTTTAGATATACGGAATTGGTAAGCCCGTTATGCGGTTATATCGAGAAGTGACCCAGTCGTTTCTTGTAACTTCGTAATCTCACCTTTTGCATTGTAGATGTCTACTTCGTATGAAGTGATTCTTGTATATGTCTTATTAATCTCTGGGTCAAGCACAGTCTTGTACGTTAATACTTTCATGCTGTCTGCATATACTTGGTACACATTATCGATAGATGTGACGATCATACTTCTATTTCTGCCAACCCTTGATGAACTCATCAGAGAAGTTTGCTTTTGAGAAGCCTAGTCTGTCAACTAACTTGACGGCGTTCTTACCCATTCTATCGATAGCAACAAAGCCTTCTTGCTCTGTAATCTTGTAACCATCGGCAGTCTTGAGGAACGTATCAATACGCTTTGCTTTGTCTAGCTTCTTAATCAGATGTAACTTAGCATCTGCAATCATGTTGTACAACTCAAACAACGCAACGATTTGGCTCTTGGGTGTATTAGAGAAATACTTTAGAACGTCTTTACGTTTGTCTTCCCAGTTTGCTTTAGACTTTGCTGTCTTCTTGCTATCGATTTCTTTTTGATAGTATCCGTAGATATGATCGACCATATCATCGATGAAACGAGGAATGCCTTTAATCTTTTCGTTAGCACGTACCTTTGAGTTGATGTATACTTTTATACGTTCTTTAAGTGCATCGTTATTAGCAATGTCTTCAAACGTGTTACGCTTAATCTTATTGAACTGCTTACCAGCGCCTGATAGTAACTTAGTTACATCGGCAGTTTCTTTCTTTGTCATAGTCGCCTGACCAGACACATCTTTATACATTGCGTCTACTGACCAGACTGCTTTTGACTCTTTTTGTTTGCTTGCAATCTCTTTGCCAAAACTTGCTGACATTGATTCAAAAGAGTCTCCTCTGTAAGTAGTGTGCCATACCACTCCGATCTCTGATCGCAATATTTTCTTAGCAAGATCGCTTTTTTCTGGTATCGCATAAACAATGGTGTTAGGATGGAAAGTAATATACGACTCTCCATCAATAGTCTTTTTTCGTAAATCTTCTTTCGCATATAGGAAATCACCTTGCACAACTCCTTCAATTCCTAACGCTGGTATGTGTTTCAACGCTAGTTTCAATTTTGTATTCAAATCACCACTTGTATCATCATCAATGTCGGCATCAGTTTTATAAACTTTTGGGTTCTTATTAAAGATACCTTTCTTTGCAACAAAGAATTTACCGTCACTAGGATCCTTACCGCAGAAGATAGCTGGTGCGCCATCCCACTTAACAGTCACATTCACAGGTGCTTTTACATCGCCTGCTAACATATCACGTAACGCTCTTAGATAGTTGATTGCTTGTCTTGTGCCGTCAACACCTGCATTGAGAATGTTATCCTCAATGTGTTCCATGTGAGTATTCTTGTCTTCAACTAAGAATGATGATAAGCGTTTCATCTTATGCTCCAAATAATTTCTTTACGTCTGTCGGGTTGTCTAAGTTATATTTAGACTTTGCTTTTGTTAGCATTCGACCTTGTATTCTCAAACCTGCTGTTCTCGCAGGAGTCTTAGGTTCTGTCGGGAATGATAACTTACTACCACCGAAACGTAAACCAAGTTCAACTTGTATCTCTGCTTTTAGTTCAGGTACATCTAAGTTGAACGGATTCTTACCCATGTAAAACAATCCTGCACCACCGATGTTAATATAGTAAACACCTTTCTTGTTGTAGTGCTTAATGATAAAACTAATAGGCGCTTTGATGTTCGTAGCAATCTTTCCTGTAAGACCTTTCTTCTTCAAAGTATTACGTGTTTCTACAGACACCTTGATTGGTACGCCACTATTTTGTTTATGAAACTCTTTCGGCTCTTCTTGATGACTAGCTTTGATATAGTTATCAATGTCTTTGGCTTTTTGTTTCATAATAGGCATGAACAAATCTAAGTCATCTAAGTCCATTTCTTTTGTGGGGGTGAACGTACTTGTACCCATGTCATATCTAAATGATGTGCCACCCATCTGTTCTTTAGAACTTAGTTTGATTTCGATGTTGAATGCTTTACCATTGTAACTTGCTTCAATGTCACCAGCACCTTGATTGCTGAAACCTGCCGCTGGCTTATCACCAACGTTCAGTCCAGATATGCCAGCATCAACCATTGCCTTGTATACTTTCTTTTCGTACTCAAGTCCTTGTGTGCCTACTGTCTCAACAATATAGTTTTTAAACGTTAGTGTCATCGGGTCGTTACTACCTTTACATTCTTATTAATTCGTGTCGCCGCAACTGCAAGAACACGTAAACCTGGGCGTATCTTCGAACCCTTACGTGAACTATCATTACGTATTAGAAAATAGATATCAGATGTTCCTTTTAGGTCTGTCATTTTATCTATGATCTTAGTAGCAGTGACTTCTAATATATCACCATTCTTTGACAATGTAAAGTCTGAACTTCTAAAAGTTCTTACTATAACAAAGCCTTTTCCTAATACATCGCTACCAAATACGACTGCTTCTTTTTCTCTTTTTGTAGCTAGAACGCCAACGTTAGGCTTCATGTAATTAACAGCGCCTTTCTTAGTGATAGATATTTCACCGCTTGCTTCTAGTCTATCTACAATCTTCTTTGCTGTAGGTGCCCAGTAACTATCTGCTGACTCCCACATCTCTGCGTTATCTTTCTTAATAGAAATTGGTATCTTCGTACCATCTTCTAATACTAATCGTACATCTGCTTTCTTACGATTAGATGTATCACGTCCGACTTCTTCTACGTCTACAACATCTTTGTATGTATATGTTTTACGACCATCAGAAATCTTAACAGTCATCGGTCCACCTTTAGTAAAGTGTGTGATACCTGCAATCATTGTGTCTTCGTTATCAAGACCCGCTGACTTCTTACCTTGCTTCGATGCTGGTCGTGCTTTGATAGTATAGATACCTGCTACGACTGCACCAACAGACGATGATCCTTTATCTGGATCATAGACTGCATTTAAATCTTTTAGTTCTTTGGTGATTTTCTCTAATGCGTCTACACGATTGGTATCAATCAGAACGCTTATTGTGCGAGAGGACTCACGCTTAAGATTTTTGAATCCCATCAGCTTTAAACGATTTTCCATCTCATCAGTAGTGATTGATGCTTCGTTTATATATTGGGCGAATGTGATTGCCATTTCAATACCTATTGTTTATTAACAAGAGTATTTATATATTACGAAAAAAGAGCGCCGAAGCGCCCTTTGTCATTTAGCCATTCTCGCTATCTCTATAGCTTGCTCTTGGTTGGTGATAGGGACTGCGTTTGACTTGTGCATTGTTGCGATACCGACGATGTAGTCTCCTGTGTACTTTGGAGATTCTTTTCTTCGTCCTGCTTCTGGAATTCCATGAACTGGGCTCTTCGGCGAGACTGATGGATAATCCGGTTTTGAAACTGGCGCTGTTGTCTTCGGTTCATACGGTACAAACTTCCTTTTCTTTGGCTTTAGTTTACCAGATATATATGCAACATATTCATCTAGCGTATCGAACTGACATGAGTGCATATGCTTGCGCCTCATATCTTTGTTGTACTGTCTCCATTTAATTTCGACTTTTGCCATGTCGAGTTTCTTTGCTTTACGCTTTTTTGTATTGAGGCTAGACATACCTCGAATAAGATGCATCGTCATTATGTTAATCCTGTTACTATATTCATTGCGACTGCTGTTCCGCTTATTGCACTACCTATCATGATTGCTCTATCACCCCAAGCCATACCAACATACACCCAGCCACAACTACTGAGTACATATGCTATTTGCCCAAACATTGTAAAGCCTGCACTAAGAGAAAACACTCCAAGAACAGCCGCTATCATGCTAAACCATTTTACATACCAGTCTGGCGTACCAGTTGGAGTGGTAGGAGTAAGTTCTTCATTCTCTTGTTGTAGTTCTGCAAGTTCTCGCTTTAGGCGTTTCTTTTCTTTAGACAATTCCATCGCAAGATTTCGGGCTCTACTTTCTGAAGAGACTTCTTTGTATTCTTCTTGCGTTGTGATATCGTCTAAATTTTCTAAATCAATCACAGTGGGTTTCACATTTGACCAGTGCTGACATCTGAGATGCCTTTCTCATTATATGACTGCGCAACGGCAATTGCTTGATCTTCTGTCAAGCATTCCCAACGTTCACATTGATCGCCCACTTGGGCTTTAACATACCACATTATATAGTCTCCATATCTTTATAATCAACTAAGTCGAGCAAACGCTCAACTAACTTACGACCGTAGTCGGTAAACAAGATGCCTTGATTCCAGACCCAATGCTCAACACACTGACCAGAGTAAAAGTCTTCACCTTGAAGTAACCACCGAAGAGCAGTCTCTTCGTCTTTAGCACCCATCTCAATAGTGTCCTGAACTAGTGCTTTGAATTCACTAAGATCGGCTTGCTTCTCTGCCTCACGCTCAATAACAGCTTCATCGAGGGCTTTACACGTGTAGTCCCAAATCTCCTGACGCTCTGCATCAGTTGTATCTTCATCATAGAACGCATGATGCCGAGGGCGTATCCCATACGTCTCTTTGTATAGATCAGAAAAGATGTCGGCTTCAAATGTGTACTGTGTCATAGCGAATCGCTCCTTGTCATTATTTGTATACTATACTACGATGAAATGCATTTGTCAAGGCTTATTTTCACTTTTTTTGGTACATATCGTAGATAAAAGAGTATGGCGCACCGCTCAGTTTTTGAGCAGTGTACAGCATATGTTCTTCATCAGGCTCTTCTAATGCGCCCTCAAGAATCTGCGCTTCAGCAAGTGCTTCTTCGATCACTTCTTTAATGCTTTTCTCTACCACAATACACCTCTTTGATAGTCCTATGTTTCTGTTGTGTTCGATTCGGATATTCACCAGTATACTTTATGTACTGCAAATCCTCATGTCTTAAATATTCTTTGTACTCATGATTAATATTATCCCAATTGTCAAGTATTGTTCTTGACAATCTTTCTAGTCTTAAATCAGTTAGAATCGGATCGTCATGACTATGACCATACGAACCCAAAATGTACCAAGGTATCGATGTACTTACATCGTCATCAACATTATCAAGGCAAGCTTTATCGATTGCCATTAGATTACAATGTTCCAATAGTTAGCCTTTCTTGCTATTACCAGGTAATGCTTATTTATTAAATATAAACTAAGTTGAGGTGTTTGTCAAGGACAATATACCAAAAAAATAAAATAAATTTTTATTTACTAGATATTAAGATATTTTTTTGTATAAATAAGCGTGGGTGCGTGTAGTACGTGAAAATAACGTAAGAGGCAAGTGTTTGAGTAATCAATCAACAGGAACAGCAGGTGTCACATCAAGTATGTCCGTGGGGTTCGGACCTGCCACGTATCAAGTTAAGAAATAAGGCAATTGGTCGAAAAGATCAGTTGCCTTTTTTCTTGGCTTGTCGAAGCCCCAAACAAAAGAATGCAGGGGTCAGTCCATTGAACCCTGATCCTAAGTTAAGACTTCTACACACATCTCTAGCCCGTTTCTGACATTCATAAATGCCTACTGTAAGCTTTGTTGCTTTCTCTATGATGTGGTTATTTCTTTTAATCTGTTCTACTTTGTAACTCACTATTTGAACCCTTCAAACTTTGGTTTGTTTTTCTTGCGAAAATTAACTACGCCACCAAAGTCATCACGTTCAGAGTTTACTCGTTCACCCACTGCACCACGATCCATTGTAGGTGTATCATCTACTAGGTCGTCTTGTGCATTCTCTTCTGCATCAAATAAACGCATCTTTGATCTGTCGATACCTACTACAAATCGTTTGAGATAGTTCGTATCACCCCATCGATTTTTCAGTTGTTTGATGAGTAGTTGACCTAGACCTTCTAACTCTTCAGTAGATATCAAACCAAACATAAAGTCGGCAGTTGCAGGTAGACCAAAACTCTCAGAGGTGTCTTCGAGATTTAAGTCTGAACTACTATAACCAGTTCTTGTAGTTTGAGTTGCAGACATGATAGGAATATTAAACTCTACAGCAAGACCACGTAACTCTTCAGCAATGGCTTTGATAAGGGTGTATGAGTTTACATTCGCACCATACTTCATGCGAGAACTTGTACAGATGTTTAGATAGTCGATGTAGACTACATCAGGTGTGAAGTTCTTCTTTAGGCGTAGTTCGTTAAGAAGATGGCGGAAGTGTGCTGATCCAGCACTAGCAGTTGGATATTCCTTAACAATGAGCTTGCCTGTTGTTTTAGACTTTACTCTGTCAAGCCGTTTGACGTAGACTTCTTTCGGAACTTCTTTGAGTTCATCAATTGTCAGGTCAAGAAGATTAGCATCGATTCGCTCTGCAATTCGTTCTTCCGCCATCTCCATTGTTATATATAAAACATTCAACCCTTCCATCATGTTTGCGGCGGCACAATGTGTCATAAACAATGTCTTACCAACACCAGTACCTGCAAGTGCAACTGATAGAGATTTGCGTGACAAACCACCCTTGGTGATCTTGTTGAACAGGTCAAGATCAAAAGGTATCTTGTCTTCTTTTGTGTGATAGAACTGATATCGATCATCGGCATTCTCTACGAAGTCGTGACCAATGTTACTATCAAATGATACGCCTAAAGCACCAGACAGTAGTTCTGGTATAGAACCCTTGTCTAGGTCTTTGTGTTTGCCATCTAGAACTAGAATGGATTCACGTACAGCATTATAGATTGCTTTGTCTTGACAGAACTTCTCAGTCTTGTCTACAAGCCAATCGTTGTCGGTCTTATCATCATACTTGATATTATCAATGATGTCATTGACCTGTTTGAACATCTCTTCATTTAGGTTGTCTTTCTCACCTACTGCAATACGCAGGGCTTCTGCTGTTGGAAGCCCATTGTACTTGTCAATGTATTTTGCAATCTCTGTATAGACGACCTTCTCACTTTGCTGATCAAAGTATTCGTCTTTTAGAAACGGCAACACTTGTCGGGCGTAATCTTCATTGAAGACTAGCCCGGATAGAATCGTGTTCTCAATCATTACTCACCTACTACTTGGTCAATTTCCTCTTGTGTCTCTTTGGCAACATCATCGTCTGCCATAAGAGAAGTTCCACCTATAGTATAGCGGGCTTTGATTGATTCCGCAAGCTTTGTTTTGGTAAACATCATCTTCCAGAACTCTGAGTTTGAGTTGATATCTTTCGCTCTCATCAGCTTGTCACTTAGCACTTCACCAGTCTCTGGGTCTATTGCTTCGTACCAACCAACTTTAGGTTTAGTAATATAACCTAACTTCTCTGAGATATCAAGTAAGCCAGACCACTTACTAAGTCCACCTTCGAATGTCACAGTGATCGGTATCTTAGACTTCTCACGCACATGGCGAGACTTCTCAATGTTAATAACAAAGTTGTACCCTTCGATCTCTTGACCAACTTTCTCTTGTTGACGACCAATAATCCAGATGGCATCGGCAGAGTAGTATGCACCAGTACCACCTGATACGACATCTTTCGGGAACAGACCAATCTCTTTGTAGGTGTGATTGACTGCTACGAGTGGAATATCTTTCAAGTTCAAGTGTGGTGTAATCATTCTAAACAATGACTTCATCTGTTTTGCACGTGACATATCTGCGACTGACTTACCATCCATCGCATCAGTAACTTCTTTCTTAGATGCAAGGTTACCAATCGAATCAATAAGAATTACAACTTTGTCTTTCTTGTCGATACCATCAAGTTGCTTCATAATATCAAACTTCAACTCTTCGACATCAGTGATAGGTGTATGTACAACACGTTCCATATCAATGCCAAAACTTTCGAAGTAAGATTGTGGTGTACCAAACTCACTATCGTAGAACAAGATAACTGAGTCAGAATACTTCTTCTGATATGCGGCAGCCATCATCAGCGCAAATGCTGACTTGAAGTGTTTAGATGGACCAGCAAGCATTAACAAGCCAGGCGTTAGACCGCCATCGACACGACCAGATAGTGCTACGTTCACCATTGGTACTGGTGTTGTAGCCATGTCTTTTTTACCAAAGACTTTCGAATCCATAATAGGAGCCGTCATCTTGCTGGTAGAGTTCTTCATTAGTTTTTCAATTAACGACATTCATTTCTCCATTGCATAGTTAATAGTTGGTATAATATCACTTTCCACGGTAAATGTCAAGTAATTTCGCCTCAAATAATTCAATTTTTGCTGTGCGATCAGGCCATAAGATATACTCTTTCTCAGGGTTCGCTTTCAGGTTATTTAACAGAGGCATGACAGCATTGTATAGCTTGTCAAGTTGCTCTTGGGTTGTCTCTGCTGTTGAAGAGACTTGTGTGATTGTCGATTTAGCTTCTTGTACTGCGCTCAGTTCATCTTCGTCTACAGCCGTGAAACCAAAGTCAAATATATCGTCCATATTAGTCCTCTCTTTGACCGTTGCCCCAATCTACTACGACAGGAAAACGGGGTATGCCGTCTGGTGTTGGGGTGAAATACCTCAACGTAGCCCAGTCGGGTGTGTTGTTACTTTCATATAATGTTTTCATTGTTTCTTGGTTGCCACGTACACCAGCACCAAATTGAGTTCCGTCAGGCAGTTCTAATACAAATCTCTTTATATATCCTGCCCAGTTGCCTTGACCTTGCTCAGTACGAATGACTTTAAACTCATCAGATAGGAACTCTTTTCGCTTCATCAGATACTTAGAACGTTTGTTCTGGTATTTACTATTTAGTCTAATCATTTGCCCCTCATAGCCTTCTGTAAGATATTCTCCATTGAGAAAGTCCAACTTCTGCATAGATGATACACGATCAGTCTTAACAGTAATCACTGGGTCTTCTAGCTTTAGATTTACCAGTGCGTCATATCGTTCATCAAAGTCACTGTCTACAAAGTAGTCATACACATGATACTGAACAAGCTTACGACTTTCTTCATAGTCTTCGTCTTTCAGCTTAGTCTTACGTACCATAGATACAATCTTGTTGAAGTCATCTTTGTACACGTGATTATATAGTTCACCATCAAGAATAGCATCTGGATGATCATCGAACACAGACTTCAGTGCTTCAACAATGTGTGGACATGAAGTGATAGGTTTACCCGATCTAGTGTACAACCCATCTCTACGGGCTATACAACGAATCCCATCTAGCTTTGGTTGACTATAATAGTCACTTTCTTCAAAGTTAATCTTGTCTTCTTTGTACTCTACAGCAAGCATAGGTTTGAACTTCTCAAACGTATCAATGTCATTCACATCTGAAAAGTAACCAGTGTCAAGCTTCTTAGTGTATAGACTACAAGCTTCGGCATGTGCTTGTTGAAGACTGTTCGTCTCGTTTGCCTTACCAACGTTTTTTGGTAAACATAGCTTCCACTCAGACGTAACTATAGTACCATCTTTGATACCTGTATGGGCACGATGACACGCTTGTACATCATCCCAGCCTATCTCTAACTGCCATACTCTAACTTTGCCCTTTGTATCTCTCTTATATGCGGGATTCATCATTTTCAAATATTTCATGCGAAAAAACTCTCCAGTGTACTTACTTGGTCAACGTTCCAGTTGATAGCATCAGTGACCAGCTTCAGCGGGTCTTTGAATGTCTTATCAAACTGCATCTCATAATCAATATATTCGTCTAACCCAAACTCTTTAGGTAGAAACGTAGAGAACGATATCACATTCTCCATCGATGGGTTAGGTGTCTTCAGATAGCAGAACTTCACTTTCGAACCATCTTTGACTTCTTCGACAACTAGCTTGTTCTCTTTCAACATTTTGTTGAACATGATAGCGCCACGCACATGAATAGGCGTACCCTTCTTGTACGTTGTATTTCGATCAACCCACTTGCGTAAATCAGATACGCCACGTGGAAACGAAACTTTCTCTGCTGGTAGACTAGTAAACTCTTCATAGAAGTTTGCTACGAACTCTTGCAGTTCTTTCTCACTACCCTCAAGAATGATCTTGTACGCTTGCTTGAACTTGTCACGTACAACTTGAGGTGTCGAAGACTTGACTGCTTCAATGCCCATGACCTTTAGTTTAGGTTCTGCGTACTGCACACCTTCGTTGTTGTGAACGTTTAGAATGTAACGCTTCTTCGCTGTCCATACACCACGATCAGCAATTGCTTCACGTGCCATCTCCATACGATTTTCGAATGCGTTGAGATTGGCAAACAACTCAGCATACGCCTCTTCAAGCATAGGCTCGAACTTCTTCTGACATGCATTATCAATGAACTTAACTGGGTCTTCAGGATTGACCTTCTTGACCAATGGGTTCATATCAACATACAATGAGTCAGTGTCAATTGCAATAACGAAGTCTTCATTCTCAGTCTTGAGAATTTTGTTCATGTACTTGTTCATCGCTTTCTCAGCCCATCGAACTGATAGCTGACCAGACAGTGTAATACCTTCTGCGATCTGTTGATCAAAGTATCTGAAGTACTGGTTGCCTAGCGCACCATAAAGTGAGTTGAGCAAAATCTTTACTGCTTGTTGAGTGTTGTTCAGTCTGTTGATCTCACGCTTCAAGTCTGAACTAGAAGAGTTCTCGTTCTGTTGCTGTATCTCAAGCATCTGGTTCTTAGTTGCTCTACGCTCATCGTACAGACCAATAATGATCTCGGGCATGAAGCCACGCTTGTCTTTACGATACTTAGAACCATTTGCCGCAACTGCAAAGCTACCAAAGTCTTCAGTATCAGCATCTAGGAAATGATCTACGCCAGATGGGTAGACCATATCACCACGCACCAATGTCTCTGGTGACATGTTGTATTGTACAATCAAGTTAGGATACAGACTGTTCAAGTCAAACGATGTAATCCACTCGCTCATACCAACACGTGGATCTTTTACATAACCACCTGGGTAAGGACTCTTGTTCTTACGCTTGTTAGGTGGAATAGCAATCTTACGTTCTCTCAGATATCGATAGATGATACTGTCCCATATAGCAGTTGTACCGAATACGTCTGGGAAGTTTACACCACCCTTGTATGCAATAACAAGTGCTAGATCCATGAGACCAGTCTCTTTGTCGATACGATCAACTAGGTCAACGTCTTTGATGTTGTAGTCAATGAACTTCTGATGATCTGCTTTGTACAAACCATGCAGTGATCCATGCTCTTCATATGACAGCTTCTTCTCACCGAGAACTGTGTGGGCAATATGGTTGAGTGCATAACTCTCTTGTGTACCATACGTGTAACCAAACTTCTGAAACAAGTCATAGTAGTCAACTTGCGACACACCATAAATCTCATACGCATCCATCGACTTGCCTTTGATGCCGATCTGTCGATACTTGTAGATTTTCCAAGGTGAGTAAAGTTTAGTAGTCTCTTCGCCACATACTTTGAGTGTACGATTAATCATGTAAGGTATGTCGAACAAGCGAATGTTCCAACCAGTAATGATGTCTGGCGTGTTGCTCTGCCAGAAGATAAGAAACTTTTCGATCAGGTCTTTCTCATTGTCACAGTGACGATACTGTATCAACTCAATGTTATCTAGTTCACTCTTGGTAGAGTCGTAATGACCTAGACCCCATACATGATAGACTTTGCTCTTGCTGTCTTTGTATGCGATAGAGATGATAGGATGATCAGCTTGCTCTGGGTGAGGAAAGCCGTCATCTGATGCAACTTCGATATCGATGTTACCAACACAGATGTCACGTAACTTGTATTTGATGTCACCTGGATAAGCTTCTGAAATGAACTGTGCGACAAAGTTATTGTTGCCATGAACTTTGAAGTTGTCCACGTCTTCATAACGCTTAACGAAGTCTTGTGCTTCGCTCATGCTGTCGATTGTCATCGGCTCGACTGAACTACCATCTAGTGCTGTCCACTCAGACGATTTCTTTGTAGGCAAGTAGAATGTAGGCTTGAATGGCACTCTCTTGTGAATGCGATTACCATTTGCATCGTAGCCTCGAAACAGCATCTTGTTGCCATAACGATGTACGGAAGTGTAAAAACTCATATGTACCTCATAATGTATCTTATAGTTGGCATTGTATCAGATATGAAACATTTTGTCAACCAATTTTTTAATTTTTCACTGGTTATATTCAGTCTTTCTTAGATACGAAAGCGTACAGTTCTTTTGCTTTTTCCATTAACTCTTCTGTTGAATACATCTTATATGCTTCTGTTAAGCATTGTTCAACGTCTTTACGTTGCTTGTCACCTTCAGCAATCATGTTCTCAAAGAATTGAATGTTCATATGATATTGTTGATCCATGTACTCTTTAGCTAGTTGTAGCATTTCTGCACGGATCTCGAATGGGTTTTTGTTAGACATGTTGTATCTCCTGTGTTTAATTAGATGCCTAAGTGTTGCTTGGGCGTCTAATTAGATGCTATTTTTAGCATCGTGTGTATGTGTAAAATAGAGGGAGAGTTTCCCCTCCCTCAGTGGTTTTAGTCTTCTTGTAAGAAAACAGCTTCGCCAGAACCGATCTCGATTCTACGTGGCTTCTTCTCTTCAGGAATAACGTTCTCTAGTGTAATAGAGAGGATACCGCCAGTCAAATCTGCGCTTTGAACTACGATGGTATCTGATAGTGTGAAAGAACGAATAAAGTCACGTGCGCCAATACCTCTATGAATAAAAGTATCAGTAGTTTCTTCTGTTTCTTTCTCACCAACTACTTTGAGTACACCGTCTTCTAGTGTGATGTCAATTTCGCTTTGCTTGAAACCTGCAACTGCGATCTCAACAACATACACTTCATCGTCTTTCTTGACGATGTTATAAGGTGGGTAGTTGGATTGTTTTTGTTGTGATAGATTCAACGTGTGCATTCTATCGAAAATTCGATCAAACCCAACCATAAATGGGTCATTACGAGTTAGCTGGTCTGCTAATGTCATAGCTTATCTCCTTTTAATTAAGCAAGAATTAATATATGTAAACCCTTACGGCATTTACAATGTTATTTATACGCCAGTTGAGCCGAAGCCTCCACTTCGTGAAGTTTTTTCCTCGGGCTCCCTATCAGTCAAGACGATTGGCGTACGGTTCATAGGTACTACTTCGCCTTGAGCAATCCGATCACCATCTTTAATCATAAAGATTTCATCGGAAATATTGTACAACATCACATAAGTCTGTTGCACGTAATCTGGATCGACAACGCCTTCGCAGTTTGCGATAACGATGCCGCTTTTAAGAGATAGTCCTGAACGTGGGTGAATACGTAGACTATGTTTCTCAGGTAGATCAAACACGCACCCAGTTGGTACTAGCATACGTTCTCCTGAGTAAAGAGTGACTTTACCGTAGGCATCAACTGTTCTCTTTGACTTGCGATTTACTTGACCGTAGACTGTTACAGTGTCTCCAGTTCTCATACTCGCACTCAAATCAAAACATGCCGCCCATTCACTTCCGTATTGTGGTAAGTGTGCTTCATCCCAAAGTTTCCATACATATAGATTATCACTCAATTTGTTTACCCCTTTTGTTCTCGGTCTTTCAATATTTTACTCATAACGTCTGTAGCAGTGTGTGTAAAAAATCTTGGTGCTACTGCGTGAATTAATACTACAGGTACTAACAACTGTAGTTTGACTGCAATCTTTACCGCCTCTTTGGCGTGTTCAAATCCAGTCTCGCCTGCATCTTCTAAGTGTTGCTTGCACTGTTTACTTAGCATCCTGTGTCATCTTTCGTTAATCGCCATCCCAATTCAACTCAGTGAGTTGCTTTTGTTTTAGACGTTGGTCCATCTTATGATCTTCTATGCTTTCATCCATTCTATCAGCAACTCCTCTTAAGAACTCGCTCTCGTACTTTCTAGCAATATCATGGACGTGAATAACAAAAGACTTACTGTCTTGATATTCTTTAGAAGTCATTTCTTTTTCCCGATACTGTACTTAGCGACAAGATCCCACTCTTCTTTTTCTTTGTGAGGAAGTATCTTAATCTGTGACAGAGGTGCAACGGGGTCTTGTGTCTGCGATGAGTTTACGGCTTTGATCAAACCCCACTCTTCTAACAGATTTACAATCGTGTTTCTACGACCCTGATCTTCATCAGAGAAGTTGTTAATCTTTCCGTCTAGCATGAATAGTTCTTTGAAGTGAACGATATAATACTTACCTTGCTTGTGCAAGATGTGACAAGACTGATATAACTTTTTGTCTTTTCGTGAGGCAATACCAATTCGAGTTAGCGTCTCTTTAATCTTTAGAAAGCTTTCATCATTGGGTAGTTCGACCTCTACAAGTCTCTCTACTAAATTCATTTTTTAATTCCACCTGTTTCTAGTTGTTGTTTCATAATGTTCAACTGTTCACTGGACAACAACGAAAGGTAGTCTTTCCCGAGATTTCTATTGCATTGATAATATTCACAAACAACATCTAAATCTTTGTCACCAGCATCCTTAACCCACTTTGCGAAACGCTTCTTAGGTCTAATACTATTTAGTAAAAACTCATACTGAGGACGATCCTCAAGCTGGTGGTAATGATTCATTAGATTTGCATGTAATAATGTGTCTGGGAAATATGATAGTGCCTTGTTTACAAGAAAGCCACTGTAACCCTTCTCAGCAAGGGTGTCGTTTTCACTGTCACGCATCATGTTCTTCTTACTCTGCGTGATTGTATTTACATATTCAAATGGGTTGCTCATTGGGTTTCATTTCCTCTACATCATATTGTTCAGAGCATGACTCACAAATATAGGTCTCACCTATCTTGCCGCCCTCATACTTATATTGAAACGTGGTGTACTTATCACCACACTTCTTCTCACAGATCAAACAACTCAAGTTGGTTTTCTTTTTGAAGAGGTTTTTCATCGTATAAATTACTCCATAATTTCAACTTCTCATGTTTTTTCTTTGCACTTATCTCTAATTGAACATTGTCAAAGAATCGGGAGTGCGTTAGTAACTGTAACATGGCGAGAACGTCTCCAGCTTCATCCAGGAGCTTCTCACGGGTACTCTGAGGCACACTTTCGATAGTATCGCATGTTCTGAGCGTCTTGCTACATTCTTGTATCAACTCAGCACACTCTTCCATTGTGATTACCATAAGTTGTTGTAGTCTATTCATTTCCATTCTACCTCTGCCATGAGTGTAGCAAGTGCGGCTACACGATTGATTTCGCTGTTAGCAACAAATGCTTCTTTGTACTGATACTCAGCAAGGATGATAATAGCATCTGCTACGCTTTGTGTACTACTTATCTTAGTTGGTAATAGATCATACAGTTGACGATACAATACTGCACTATCGATATCTGTATTCTCGGCAACCCACTTACGAACATCTGTAAAGTTACGCTCTTTCATCAGAGTGATGAGAGCATTCATATTGTCTACAGATTTGTTAGCCAGGACACCAGAGTCAATCCTACCAGTAGAAGAGTAACGCTGTAGTTCATTAAGGACTCTGCGCCAATCAGGGAAATAAGTCTTAATGACTTCTGCCACAGTTGATCTATCATATTCGATGTTTTCCTCTTCTAGTATTCTACTTACTCGCTTGAAGAACTGACCAGCGATTGCTTGCTTGTCTTCGTTAGCGATCTTAAACTCTACGACACTACACCGTGAGTGCAGTGGTTCAATGATACGATTCTTAAAGTTACATGTGAGAATGAACCCACAGTTCTTAGAGAACTCTTCCATGAAGTTGCGTAACGCAGGCTGTGTTGAGTTTGGGTTTAGATAATCAGCTTCGTCAAGTATAACATACTTACGACCACCAGAGAACGAAACGCTAGATGCGAATGACGATATCTCTGTTCGTAGTGTGTCGATGTTACCATTCATACTACCATTGATAGTTATGTAGTCTGCACCGATTTGCTCAAGCATTGCTTTGGCGATAGTAGTCTTACCTACACCTGCACGACCTGTTAGTAGCAAGTTCGGTACATTATCTTGTTCTACGAATTGCTGAAAGGTTTCTTTTAGTGTTTCGGGTAGTATTGTGTCATTCACATTTTTTGGGCGATACTTTTCTACCCACAAGAATTCTTCTTGCATAGTTTACCTCATCATATAAATTAAAGTCACAGTATAGCAGAAAAAAGGGACTCCGTCAAGAGCCCCTTTTCACTTTGATTAAGCGGCGTCTGCTGGATCCGCTTCTGGTGCTGGTGGTGTAGGCTCATCGCCTGGGACCTGGTCGATTTGACCTTGATCTTTAGCGTGATTCAAGAACGCCATAAAACGCTCACGGACGGTGCCAACGGCCACCATCTCTTCACCACGAATAGCGCCTCTTGCACTAGACGCATCAATGATCTGCACTGCGGCAGAGATGTCGTTTAGTGAAAGACCAGGACCCTGGTCTGGCGCACCCTCGGGTGCTTGAGTTTCAGTTGCTTCAGTCATATTGTACTCCTATGTTAATATTAACGTGATTCGATTGCAATCCAATATTGCACTTTATCAGATTTAAAATGTGCCATACCCTTAGAAGAAAGTGCAACTTCATAATTGGTAGGCATTAGTTTTAGATTATCAACTTTGATAATCATACGGAAGTCCCCGTAGTCTCCGCCTTCAGCAACCGTAATGCTGTAGTTGTCGGCTGTGGGGTTCTTACTATCAACAGCGGCTAGTGATATAGTATCACCTTCTGCGTTGAAAGCAATTTCTGGTAAGCCCAGAACACCTGCGGCACGTACTACACTCTCAAGGTCATCCCAAGAGATTGTTAGTGTTGCTTCAGGATCAGGAACTGGAATGTCACGCTCTGGTGGCGTTACAATCATGTTCTCGGCTGTATATGTATACTTCAGTGTTCGCTTGCCACCTTTGATGTTGAACTGACTTTCGCCAAAGTTTACATCTGGTTCTTCAAACAAACTCAGTGTTGCGAGAAAACGAGATACATCATAAATGCCAGCAGGCTTGTCAAAAGTCTCACCTACTGTGGCGGCTGCCATCACTGTTTTCTGTGGAGATATAGTTCGAATGGTTTGTCCTGGTTTGAACATCACACTCGGATTGATCTGTGAAAAGTTCTTCAATACACTCAAAGTTTCATTACTAAATTTCATCATTATTTACCCTTTTTCATCGCTCGGCGTTGTTGCCTATTCATATTACTAGTAGACTTATTTATATCATCTTCTAGCGGTTTTGTCAAGTCTTTCTTATAGTTTTTCTCGTTAGATTCTTTTGTCGCTGTAGGTGAAGCACCAACTGCGGCAATGTGACCTAAACTGCCTGAAAAAGTATAAGACCCTATATGCTTCAATCGCATCCAAGGACACATCCAAATCTTAAGACCGATCTTACGTGCATACTGACTGAACATATAATCTTCAGATAGATAGCGTTTGGTCTCAGGATCAATGATAGTATCAAAGAACGCAGTTATCTCATTAGTACCATCAAACTGTTCTGTACGAATGTGATCTGGTTTGTAACTGAGTTCTGGATACGCTTCTGCATATTTTTCAAAAGCTTCCCGTGTAATCATCATAAAGCCAGTGCCACCTTCTTTGATCTCTGCAATTTCATTGATCTTGAAAGAGCCAGCACCAACTGGATTAAACACGTAGTCGCCTACGAAGTTCTCTAATTCGAATGGGGACTTGTCTGCAAATCCACCGTCTACTGCTTGCTTAACTTTCTCCCAAGATATAGTCTTCTTAGGGTATGGACCAGTAACAACATCGTGACCAGTCTCACTGTCTGTTAAGTGTAGTAGAGTTAGCGCATCACGAAAGTCAAAGCCAATGTCACTGTCAATGAACAAAAGATGCGTACAATCAGAACGTAGAAATTCATCTACGCAATAGTTTCTAGCACGTGTAATCAAGGATTCGTTAAACAAAAAGTAATGTCTAAGCGAGATACCATGTTTAGCACACACCGATGTCAGGTCTGTCATAGACTTAGTGTACATACCTGCACATTGACCGCCGTACATAGGTGTAGCGATAAAGAGTTTCTTCTTCGCTAGTTCTACGGGGTCTAGTTTAATTTCCAACTTTATATTCCTCTCTGAGTGATTTAAATTCTGTAGCACGTTCTAGCTGATGTTGCATCCACTTAGCACATTCTTTTGCACTCAATGCTTCATCGTTAGTAGGAGGCATTCTATCGTCTTCACCAATGCTACGCATGACAGAAGAAGAAAGCATCATAGCACCTGCCATGATCATACAGATATGAGGAAGACCTGAGCCATCAGGACCATCGTCATAATCTTTGCCACGTTCAAAATCATCGATATGACGTTTCAAACTATCAATCATCTGTTGCCAAGGTAGACCTTTCTCCCAGTTACGATCAGCATATTTCATAGCGCCGTACTCAAGTGCTGTTGCACCTGCGGCTAGTGCTTCTAAAGGTAACTGTTTCATATAAGGTACGCCAAGTGCCTCTCGCTGTGCGCCAGACTTTGATGCATTGTAGTTCGTACTTAGTTTTGCCACACGATCCCACTCTTCGGGTGTTGCGTCATTTATTGACTTTTTCATAGTGAGCATTTTTACCTCTTTGGTTGTTCATAATCAAATTCTACTCTGTGCAAAGTTTGCAGTCTCATAATATCTGCGGAAACGTCATGTGTACTGTCGTGTCCGATAAATGTTTCATTCCAGTACTCAATATCTGCGACTGGTATAAACCCATTTTTCTTGGGGAAGTTTAACTTCGCATCGATCCAAGTTCGAATGTCTCTTACACGCCACCACTTTAGATACTCATTCATCAAGTGATGTTGCCCAAGTTCATTCATTACTCGTTCTATCAACACTGGATCAAACGTATTACCACGTGACCACCAGTGTTCAATCTTACCGACTTCCCTCAGATATTTGAATATTATAGCAGAGAACTCTTGTATTGTCAAGTCATTTTCAGAAGGTTTTAAATTTACTTTGGCTTCTTCTGATTGACCTTGCCACCAAGCTAGATCATCTTTACTGAATGAACACCCATTGGCACACTGCGCCATGACATCAAACTTAGTCGTTTGTACCATACCAGTCAACTCTTCGAATGTGTAGGGATCAGTAAGAAACCGATCCCAATCAAACACTACAAAAGCGGCATCTACGATAGGACACTTCATAGCGTTTTGCCCTATCGTTTCGAAGTCTATAATAAAGTCTTGTTTCTCTTGTTTCACGCTACCCCCTCAAGTAATACAGATTGTTTATAGTCATTAGCATTCATGTCTTGCATACGACGGTTATGCTCTGCGCTGATAACAACTAGGTTAGCATATAATGTGCTACCACCTTGTGAGTGCGCAACAATGTGACCACCTTGGGCATCTTTCATTGTTAACTTCTCACCAGTAATCCAACACTTGAACCCTTGCTCTGCAAGTTTCAACTCAACCATCTCACGTGGAAATACACGCCTGCTATCAAGTACAACAAGAGTTGCACTCTCTAAATCCATACCTTCAAGAATCCAAGTGACAGTGTTATCAAACTTAAACTGGGTCTTGTGTTCACCCAAGTGTTGATTGAATGCCTCATGTATCAAACGATTGTTCTCAACAATTCGCTTTGGAAACTTGGGATTAGATGCATTGAATGCGTTATACGCTTTACTAAACTCATCGTAGAATGCTTCAAAGTTTTCTACTTTTACTGAGCCGTATGTTGACTTAAAGTGAAAATACAAACGGTACAACATAACGACTTGACCTTGCAAAAGTCCACGACCAACTTGATCTCTACGCCACACTGAACACTTAAGAATAAAGTCAAGAACTGCTTTCAACTTCTTGGCAATTTTGTTGACTTCTTTCTGTGTTAAACTAGCATCATCGTACATAGATTGTAGTGCATCAAAAGGTGCTACTACAGGCTTCTCACCCGCATAGATCATATAGGTAATACGTGCTACGATTTCATCAAGGCGTAAACGATTGTTATTTGTCGCTACGTTTGGATAAGTAATGTTACCATGTGCTGTTTTCCAACAAGTAAACAACTCATGTGGTAGACTATCATAACCACTAATAACACGTGCTGTTTCACGAATTAAATTTGCGATAGGAATATCACCGTATGAGTTCAGTGTCTCTTGAGCGTTAACAGGAGTGGTGTTGTTTGTATCACGAAACAACTCACCCTTCTGTCGGGTAGTCAAGTGATCATAAATGACAACACGCAACTTGTAATTCATAAACTTTTCACGTGTAGCATCTGACAACTCTGACGCTAAAACTTCGCCCAGTACAGATGATTTATGTAACGGAAAACTATTTCGCATGTACTCTAGAATAGTGCGCTTACGATTGCCACCATCGATTGATTCGAATGCATATCTACCGTTTTCTCGGACGATCTTTATCTCGCCGATATCTCCACCAGACATCATGGTGTCTACGATACTTTGTTGCTTAGAAGGTTTGCTCTCACCGATTGGATTAGGTGATACAGATGGACGTTGCCCTACAGGGTTACAGTCAATTGTTTGAGACTTCTCTAAGAAGTCCCGTACAGTCCAGATTTCAATATCCCAGCTGGCTGTTGAAATTTTTTCGTTAGTCATAGTATTCTCACTTTGCTGTTTGCTTTATACAGTGATTCTGGCTGAATTGCTCTGATCACTTGTGTAGTAATATAACCTATTTCACGTACATTGTCAAGGCTTATTTTGGTGTTTACTCAACTATTTTATAGCAATCGCACCTACGAATAGGTGGTTCTGCCAGAATGGTTGTATCTTGTACAAGTCAAACCCAGAACATGAGAGAGTTGAACACAACTCAGTCCAAGTGTTAGGCTTCAACATGTTACGAAGAGTACGTTCTTTGTCCATGATATCTTCTGTATCAAATGACTTACGCTTGTAGTCATAGAAGTTGAATGTCAACATCTCTTGCAAACGTGCATCTTTGGCTACAGTCTTTTCTGCGAAGATAAACGCACCACCTTTGTTCAGACCCTTGTAGATTTTTTCTACAACAGAACGTCTGCTAGTAGGTGCCATGAACTGTAACGTAAAGAGAGATGTAACGAGTGATGCGTTCTTAATTTCTACATTACGTATATCATCATAGATGAACTCTACAGTGGTACCTGGGTGTGCTTTCTCTACAGACCGAACACGCTTCTCCATGTCACCCTTAAAGCCTTCTGCAAACTCAACACCGATGTAGTTAGCTTTAGGTGCAAACTCATAGTTCTGATCAGCCATAGCTTGTATAGTCTTACCAGTTGAACTACCAACGTCATACACGTTGCTCTCTTCATCTACGAAGTATCTTGATAAATCTACTACGTCTTGGTGTAGGTTGCTGTACCCACGAATACTTTGTTCGATATGATTGTCGAACCCCTCTTCACGATGTGCGAATGTAAAATCACTCATTTTGTTACCTCATAATATGGTTGTAGAACTTTCTTGTAAATTGAATCGGCTAGAGCCGCCATCATCTTTGGGGCGACCATACGACCAATTCGTTCTGCTTTTTGATCGAAAGTACCAGTAAGTTTATAGTCTTCTGGTAGGGACATTATACGCTTTAATTCTTTGATTGTCAACTTACGATTTGATGCATAATGAAATACGCCTGACAAACCTTTCTTCTGACCTTGCTGTGTTAGTGTTGGGCATGGTCGATGTGGTGCAGGACGAATCATGTTAAAGCACGATGCTTTTGGATTCCAGTCACGAAACTCTGGATTACTAGGCTTGAGATGTTTCTCAGGTCTGAATGGTATTCTGTCTAAGAACTTCTTCTGAAACGAACCTTCGTAGTAATCACGTAGTTCTTTTACTTCGTCTTCATCATTGACAATATCTTCGATAGCAGATTCCATACTGATGTGCTTACTTGTTGGCTCTGGAAAGACGCCATTCACGTTCAGTACGTTTAGACCAATTGCTTCTGCTACATCATCACGTACACATATAAAGATAGTACGCTCTCTTGCTTGTGCTACACCATAGTCTGCGGCGTTCAGTACTTTGAACGTAACTTGATACCCAAGTGCTTCGAAAGAGTTTACAAACTCAAACAACTTAGGTCTTGCTTCACCAAACGTAATACCTTTAACGTTCTCTGCAATAATAACTTTGGGCTTGACTTCTCTTGCTACACGAATGTACTCAAGAAACAAGTCTTCGATACCTGTTTGCATCTTACCATCTGAGTACTTCTTAATACCTTCTTTGGTCTTCAACTCACCTTCTTGTACGATATTACCTTCTTCGTCAAAGTAAGTCTTACGTGTATCTTCTTGATAACCAACCCAACCTTTTTCACGCTTACCTGCAACAGAGAATGCTGAACAGGGCGGAGAGCCATCAAGTATATCTAGTTCACCTTCTTTGATGTTTGCCATCGATAGAAAGTCTTGACCAGAGTATTTCTTAATGTCATCTACTAAGACAGGTGTGTCTGGGTAGTTTTCTTTGTATGACGTTATCGCTTCTTCTACGAATTCATTGACAAGTAGAATATTGCCGCCGGCAAGCCGATAGCCAGTGCTAGAGCCGCCACCGCCTGCAAAGCAACTGATAACGCTGAACCGCTTCTCTGCGGCACGCTCATTAACGTCTTTATTATAGTATGGTTCATATTTCATTTGCACCTCAAAAAAGCTTTGGACCGACATCTTGCCAGTCTCTAACTAAATCCATTGTTCGTTGTCTATTATACAGATTTATATCTGGGTTGTCAAGTAGTTTCTCAAAATATTCTGGTATACCTGCAATGAGTTGTAAGTTCTCATGCTTACGTCTTTTGATACCCTTGATCTCGTGGAATGCGTCATGTATAGGTGCTTTCTGATATGGCTTGTTAAAGAAGTCATGATCATGCAACATCATCCATGCGGCTACGTCACTATTTAGGTATGGCGCTAGTATCTTCATACCATACTCTTCAGCAAGATACTCTTGCTGTCTTATACCAGCAGGATTCTCTGCACCGAAGTAATCATTTCTGAATTGGTCGAATAGTTCTTTTGTATGTTTGAAGTGAATGTTAGCACGTTTAGATACACCGTACCAACCATCTGCCGCTACACCAGAGAGTACTACTTTCTCTTTGATCTTGGGATAGACATATAGAAAGGGAAACGTACACTCGACCTGAGTCTTCTTCTTGCAATGATACTTATTGATGAGTGTGAAGAAATCTTCTTCGATGTTATCTACTGGTACATCTACTGGTACAAAGTCCCAACCAAAGTATTCAGCAACATCTCTTGCACCTAAACTATCTGTAGTCTGTTTGCCATTAACATACATGCTGTAACCAGTAACTTTTTTACCTAGACGCTGTGCGGCTAGACCACATGTGATGCTATCTGTGCCTGCTGATAATAGTACTGCTACGTGATCTTCGTCTGTTTCTCTGTCAACGTAGTCTACTATAATCTCATCTATGTTCTTCATCATGTATTCTCTTTCTCAATTCACTGGATGCGAATCTATGATTGCGCCCATTAAAGTATAATTCAATGCCTAGTGTATCACAAACATCACGTCCTGTAAAGTCTAAATCCTTATATTCTTCACCTAATATTCGTACATCGGGAGTGTACATTTCAAGGATATCTCTCAGTTCATGCTCATACAGATAAGGAACAACTTCATCGACATACTTAACCGCCGACAGTTGAGTATAACGCTCTACTGTATTCTGTATAGGACTATTCTTTTCTGTCCTATCTAGTGAAGGATCAATATGCAATGCACAAATAAGATAGTCACACTGCGCCTTAGCTTCCCTAAGCATTGCAATGTGACCAGCATGTAACAGATCAAACGATGATGCTGTTAACCCTATTCTCTTTTTGCTTCTCATCTTCAAGACACTTTAACCTCATAATATATTTTTCAAGTATTTGTGGCTTCACTTTTTCAGCCTCTAAGCAATCGATAACTTTCTTTAGATGCACTACGTTATCAAGTTTATCAATCATCACCCTGATCCCGCTCAAACGTTCTTACAGTTTTGCGGTATTCAGCAATAGTTTGTGCATAGCCTCGAGGTCTTTCTTCCTCAAGTCTTTCGATCTCAGAGTTGAGATGTTCTATACGTTCTTCTTTCGTCATTGAGTATCCTCCTTTAGTAGTTGCGTTAAGCCGCCATACGGCTAAAGTTCTTCACTTTCTCAAAACGAATTACTTGGTCAAACTTCTCATATAACTGATCACCTTTGTGACTGATAATGAATACATTAGAGTCGGCTGTGATCTCATTAATAATTTTCAAGAACTCTTCTGTACCTGCATTGTCTAGGCTAGAGTCCATGATCTCATCCATAATCAAAAGATTAGTAGAAACAGAGTTGCGTAGTTTACTGACTGATCTCCAAGTAAATAGTAGTGCTAAATCGATGCGTAACTTCTCACCTTCAGAGAACGATGCATATGTGAACACATCACGAAAACGACTTTTGATAGTCTCATTGAAGTTCTCATCTAGTTCAAATTGTACAAAGAAATCCATGGCGGCTAAGTATTTATTAATCAGCTTATTCATCACTGGGACATACTGCTTAATAATACGTGTCTTAATCCCGCCGTCTTTTAGCATAGAAGCGACAAGCGATAACATCTCTTTATCATCGAACAGTTGACTTTGTTTAGTATGATATGTAGTCATACCATCTTCTAGCTTCTGTATCTCTGTGTTATCTATTGCTTCAACGGACTCTTCTGCTTCTGTCAATTCACCCTTGATAGACTTACACACATTCATTGCCATCTTATAGTTAGCATTATGCTCAGACATCTCAAGGTTCTTTGAAGCCATCTCAGTCTCTACATCATCAATCTCACCCAGTCGCTTGTTTACGCCTCCAAGTCGATTGTCGAGTTCTGTCTGGGCTTTTTCGATTTCAGAAATCTTTCCTGCTGACTCTTCGATTGTTTCTTGTTTAAATTCGTGTTCGATCCCTTGCTTGCAGGTTGGACAGTTGTCGTGGTCTTCGTAGAAACTAATGTCTTTACGTAGCTTTGATAGCTTGGTGGAAAGTTGACCATCGACCTTCTCCAGTTCTTGTAGTTTCTTTTTCATGCCAGCTTTGTCACTGACACCTTCAGCCATTTGCTGTACTTCACCCATAATAGATTCTACAGCGGCTTGCTCTTCTTCGATCAAAGCAATCTGCTCTTTCAACTTCTCTTTGAGTTTGACAACTTCGCCTTCTTTTAATTCACGAATGGACTCGTTGTGTAACTTAGCATTGTCGATACTGTTCTTAAGTAAGTCGATCTGGTACTTGATCTCTTGTATCTCTTCTTTATTAGTAGATAATTTCCCCTTCAGTAACGTATTCATTACTGTAAAGATTTGAATATCAAGTAAGTCTTCGATGACTGCCCTACGTTCACTCGCTTTCAGTTGCATAAAAGGTACGAATGTACTAGAACCCAAAACAACTACTTGCCCAAAAGATTTGTAATTCAGTTTAAGAATACTCTCTTCTAGGTAAGATTGATAGTCCCGTGCGGCGGCATCTTGATTTAATAGTTCACCGTTACACCAAATCTCAAACACATTAGGTTTGATACCACGCTTTACGATGTAGTCTTTTGCACCGATTTTGAATGCAAGTTCTACTTGCAAGTCTTTTTGATTGATAGAGTTGAGTAGTTGCTTCTTGTTAATGTTTCTAAAAGCTTTACCATACAACGCAAAAGAAATGGCATCAAGCATTGTAGATTTGCCTGCACCGTTTTCACCTAAAATAAGAGTAGACTTGCTACTGTCTAGCGGTATCTCAGTCCACGAATTACCCGTAGATAAGATATTCTTAAAACGTATCATTTTAAAATGAATCATACACTCAAAGCCTCACTGTATAGTTCTCTCAAAAAGTTCTCAACTTTCACTTTGTCGCCCTTGAACTCAAGGTTCTGAACGTACTGTGTCAATATAGTCATAGTATCCTGTGCCTCATCTACTAACTCATCATCGTCAATCATGTCTAAATTTTGATGATCTTCTACGACTTTGATGTCTGCGGCTTGTGATTGCTGTAGACGATCTAAGAACAAGTCGAAGATATAAGGGTTGTCCTTAGTCTGTACTATAACCTTTATGAAGGCGTTTGTCAAGAGGGAAGTGTCTAAATGTGCAACATCTTCTATGGTCATGTCAGTATCATTGTACAGGATCTTATGAAATAACTGATTTGGATTCTGAATATGCGTCATCTCACGTGTGTCAGTATCAAAGACATTAAAACCACGCTTCTGTGCATGATCAGCCCAAGTCATCTCATATTGCGCACCTAGATAGGATATGTTACCAATAGTGGACGGTTGATGAAAGTGACCTGAGTACACACCATCAAACTTCTGAAAGACTTTACGATCCATACCATGATCACACAGATGACCCTTATCCATCTCAAACCCAGTAATCTCAAAGTGACCCATGAGTATTTGTGCTTTCGTTGAATTCATAGCATCTATCGACTCTTCATAGTTCTCTTGACATAGCCAAGGGACTAGCATGATCTTACACCCATCCATGTCTAGTTCAACTGGCTTCTCCCAGTATAGTTCTAGATTTTCTAGTGATGTGTGTCCATAGAGTTGACGTAGACTGTTAACATCATTTGTGTTCTTGTAATACGTATCATGATTACCAGCAATGATATACATCTTGATACCGTCTTCTTGGCACCGTTTGAATAGTACGTCATGCATAGTCTGCGCAGTTACAAAGTTAATGTACTTACGTCTGTCTGTCAAATCGCCTAGATGAAAGATAGTATCAATGTTATTCTCTTTCAAGTAAGGAAAGAAAACTTCATCATAGAACTTTCTCTGATGTTCAGCGATTACAGCATTATCGTTTCTTGCACCGAAGTGCGTGTCGTTTAGTATAGCAATCTTCATTCAGTAGTACCTTCATCTTCACCGTAAAACTTTTCAAGCCCCTTCTTCTTTGCCTTTTTTTGAGACTTGCTTTTTGTTTCCATTCGTTTCTCGTAGTTAGCCACGAAATCATTCATATAGTCATTGTTAAGGTCAATGTAACTAGGGTCACCAGAAGCACCTTCTTCTTTCTCTACGGCAGTGCCTGTGAGAACAGATTGTTCTGTTACCTTATGCCTAATATACACTTGTTTCTTCTCTTTGTCAATACGTCTGAGAAAAGCATACCAAATTATTTGCGTGAAGTATGCAAATGGGTTACTAGATTTAGATGGATCAAAGTTTCCTAGTGCTTGAATAGCATTCTCTAGTCCATCACTAACCATCTCTTCTTTGTACGTGTACCCAGAAAAATTAGGCTTCGTTGCTAGTCTGTTTGATATCTGATAGATGCATTCGCCGATGTAATTCGGGATCTGAGGATTCTTCTCACCAGATTCTTCTGCGTCTTTGCACTGTTGTTTGTACGCAATAATAGCCTGTAGAAACTCAGGGTTATTGACGTAATTTCGTTTTGCTCTTGCCATTGGTCACCTCACTTGGTATATATTGTTGTTAATATAACATATTATAGGGATCCTGTCAAGTATTTTTTTTATTTTCACTTTGCCCTTGACAGGTCGATTACGTTGGTGTATAATAATATTAATGCTTTTATGAATTAGTCTAATGTTTTGTTGATGATCTTGATTCTAGTAAGCTTTCATACATCTCTTCTAGGTCTGAGTTGTAATCATCTTCTGTCATGATGTCTGGCTCTTCATGTGCTGAAGATATTCTAGCTCTAAAGTCTTCATAGTACGATACTGCTTTACTGTTTGCAGACTGTACGTAGTATATATCTTCTTTATATAAAACAACGGAGTTCTCCTCGGAGAGGAGTAACCACGACTTAGCGAACATTCCGTGTACTGGGTCGATAGTGATCTCTAAAGGCGCATCAACCATAACGAACTCTTCTTCGTCATGCTCTATAATGCCCACTAGGTCTTTACCTGTCTTTAACTTAATAGTCACATAATTCGGCATATTTATCCCTTAATGTCTACGTTATATATTTTGAAGTCAAACCCTTGGTCGCTGTATATCTTAACCCTCTCTTTAAAATGTCTCACTGCGAAGTTTTCTTTTGTCTTCCATTGAAGATCATCTACTATGTCGTATAGCGTTGCTTTATCTTTTCCGTTACCCTTTCTAAGAACTCGACCAATCGACTGGAGATTTCGTATGCGAGATTTAGAAGGACTAGCGAAGATAATATTGTCAAGACGCTTAATGTTAACACCAGTAGAAAAGGTACCATAGCTAGCCAGTATGATATTATCTGAAGTAGATTCGGCAATGCCTCGTACTGCTTCTCTATCTTCCGCTCCAACTCCCCCATGGATGAAATGTACATCTTTTCCGTCTTTTTCAAGTAACGGGTGCAGAACTCGCCCATGCTTGTCAACGTATTGAAATAGTATGAGCGTGTTGCCTTCAAGAGACCATGCGAGGTTTCTAATAAATTTGTTACGTGCTTCATTTCGAACTATCCAGTCAATTTCTTCTTGATATGTCTTATTCTTATTTATCTGCCTAGTTTCTTGCGGATATCCTAGAATAAGTGCCTTGATTCCGAACTCTGCTAGAGTACCGTCATCGATTAGTTTTTTAGTTTCTGTTACTTCTTTAGTTGGACCAAACAGACCTTCTAGTACTAACTTGTGTGTCTGTGATTCATCTAGTGTACCAGTGAAGCCATATCTATACTTGACATGCGGTGTCTTCTCTAGTACTTTAGTTAATGACTTAGCTTTAAACAAATGTGCTTCGTCACCAATTACAACATCGAACTTCTCGTACCAATCTTTCTTTAACTTATAGATTGATTGCCACGTTGTTACAGTATAGTCTGCTTCTACGTTCTTGTCAACACCACCCATAATCTTATGAATGTCTAGCGGTTTGTTCTTGTTGTACTCTACAAAGTCAGATGACATCTGAGATACAAGTGATGTTGTTGGTACAACGATCAGAACTTTACGACCTTGCTCTACATGATAGCGAGACAGTAAGTATATAATGAAAGACTTACCTGATGCTGTCGGTGAAAGAAACAGTGATCTGTTATTATATAGTGCGTGTGCTACAGCATCATTCTGATAATTTCTAGGCTCAAATGCACTATCAAACTCTTTTGCTAAGTCATAGCCAGCATTCTCATAGTACTCTGTCTCTGGTAAGAGTGAACTATCTACTTCAACTTCATAGTCTCTATCGTTACAGAACTTAATAATATAAGGGAGAAGACCAGCATAGATCATACCAGTCATTGTGTTCATAAGTCTAATCTTACCATCCCATACTCTATTCTTGTATGCAGGCATGAACTTATAACCAGGCACGTAGAATTCAAAGTAGCCGCTCATTTCCATCTTTACAGATGCTTCAGCATTTACCCTGACATGCACATTGTCAATCTTTTCTACGTGAACTTGTTCCATACTATATTACATCGCTCCAGTTCTAAATCGTTCCCAGTCAACAATAGTCTTTAACTGGAACCCTCTATTACTTATCATCTTAATAATTGCTTCTAAATAGTTCACTTTCTCTTCTATCATACCAACTTTCAGAGACAGATTAATCATATCTTGATCTGCATCAATATATGTACCGATATCTGTTCGTAGTATCTTTAGAGGTTGTGGCTCCCATCCATGCTGTTGTAGTTCAGTTATATCTAACTCACCACGATAGTATTGTTCTTTAAGCAACTTCAACTGCTTATACTTGGCACGTAACTGCTTGAGTTTCATACCTTCTTCCATGTAAACACGAAAGTATTTGTTATGTAGTTTGGGAATGTTTGCACTCTCGCCAGACACATTCGTCTGATCGATCTCGCTGTCTTTCGCCCACATTTCATATATATCTTCGATCTTCATTCACTTCTCCATAAAATAACCATGTTGTATTATAGCAGGTTTCGCTATAATGTCAAGTACTAATTTACAATTCTAAAATCGTAAGATGTATATCTGAAAGTCATATCAACAACTGGTGGTGTAACGTCTGTCTGATTCGTTGCTAGTGCGATACTACCAACAGACACTGGGAACATGTCTTTGAATGTAACTTCTACATTCGGGTTCTTCTTACTACTTAGTACAGTCAATGTACCATCTGAATAGATACCATCACCACCTGCACCTATTAATTCTGCGTATTGCTCAAAACCTTCTGGCTTTGTCAAAGCAATTAACCAACGCCATGTCTCTAAGTAAGATGACAAATCTTCGTCTACTAATACTGATAGTGTAAGATCGCCGAACTCTATCTTATCGCCAGGTAAGTAAAGTGTCTTAAACGGTGTTGGTCTTTCTACAGGTGAAGAAGAGATGTCGGGTAATGTGATACCCTGCACAAAGAACTCTACGTGAGGCAAACGACTCATCGTAAAGCGAAACTCATTAGGATTGAGAAAGTTTTGTAATTGGCTCATAGTATCCTCACTTAATCTACAATACTATTTATATGTCAAAAAAAAGGGCGCTCCGAAGAACGCCCTAATCTGTTCAGTTTACCGACTTCCCGTCAGTTCTGACTTCTTATTATAGAAGGTTGGTAATCAAAGAACGTCTGTAGTAAACGTTAGCGTTTGCTGTCAGAGCGCCTGTACCCGCTGATGCGCCTGGTGCAAATGGATTTGCTACCATGCCGTAACGAGTTTTGAAGCCTAGCTTCGACTGGAAGCTATTCTCACCAACTGCACGTACCATTTGTAGCGGTACATATGGGCAGTAGAAGATACCAGCGTCAAATGCGCTAGAACCTTTATAACCTACTACCATGTACTGAGCGCCAGCATATGGATCTACGTACACACGGAAGCGACCGTTAAGTACACCTACGAAAGTGTTACCAGTGTCATCTGGGTTCAAGTTGTTGCTGTTCAGAGCAGGTGTGTAATCTAGTACACCAGCCATTTGAAGTGCAGATGCTACATCAGATGAACATAGGATGATGTTACCCTTGCCTCTACGTGTAGTTTTTGCAATCGCATTAGCTTCTTTCTCGATTTGGAACATCAAGCCTTTGAACTTCTCTACTGACCAACGACCGTTAGCATCAACATCTAAGTTGAATGTGCCGGCGGAGGCTGTATCGGCAGAACCAGCTACTGCTGAGTTGTACACAGTACGAATTACTTCACGGTTGATTTCTGCAAGCAGTTCAGCCGATAGCATGTTCGCTAGTTCTGTTTCAGCGTCAAGACCGTGAATTGCTTTCAAGTCTTGTGCTAGTTCAGTTGTGTACTCTGCTTTCAATGCACGTGATTGCGCAGTAACAGATACTTTGTCGATTTGGAAAGACATCTCGCCAAAATCGCCACCACCTGTAGAACCAAGTTGTTCTGCGGCGGCAGTACCCATGCCAGTACCAGTTGTTACTGATGCTTGACCTGGAGCATTTGAAGAGTGCGTACCTGCACCTGAGAAGTCTGTGTCAGCTTCGTTGTAGAAAGCTTCAGTCTTAACAGAGTTGTTTGCACCGTCAACATAGTTTGAACGCATTGCAAAGATCAGTCCAGTTGGACCAGTCATTGGCTGAACGCCAGCAATATCGTATGCAACTAGGTTTGGCATTGCACGACGGACCAGTGAAATAAGTACTGGATCGTAGGTTTGCATTTCGCCTGTGTGGTTAACCGGTCCTACTTCTGCTTCTGACAAAAGTGATTGCGGTGAATATGAGTTACCCTCTTTGAGAGCAGTCTCGGTGTTTTCTAGCAAAGTAGCCGTTACAGCTTGACGATGCTTGTCTGAAATTGGGTTAAGTGCTTCATGCTCAAGCACTGGGCCCCACTTTTTCATTAGTTCTTCGTTTCTCATCTGAATTCTCCTTTTGAGATTTTATCTTTTAGTATTTATAAAAAACTTATTTTGCAAGACGACCAATGCTATCGGCGTATAATGCGATGGCAGGATCAATAGCTGGCTTAGATGCCTCTTCCTCAACTTCTTCTTCAAGAAGTTCTGTCTCATCTGCAACTGGTGCAACTGATTCAGTGAAATAGTTATCTTTGATAGCTTCTAGTTTAACAGAGTAATCTTCTACTGTTTCAAAAGATACTCCTTCTGCTAGAACACCAAGCTTTTCAACCTGAGTATCTGTAAGACCCTCAGAGATAGTTTTGAATGCATCAGCTAACTCTAGTTGCTTTTTGTCTTCTTTAAGCGCCATAACTTCTTCTACAACTTCGTTGTATTTAGTAGTTGACTCTTCGAGTTTCTCTTCCATCTCTGCTACAGCATCACGCTGTTCATCATCGATTGAAAGGTTATGCTCTACAACCAGACCTTTTAGGCTATCTAGTAGGGACTCTGCAACTTCTACTTTGATGTTAGATTCGACTGCAACAGAATTTTCTTCCATCCAGTTTTCAATAACATAATCAAGGTAAGAGTCTACTTTCTCTACCAAATCTTCTACGGAAGCTTCTACTTGTTCAGCTAGATCCGCTTCAAACTTCTCTTCTAATGCCGCTTTTTCCGTCAGCACTTTTTCGTGTACAGCCGCTTCAAAGACTGCTACAGTTTTTGTCTTAAATTCTTCTGAAAGCTCCTGACCTTCGAAAAGACCAGCAAACGCTTCTTTAAGTCCAGTGTCATTAGTTCCTTTAGATGGACCGTCGTCTACGACCTTATCCGCCTTAGGATCTACTGACTGGTTTTTGTCAGCTTTACGATTTTTACCCTTCGCCGCTCCGCCAGCTGGTGTTACTGGATCTGCACTTTCAGAATCCTCACCAGTTGCCTTTGCTTCGTCAAGTTCCAAATCTAGCTTGTTTTCTAGTTCTTCACTCATTTGACTTCTCCTTTAACAAGTAATATTGTTCTCTATATTTATAATAATCATGTTTTCGACAGTGATTTGATAAACTTTTCAAAGATTACGGCTGCCTGCTCTTCCAACTTACGTGGATCGACTTTCGCAATTTCTTTAATCTCTTCTTCTATCTGATCAAAAGCGTTAGCCATTGTCCATGTAGAAGACGCAACATCATAGACCCAATCGACACCTTCCATTACACCCTTAACGAATGCGTCTGGTGCAGATGGATCAGCTACGATATCTCCTGCTGTAGCAAGCATGAAATCATTTTGTACTTCCATGATACCTTGCTTGTTCTTTTTGATAGAACCCATACCACGTGATGAGATGCCTAAATTTGCGCCCTCATCGATAAGGTTCTTAACGATTTTACCCATAGGCGTTTCCATAACTTTGGCACGCCCGATTACATTAGATCCGTCTTCTTTCAGTTCTGTGAACATATGTGAGACACGATCCAAATTGATAGTTGGTCCAGCTGGGTGACCAAGCTCTCCGTAAGCACGTTTCGCTTCAACATAGTTTTTGTTGTAGCGATTCATCTCACGCATTAATGTTTCTTTAGGGTAGACACGACCATTACGATTCTGTATGTCACCTTGCATGATAACGCCTTCGATAAAGTAGTTCTTACCTTTAGCATTACCCTCTTCATCCAGGATATCTTCTGAGATGTATTGTACGTCTTCAACGATTTCTTTAATTAGTAGTGACATTATTTCTTCGCCTTACTGAAAGCGAAGTCTACCATCTTCATAAACATGTTTTCGTTCTTGCCAATAGCGTCTGCAAACTTCTTCTGGTTTGAGCCGTTTAACGCATCATGTACTTGTACTAGTGCGCTTGCTGTAAACATGTCAATGCGTGGTTGAGTTCCATCGCCGAGTTTAACTCTTTTGTTTTGTTTTGTCTTGACAATCTTACGTAGATCGTCAATAACTGCTTCGCTCAGATTGCTTTCGGATACACTCTGCTCTTCCATGTCGCACTCATGTTCATCACCTTTTTTGTATGTAGCGCCGCACTCTTCACATTCAATAGAACGTTCTTCGTACACTGCTTCATCATCATCACGATCTGCAACACGTTTTTTCTTTTTAGTCTTTGCAATAAACTGATCGTCTTTAGCGACAGGATGGTCTTTCTTGTCTACGATATGTTTATCTGCAAAGTTTTGCTCATCAGGTGACTTAATTTTATCAACTGTCTCTCCGAGCATCTCCTTAAAGCTTTTCATCTGATCACCTTTGATTAATCTTCGTCTTCTTCGTCATCATCATCTTCGTCTTCATCCTCATCTTCGTCGGCATCTTCGTCTTCTTCCTTGACTTTTTTGCCTTCGTCAATTGAGTCTTCGACTTCAACTTCGACTTCTTCTGTTTCTACTTCTTCTTCAACAGCAACTTCTTGGGCTCCAAACATGTCATCGTACTTTGTTTCAATAGCACTTCCCATCTTCTCGCTCATGATTGCGTCAAATGTTTTTTCGAATGCACCAGCATCTTTAGTGTATGCTTGGTTAATCAGGTCTTTAATACTCATAAGTATCTCCTTTTCTAATTCTAATATTATTTATGCAAAATCGTTATTGTCTGTTTCATCTTCGTCTGGATCTTCGCCTTCGGCTTCAATCTGCTTATCAACGCTTGTAATTTCATCTTCAGACATATAGAGAACGTTCTTACGAATCCACTCTTTAGAATAGTACTCACCTTTGTACTCATCAATGTCACGCAAAATCTGCAAACGGTTTTGTAGAATTTCAGATGTCTTCAACTCTTCAAAATGATTATCAGACATAAAGTCATATCGTATCATTGCTTGAATGCCAGCCCACTCTTCTGGTGCAATTACACCTTTTAGAATAAGTTGCTTCTCTAGTATCTTGTCAAACAAGATAGCAAACCTAGCACGTAGTCTACGAATAAACTTACTAAATTTAACCTCATCACGACTAATCTCTGATGCTCTTCCTAATGAGAAGCCTGCATCACTCTCTAAACGAGAGACAGGAACGTTCAATGCTTTGAACAAACGCTTTTGGAAATATTCGACATCATCTAGTTCACCTAGATTCTGTCCACCTGGTAAAGTGGAAATCTCTGTACCACGACCACCCTCTCTACGAGGCAACCAAAAGTCATCAGTCATTGACATATGACGACGGTCATCCTTGACCTCCCCCGATGTCGCATCATATACTAAACGATTCTTGTGTTTAGTCATCATATCACGTAGATATTGTTCTGCTTTCATTTTAGGCAGATTACCCACATCAATATAAAAAATTCTTCTTTCTGGCGCACGTGAGATACGATAGATAACTACTGCATCTTCCATAATGCGCAACTGGTTCAAAGGCTTGTGTGCCTTATGTAAATGAGACAGTACTAATGTAGTGTTCTCATTCAGTAAACCTGAGTTACAGTTTACAATTGAATCTCTAGCAATACGCAAACCAGAAGCATTCGTATTGTTAAGATCGTATCCACTACCTATAGTTCCACTATTGGTGTTGTGAAAACCTTTCTCATTGTAAATATAGTACTCATTTTTGATACGCTTAAAGAAAGTTGAGTTGCCGTTCTTTGTTGTGCTTCTCTCTTTATCAAACTCTCTAATCTTACGTAACTTACGTGGGTCGATGTAGCGTAACTCTAAGATACCTTTCTTAGGTTGTTTCTCATCGATCATCACGTGAAAGTTCAGTCTACCATCAACGTACCATTTTGTAAAAATATCATAACCATGATTTGAAAAGTCTAATAGTCTAAGACAAGTATCAAACTCTTCTCTAATTCTTTTCTTAATATTATCTGGTAAGTCTACATCATCTGTCACACACTCAACAGGCTTGCTGTCGTATGTGATATTAATAGACTCGTTCACAATATCATCTACTGCCATCTGAACTTCTGGTTGTTGCATCATACCACGGTATTTCTGCACTAACTCAGCTTCGGACTTAGCAGTACCCTCTAAATCTATAAAACTACTTACAGCTCCACCAGTAGCCGTGACGTTTACTGCGCCATCGTCATTGCTCGGTTCTGCGAAGGAACGTAAATTCTTGTTCTCTTCGTTCTTTCGTTTTATTTCAAATCCAAATAATTCCATACTTCATCCTTTAATAAGAGAGAGGCGCTGTGCCCCTCTCTTTACTTAGTCATTTCGGATTAAGCGTTTGTGCCAGCATTACCTGTAACGCCACCGCTTACGTCCCACCAATCATATTGGAATGTCACATCAAATCTTTCAATGTCATCTGTAGTTGACCAATCCATTGTGATTGCCGCTACAGTTGTTGGGAATAATCCGTTAAATGTATATTCACGTAGTGGAACACCAGTCTTAGAATACTGAATAATCTGCGCCTGAGATTTATACTCAGATGCTTGTGCAGTATTCAACTGTCTTTGGTTACCCTGGTGGCTGTTAATTGATGCCATCCAGTTTTCCATTGCGTTGCGAATGAGAAAGTCTTCGTCATTCATAATAGTCACAGTCCATTCAGCGAATGTTCTGTCACCTGCTAGTTTTACTTTACGCCCGAAGTAAGGGATTTCAATCAGCCCTAAAGTTGATTCGGGTATCTGTGCCGCTTGTACCATAAAGGGTGTCTTAAGGTCTGCAATTCCGTTGATCGGGTTAGTGATCTGAACTTGGAAAAGAGACGCTTTAGCACCCCCGAAGGTTAGCTGACTTTTGATTTCATTAATGTTGAAAGCCATTGTGCGTTATCTCCTCTTTCTTTTATTTATGTTACTGACCAACGATCTCTGAGAATTCAACACCAGTTCTAACTGCAACAAAGTTGAGTTGGATGAAGTTAATAGCACGTGCAGGCTTGATATAGATATCGCCTACAAACTGATTGCTGTCAATCACCTGTGAAGTGTTGTTAGTCTCATCGCAGACAACTCTGAAGTCATAGATACCTCTACGACCCTGAACATCTCGCAAGAAAGGCTCAACTAGATTGCGGAACTGCGCTCTTGTAAACTCATCGTTAAATTCGAATAGAGTAGACTTCGATGCAGTTGAGATTGCTTTTTCAAGAACGATAAACAAACGGCGGACGTTAATTCTGTCGAATGCACTCGGTTGGTTCAAATATGTTTTATCACCAAAGAGTAGCGTACCTTGCCCTGCTTGTGTGATAACTGGGTTAACACCGTTTTTGTAAAGCAAATCACGATCTGTCTTAGTTGGGTTCAATGCCAACTTAACAACGTTCTTAATTCCGCCACGACTATAGCCTGCTGGTGAGAACCAAGGGTCACGTGCGTCATCTGTTCTTGCACATAGACCTGCTACATCACCGTTTAATGGAATCCAACGATATACATCATTGTACTTATCGTATTGATACTTATGTCCGCTATCTACGACTGCGTAAGATGAGGACGATAGTGTTGCTACTGCGGTAACAATATCTTGTGCTGATGCTGTGTTAGGTACATCTGGTGTAATAAACGCAATACAATCTTTTCTAGTTTCTGCGATATTATCGATTACGTAGTTCTGAACAACGAGGTCTGGGTGACCAGTAAGAAGTAGAGAAACGTCAATGTTTTCTGCCGCTTTAAACTTGTCCCAACCTAGTCCAACTGGACCTGCGCCGATTGCAGTCTCGCTGTCACCATCTGATCCGGCTGTTAATGCTTCTACAGCAGATCCACCTGTAAGTGATGCACCAGTCTTAACTCTGATGTAGTTAGAGCTATTTTCTAGTACCTGATCGATAAATGAAGTAGAACCATCAAAGTTTTTGTCTGTAGCGGTATCACCCAAGTTTTCAAACTTCTCTAGTACGCCTGCTTTGCCTGTGAATCCACCTTTATCAAGAACTAATACATGATATCCGCTACCACCAGCTCCTGCTACAGGTGCCGCATCAAAAGATGATGCATAAGCCCACTGTCGAACAAATGATGCCGCTCCATGAGCCGCAGTTCCAACAAACTTCTTATCGAAAGTAATTGTTGAAGTTGTGTGTGTTGCGTTCGAACTATCTGATACGTCTGTAACAACTAGTTCTTGTCCACCAGCAATTACTGATTGACTTGTTGTAACACCATGTGTTGAAGTGTTACCTACAGCCACAATAGTACCGATTGCGCTTGATGCTGGAATGGTCAGTACTTCTGATACGGTAGTTCCTGCAAAACCTGCGTTATCGCACCATGCAACTTCGATATCATCGCCTAGTTTACCTACGTAAGCGCCTTCAAAGTTCGTACTACCTGATTTTGCACCGCTATCATGTACACGCTGAACATACAATGCATCACTGTATGATAAAAAATTCGCCGCTGTGAAAAAGGTTTCTGCATTCGACCAAGTTGTGTTGGCGAAAGGTTTGCCAAAACGATTTACTAGGTCAATTTCAGAGCCGATTAGGACGGGTTCGTCGGTTGGTCCCCAACGAAATACGCCAGCGATAGCACCTTCGGTTGTAGCCACTGCTGGTACAACTGTCGTTAGATCGATTTCGCTAACGTTAACTCCTGGACTTAATTGAAAAGCCATCTCATTTCTCCTTGTCTATTATGATTTATAGATTTCAAATCTTTGATCTTTGTCGTTATATTTATAAAAAACTCATCTCTAGTAATTAAACCAGTTTCTGAAATCCCTCTCTCCCATAAGTTCGGAGTCCTCTTCATGCATGTTGTTGAAGCCTACTGGTAGTAAACTTTCCAACATTTCATCTTCATTTCTTTGCTTTAGCTTATTCATTGTGTTGATATCAGTAATCTCTCTAAAGAAAGTTTGATCTGACAACCAACCAAATAAGACTAAACACATGACTAGATCATCATGGTTACCCGATTCCGCTTCATATGAGTTTCCTCTACGTGAAAACGTAGATAGTTCTCGTATTGTATCGTAATCATTAATTAAAATTTGATCTTGCTCAATGAGCATTTTTAGCATATTACAGCCAATAGACTTTACAGATTTTGTGGTTCTAATACCTTTGTCGGTAGACTTACCAAACCCACCTGAGATCCTTTTACCTGCCCTGCCTGCTGATTCTGTGTGCATAAGAGTTTCGACTTCGAATTCATAGTGTAAAATTTCAGATACTTGTTCACCTATGTCATTAATCTCAATTAATGTGTATGCATCATTATATTGTTTTGTTGTTCTATATATTATCTCTGCATAATCTATTGGGGTGATCATATTGTCTCTGTATACGCAAACTTGTTTATAAGGCATGTTAGTCACATCTATTATTTGAAATGCTGAATAGTCCAGACCTTTTCCTCTAGATACGTCTACTACACATACATACGTATGATCGTCTTTTCTCTCTTCAAGTATTTTAATACCTTCTGCTTCCGCAAGAGGCTCTTTCCATACTAAAGATTTTAGTTTAGAGCCTTCAATCAAAGTGCCTGATGACCCTAAAAATTGACACTCAAACTCTTGCGAAAACTTCTGATAGTCATTATCCATCGCCGCTAAAGTTTCGTCTTTCCACTTATCGTCACGACCTGGCACTCTTTGCCAAGGCACTTCGATAAAGATGTATCCATTACGACCTTCTTTTGCACCCTCACACGTTTTGTAAAAATGGTTCAGACCATTTGGTGTAGAGGTGAAAAGTATCTTTGTTGTATTACCTGATGATATCGTAGGGAAGACTGAAGCAAAAAATTCATCCCAGTTCTCGACAAAGGCTGTTTCGTCAATGTATAAAAATGAGATAGACTTACCTCGAATAGCACTAGAAGAAGTAGCACCTGCAATGATTTTACATCCATTCTCGAATTCAACGGAACCTTTGTTCCATTCAATGACACCTTGTTGCATCCACTTTGGGAGTGCTTCATACGCTATCTTAATCCTATCAAGTATTTCACGGGCGGCATCGCCCTTGTTTGCTAGTAATGCAACAGTCTTATAATCATTAAACAGTACGTAATGTAGAATGACTGCTACCGCTGTAGTTGTCTTACCTGCTTGTCTAGAGGTATTTACTGTTACACGCCTGTTGTGTGTGATCGCTTCTATAATATCTTTTTGATAATCATACATCTTAATGGGAATAAGCCCATGATCAACATGTACGATTTTAATATACTTTTCAGAGAAGTAAGTGGGATCTTTAGCACATTTGACAAACTCGGTAACCATCTCTTGATCAAACTCAATGGTCATACCCTTGCGCTTGATGTTTACATTACCGTTATAGCCTTTTATGTTGCTTTCATCAACTATTGTCATTTTTCATATCTTTTAATAGTTGCTGAAGTTCAGCAGTTGATCCTACAAACAAATTATTATTTGTTACTGGCTTATTTTCTTCTGCTTCCTCTGCTTTGACTTTCTTGTCACCCATAGATACTAAGTCTTTGTTCGCATCTACAAGTGTCTTCATCAACGTAGAAACGACTTCATATGCTCTAGGATGCTCAGATGCTTTTGCAACATCTAGCATATCCTCAAGTGCTTGAGTACCTTTTTCAATAACATTATAGAAGTTAGTTCTAGCGTAATCATAATCCCGCTCACTTCTATCATCTTCTGCTACTACTATCTCTTGCTTTGGTTCATGCTTTATGACTTCACCTTGTAGTGGTGGTTTCATAGGTTCTAATCCAAGAGACTTACCAATCTCATCATCCATTACGCATCCTCTACTTGAACAATAAACGCCCAGTCATCATCAATATTTATGTCATTATAATTTACGGTATTGTCAGCAGAGGTTGTTGGTGTTCCGTTTGCAGTAAGTCCTGGTTGAGCAGTAATTTTCTCTTCAGCCTGTGTTGCGTTCATTGGTGCAAACACTGATGCTTCAGCAAACTTAATAACTTTACGATTTGATGTCGGACCAAAGTAAAATGCTTTCATAGTAAAGTCGAGTGTCCAGATTAGTGAACGTCTCTCTTCGAAGTTACCTTCATAAACATCTTCTTGTGTTACACTATTAAGTACAATAGGAATGTCTAAGTACAACTCCATGTCATCTAGTATCTTAACAGTTGGTGTATACTCTGGCTGAAAGTATGGTAAAATCTGTTCTAAAATCTTTGTACCATCTTCGTTATACTTCGTCATGATGTTTAACTGAATATTTAAATCATATGGCGCAGGTGTATATTGTGAAGATAGAACGTTGTCTGTAGTCGCATTACCCTTGACATACTTCTGTAGTCCACCAATTTTTCTTTCTGGATTGAATGTCATACCAGTTATCTCAAAAGACATGCGTGGTAAAGTAATAGAAGGTGATCGTAGATCGTTATCTGCTTCTAGTCGTGCAAGTAACTTCTGCATAGGTGCATAGTTAATTGGGACCTTCTGAGACAGCTTCAGAGCGCCTGTGTTGTCTTTTCTGCGGATAATGATGTCATTGAATAAGGTACCAAAGACAGCAATGTATCTGCGTGTTGTTTCGTTGTAAAAATGATTACCAAACATTAGAAGTTATCCTCTCCAAATGGATTGCTCTCAGAGAAGTCTAAGATGTTATCAGCAATCGTTTCAATTGTAGTGTTGTCTGCTACATCATCATATATCTCAACATTCTCTAGTTTGTCTGCATAGACGATAATCTCTCTACCCATGTATTCGTTACCAACACCAGACTGTAGATAGTAATACGAACCAGCGGTTGCAGGTGTCCAAGTAAGACCCGTAATCTCTGTGGAACCAGGAGTGTTATTAGCAACGCCAGCTGTACCTGTATATGCAGTAGTGACAAGTGATCCAGCAGATGGTACAATTGTTGTGTGAATTTCTATCTGATTGTTCGCATTCGATGCATCGCTTTGATCGAATACATATGTAGAACCAGCATATAAGTTTAGATATGGTGCTTCGTCTGCGCCTATGAAGAACGCTTTTGATGATCCCTGAGAACCATAAGGGTTAGTAACTGTCTTATCGTTAACTGATACTGTGTAAGTAGTTGTATCTGGTGATACAGTAAGTTGATACTCTGCGAAGTAATCATCGATGAATTCCTGACCAGTGTTGAATACTTCACCACTGTATTCGAGTAATTCACAACGCAAATCATAAGTTTGTAGATTACCCATTTGATAAAAGATTGCTTCATGCTCTACGTGCATGACTTTAAAGAACTTGCGATTCAGAGGCATGTATATGATGTCGCCTTCGAATGGGCGAATTTGTTCTGAGTGTACTGCAACTTCTTGGTTAAATGATCGTATAGCGATAGTCAATGTCATGCTATCACGTATTTGTAGACCGAACTTAGATAAGAAGTCGCCTTCACCTTCAAAGCCATCGATGTTCTTCACGTACATTTCTACCATGTACGCATCGTTGTATTGTGGTAAATCGTCTTCGTTTAATAGATCGTCTTTTGCGCCTAGTGTTCTAGGAATATACCAAGTGTCTACACCATAGATACGAATAGACTCAATGACAAGATCCTCTATGAGTTCTTGCTCCATTGAGTTAGAGTAGTTTTCAAAGTAGAAATTCTTAGCCATAAGTCAATTATCCAATCATGTCTACAACTGGCAATGAGTAAGAAGAAATCATCTCTTCTTCAAGCCTTTGAATTTCCTCCCTAGCGTCTGCAAGAATTTGTTCACCATTAAACTGAACATTACCAGGTAGTGACATGCCTACAAACTTTGTAAGGTTTGAACCCCACTGAAATTTAATTTTAGCAGTTGCATAGTTCTGCAACCATCGATCTTTATATACGTCTGCGTACACTGTCGGATCAACAATACTGTAGCACTCTGCCACAATGTAGTCACCTTCTGTCAACAAACTCCAATCAGTGTCGATGTGAAGTCTATTGATGTGTCTGTTGTATCTGATAGGTTGCTTACCTACTAAGATTTCTTCCATAAACTGCAAATGTTGCATTGACATATAGAAGTGAGTCATGTTATAATTGATAAAATCATGTATGTTATTCAGCACAAATTGATATTGTACGTTGAACATACCTGTACTTGCTGTGATACTAGAGCCTAAGTTAAATATATTAACTGCACCAATAACGTTCTCGGGCACTGTAATGTAACCATTTGTCTTATCAGCGGCTGTAATCTGATGCTTTAGAAATGTCTTCTCTGTACCGTCAAAGTGATAGTCCCAGTAATACGACAAAGCCTCATCGATACGATCATCTGCTTGATCTTGATCAACGTTAACTTCAATGACTGGCTTGCCTAGTTTACGTAAGCACCATTCTTTAAATTCTTGTCTTGTAGTAGGCTGTGCCATTTCTATATCCCATAGTTAGATT
>ERZ1046568.142-NODE-142-length-62088-cov-9.750520_pt1 | contig 62088 bp, 59 predicted proteins | sample MGYA00383092_ERZ1046568 | MGnify/ENA primary metagenome ERZ1046568 (study PRJEB29581, sample SAMEA5548362) | metagenome | biome: marine; feature: coastal; material: water | depth 1 m | study: Short-term variability in the microbial, nano- and picoplankton dynamics... | reverse complement strand
GAAGAAAAAAAAGAAATTATGTACCGCTATTCTGAAGACAAGCGTGTAAAAGGTATTGAAGAATTAAAAAAAACTAGAAAAATGAGTGGATGGGTCACCCTTTTTGGTTGGCTTGCTCTTATTAGTTTAATAAGCTCTGTTTTAATTGCAGTAAATCTATAATTAAATAAAAAGAAAGAAGACAAACTATACTGACTTTACCATTTTATAACGGATTGCATTTGAAATTTTATGATAAGTTCTGTTAGACATAAACAGTTGGATTTTTAGTATATTTGAAACAACTAACTTAAAATAATCTTGTATGCCATTTACTACAATAAAAGTTATTGAAAACGTATTCACCAACGAACAGAAAAAAGAGATGCTCAAAAAAGTTACAGAAGCTTTGATTGACGTCTGTGGCGAAAAAACAAGAAATGGTCAGTGGGTGTTAATTGAGGAGGTTAAAAAAGGAGATTGGGCAATTGGCGGTGAAATTGCTAATCCAAAATAAAAGGAATGTCTTCTTCCTTTAGTGCTGCTATTTATTATCCTCTTAAGTAGGTTAAACTTTATTATATTTGAATTGCCAATCAATTATTATGAATAATTTTCGCTACTTATTGCTACTTATATCCTTTACTTCATTTTCACAAAGTAACAATGAAACAGGGAAAAGTACTATTATTCCAAAAACATTATTAATACAAGATAATATTCAACGTGTTATCTATGATTATACCCAATCTGGTGAAATGGGATTAATTAAAATGCATGCTCCATTTGGATGGGAAGAACCTATTATTGAAGCACAGTTTGAGATCCGAGGAATTGTATTAGAGGGATTACTTGGATTAGAATACGAAAACAGCGAAGAACATATTGTTAGTGGTAATGGGTTTGTAATACCAAAAAATAAGCGCGTTAGAATCTTTAATGCAGGTGAAGATGAATTAATATTGATAGAGGTTTTAAGACCTGCTTATAAAAAAGAATTAGTACAGCAATTTAAAAAATTAAACTAAACCATAGGCATAGCTTCTTCCTTTAATTTGGCTATTTAGTAACCACGCAAATAGTTTAGCTATTTGCTTTTCTTGGTTTTCTTTTTTAAATTTATATCAATTAATTCAAAAAAATTAAAATGAATACTTATTTTAATTTCACCTCTAAATAACAAAAAACATGAAAAAAATATTTTTATCGTTACTTGTCTTGATAACAATAATTGGATGCAATAAGCAAGAAAAAAATAATAAAATAACCACGATTAAATTTCACGCAAGCTTTCCAGAAATTTCGATCGTTGATATTGGCAAAGAGGGATTGTCGCACGGAGATTTTCATTGCTTTAACGGAATTCTTAGCGATGATAAAGGCATTATTGGTAAATTATTTGGGTGTCGTACAACAGCAGATTTTTCTGATAGTGGAGAAGGGTTTCAACAAGGATTAAACCATATGGTTTTTGACTTTGGAGACAACAATACGATTATTATTGGTGGTAGTTCAGAATCTCCATCTTCTACAGGTGCAGAGTTTGTTAAACTAAAACCACAAGTAAGAGGAGTTATTGGTGGAACAGGGCAATATATTGGAGCGAGAGGACAATTAACAAGTACAAGAAACGATGATGGAACCTATGACCACCATGTTGAGTTAATTGATTAACTCAAAATAACAACTACTCGAAGCTTTAATGATAAAAATATTTATATTTGTATGGTATAAATAAATAATAATTATGGGAGTTGGTGGAATATTAATATGGACAGTAGGTTTTTTAGTTTTGATGGCTATTGCTATTGTAGTTAAAGAACACTAGAATATAGTATAAAGTGAAGTAAAAAATCATCGGTTTTTTATTACACAATACAAAAAAAGACAGATCAGCCCTACCAAATGGTGGAGTTACAGTACAGTGATGTTATCCTAATGAGTAGATCCGGTTTCTTCATTTATTAGTTAGTTTTTATTTTTTTTATTTTAAATTTTGCAAACTAGCAGTAACTTTTATAAATTTGTAATCTCCCTATTTAACTAATAATCTCTCCCCTACTTTAACATTAATAACCGCATTTTAAAACCACTAAACCTTGAAAGAAGAACTTGAAAAAGAGGAATTAACAACGCTATTATCCGACGATAAAATATTTAGAAAAGTGATCATTGAACAAAACAGTGTGATTATTGAATTACTAGCTCAAATTGCAATGTCGCAGCGAAACACCCTAGCCGACGGTTTTGTGGTAAGTATGAAAAGTAAATACTTAAAAAATTTAGAAAACCTAGCAAAAGAAGTCTTGGAAGAATAAATAACTAGCGCAGTGGCTACTCCCCCTCTCATTAATATCGTTTTTAAAATTTTAATTACAGCGATTCTTTTTTAAAAAAAATAGCGAATAAAAAATTGAGTAATTATACCATTAAGGCGTCTTTTACAACTACATCAATCATTGCAGCTAATTCAAAATCTTTGTCGGTCAAGCCACCTGCATCATGCGTTGTGAGACTAATATTTAAGACATTGTAAACATTGGACCAATTGGGGTGGTGATTTACTTTTTCTGCGATAAAAGCTATTTGTTTCATTACAAAAAAAGTATCTTTGAAATTATTGAATTTGAAGTTGGCGTGTATTGCATTGTTTTGATAAGTCCAATTAGGAACCTCTTCAACTTTTTTCGTTACTTCGATTTCTGTGAGTTTTTTCAACATAAATTAATTTTAGCTAAATATAACATTTACATTATAATTCTCTCCCCATGAAAAAGTATATCATATCGCTGTTTTTTATTTTATTTACCTACAATCTTCAGTCTCAAGTTCTTATTGCGTTATTACTGGGCGATAAATTAAATAGCGGAAAGATTGAATTTGGTTTGGATGGAGGATTAAATTTTTCCTCTATTTCTAGTTTAGAAACCGACAATTGGAAACGCGATTTTAATTTAGGTTTTTATTTTGATATAAAAATGAAAAATCAATGGTACTTTAATACGGGAGTGCTCGTAAAATCATCTCTGGGTGCCGATCAATTAACCGCTACAGATCTAGAACAGTTAGGAGTTGATTTTTCGTATTTAAATACCGATGGTGGAGATTTTACTCAAAAAATCAGTTATTTTTTGGTTCCAGCATTAGCAAAATATCGTTTTGAAAACCAATTTTATCTTGAAGGAGGTCCTCAATTTGGGCTTATGTATAATGCATTTGTTGAATACAATTACGATATCGATGGAAATTCAGCACGGATTAGAGAAGATAATAAAGATTTTGTGAATCGTATGGAGGTCGGAGCAGTAGCCGGAGTAGGTTATCGATTATTAAAAGGATTGGGATGGACTATTGGGTTGCGGTATCATTACGGTTTTACTAATGTTTATAAAAATAACTCCAGTGCTAAAAATAGTTCGTTGTTTTTAAAAGTTAATATTCCTATTGGAGTTTCAGAGGATAAAAAAGCAGCAATTGATACCATTAAAGATGCCAATAGAGAGAAAAAAATGAAGAAGAAAGAAGCGCGTAAGTCTAAAAAAAATACTCAATAAAACCAAAATTCTAGCCTAGAGCTACGAATCACTGTTGGTTTTATTGAATGTTTAATGTTTTAATCTAAGTTATTGAATCTAAAATGTAGCATATTCGTTTTATTATTTCCGGTATTCATTTTTTCTCAAGAGAAATTAATACTTAAGGATACTATCCTTAATAATTCCATTTTTATTCAAGATTTTTCCAATCAATTAAATATTAAATTTGATGTGACTAATGATCGCGTTAGTTATTTTATTCCCTTCGAATCGAGACAAGCCGAAGTTAGATCAAATTTAAACATTAGCTATGGTTTGGTGTTTAGTTATAAATTTCTTTCTGTGAGGTTAGGTTTTAGACCAAAACTATCGGAGGCTGAACTTGAAAACAAAGGAAAAACAGACCGTTTCAGAATTCGTATTAAATTTTTACTTGATAATTGGATTCATCGTTTGGAATACAATTATACGCGTGGATTTTATATCGAAAACACTAATGAATTTGAAAATGATATAACCAATTCTAATTTTAAAGTTCAATTACCCTACTTAAGAACTAATATTCTCTCTGGTTCCAGTAATTATAAGTTCAATAACAACTATTCTATGAAAGCAATAGAATCGAATACAGAAGTGCAATTAAAAAGTATAGGGACCTTTTTAGCAGGTTTTAATTATGCATTTTACTTTGTTAATGGAACGGATAAAATAAAATTAGAAAATCAGGAACTTGTTCAAAGAACTTCTTACAACGAGTTTTCAGGATTTAGTCCTGTTTTATTTATAGGGTATCGTTATACACTTGTTTTTCATAAGTATTGGTACACAAACGTATACGTTGATCCTGGTGTAGGTGTCGATTTTTATCAAAATGAATATTACAGTCAGACGGAAAGCTACGATGAGATCAAGACCAATGTTTTTTTTCAAGTTAAATCCGGTATTTCTGTAGGTTATAATGGGCGTAAAATTTACTTCGGGGGTACCTATAAATATAATTTTAATTCCGATAAAGTTGAAAATAACACTTTGGGATTACAACCTATAAAAAATAGTTTTCATGTGTTTTTTGGTTATCGATTTAAAGCACCTAAACAAGTAACTAAACCCATTGAATATATTGAAAAAAAGGTGCCAGTGTTAAAACAAGATAACAATTAAAACCTGGCTAAAACTTTAAAACACGTCAGAAAATAAATTATTGGGGGTATTCCACTCTTAAGTGATACATGTTATTGAGTTTCTTTTTCAAAACCTTTTTTATTTTTTGAATTTCTTTTAGCGTGATGTTGGCATTTAAGAACTGTCCTTGATTTAACTGATTGTCAATAATGTTTTCTACGAAAGAATCTAATTTAGAAGAGGTAGGCTCTTTTAAACTTTTACTTGCTGCTTCTACGCTATCCGCCATCATTAAAATAGCAGTTTCTTTTGAAAAAGGAGTGGGTCCGGGATATGAAAAATCTGCTTTGTTTACCGCTCCTATTTTTTCCGATTCTTTATTATAAAAATAATACACCAAACTTGTACCATGATGTGTTCTTATAAAATCAATGATTCGGTCTGGTAATTTATTTTTTTTTGCAATTTCAATACCCTTAATCACATGATCAATTATAATTTCGGCACTTTCCTTCGGGTCCAATTCGTCATGAGAATTGATCGATGATATCTGATTTTCTGTAAAATAGGTTGGATTTGTCATTTTACCAATGTCATGATATAATGCCCCTACTCTGGTTAACATGGCATTGGCTCCAATTTCGTTGGCTGCTGCTTCTGCTAAGTTAGCTACGTTTAATGAGTGATGAAAAGTTCCAGGTGCTTTGTTTGATAATTCCTTTAGTAATTTTGAATTGGTGTCACTTAATTCCAATAAGGAAACATCCGACACCAAACCAAATATTTTTTCGTAGATATAAATTAAAGGAAATGAAAATAAGGTTAACAGACCACAAAGTATAAAATATAGAAAATAATCCCATTGAATCATTTCAACATTTCCTTCTTGAATGATGAAAAAAGCAAAATACCCTAATATATATACAAAGGTAATTTGACCAACCGATATAAATAAATTAGCCCTTTTGTACAATTCGGAAACAGTCAGTATGGTCACCATCCCCGCTATGGTCTGTAAAAAAAGAAACTCAAAACTGTTGGGAACCGTAAAACCTAGTAATAAAATAGTTAATACATGAACAAACAGTCCTAATCTTGCATCAAAAAAAGCTTTCAGCACCAAGGGCAAAATACAAAGGGGTGTTATATAAACTAATTTTGCATCATATTGAACTACAAGTGCGGTAATGAACACCATAAAAACAACATTGAATAAAATAAATGTCATTTTATTGTTATCTAAAAAAATTTCCTTTCGATAATTTTTCATAAACAAAAACAACATTAAAAATACTAGTGAAATCAGTAAGGAGTACCCAAGTAATAACCAATTATAATTAGACTTACTCCAAACCTGTGATTGAAAAACTGCTTTATAAGAGTTTAATATTTGAAACTTGTCGCCTTCTACTACTTCTCCTTTTGCGATGATCCTACTTCCCTTGTCAATAACTCCACGGTTAGGATTAATTTTTTCAATTCTTGCTAAAATAACAGAGGCAGTCAAATCGCTATCTAAGGTTATGTTTGATGTTAAAACGTTTAAAAGAAGATCTAGTAAAAAAGAAGTAGGTTTTGTTTCATATTCATTAAACATTGAAATAACAATGGTTTCTAAATCTCCGTAATAAATCAGTTGATTGTACCCTATTTCTTGTAACTCGTTTCCATTTTTTAAATAAATGATTTTGTCCGGTAAGAAAGAATGCTTTTTATTAGTGATTCCATAGGTGTACAATTCATCAATAATACGGACTCCTATTAATTTACCGTTGATATCCTTTGTACCCGTAATAGAATCGTTTTTATTCAGATACGACAGAAACAATGCTTTGGAAGCAGTGACTTTTGAAGTATCAACTTCAAAATAAGGAGTATTATTTTCGTAAATCAGTTTTTTTTCCTCTTCAATTGCAGCTTCACTCTTTTTTATAGTAAACGAAAAAGGTGCATATAGGTTTTCATATTGCCAAGGTTTTCCCTTCTGAAAGTTATACTTAAATTGCCCTCCTTTTGGGAGTAGATACATAATTAAACCAGTAGACAGAATAAATAAGAGTATCTTATAAATAAAAGATTGATTATTTGTAAAAGAAGTAAAATAGTTTTTCATCAATATCAATTTGCTGATAAAGGTATAAATATCGTTTGTTTATTTGCAATTACATAATTATCGAGAAAGATTTTTTAATATTAAATGCTTAAATTTGCACCCAATCAAATTATCGTTAAAAACCATTCTTTAAATGAATAAAAAAGTTGTTATAGTAAGTGCTGTACGTACTCCTATTGGTAGTTTTATGGGGAGTTTATCTTCTTTGTCAGCCACAAAATTAGGATCGATGGCCATAAAAGGGGCTATGGACAAAATTAATTTGGACCCAACCAAGGTCGATGAAGTCTATATGGGAAATGTTGTTCAAGCTGGTGTTGGTCAAGCTCCTGCAAGACAGGCTGCCATCGCAGCTGGTATTTCTAATACGGTTCCTTGTACAACGGTCAATAAAGTTTGTGCATCTGGTATGAAAGCGGTCATAAACGCTGCTCAGGCTATTGCATTAGGAGACGCAAATATCGTCATCGCTGGAGGTATGGAAAGTATGAGTAACATACCCCATTACCTTCATTTAAGAAATGCTCATAAGTTTGGTCCCAAAGAAATGGAAGATGGGATGCAAAAAGATGGGTTAGTAGATGCTTTTGATCAGGATGCGATGGGAGTTTTAGCAGACTTGTGTGCTTTAGAACATCAAATATCTCGTGAAGAACAAGACGACTTTGCGATGAAATCTTACCTAAGATCAAAAAAAGCCTGGGAAGAAGGAAAATTTAAGGAAGAAGTGATACCTGTTGAAATACCTCAACGAAAAGGAACGCCTTTGTTATTCGACGAAGATGAAGAATATAAAAATGTCCGTATGGATAAAATTCCAAACCTACGTGCTGTTTTTACTAAGGAAGGTACCGTAACAGCAGCCAATGCATCTACGATTAATGACGGTGCGGGTGCTATGGTTTTGATGAGTGAGGAAAAAGCCTTAGAAATGGGCTTAAGTCCTCTAGCAACCATAAAAAGCTATGCCGATGCTGCACAAGAACCAAAATGGTTTACAACGTCACCATCAAAAGCATTACCCATAGCCCTAGAAAAAGCGAATTTGAAAATTGATGATATCGATTATTTTGAATTAAATGAAGCTTTTTCTGTTGTGGGTCTGGTGAATATGAAATTGTTAGGTCTAGACGATTCGAATGTTAATGTAAATGGCGGTGCTGTTTCATTAGGACATCCTCTAGGCTGTAGTGGGGTCAGAATATTAATAACTTTAATTAATGTTTTAAAACAGAACAATTCAAAGCTTGGAGCAGCTGCTATATGTAATGGTGGCGGTGGAGCCTCAGCAATGATATTAGAAAGAAATTAATTTGAATTCCATTTTTTAAATGAATTACGGAGTATGTAACTTAAGTATTGTTCCACTTCGATTAGAAGATTCTGATCGAAGTGAATTAGTTTCTCAAGTACTCTATGGTGATTTATTTGAAGTTCTTGAAATCTCTAAAAAGTGGTGTAAAATTCGTTTGTCTGATGATCAATATGAGGGTTGGATCGATACTAAACAATACAAAAGCATCTCAATTACTGAGTTTGAGAAATTAATTCAACGTTCGCCAATACGTTCAACCCATTTATTAGATGTTGTAACTACAAATACCTCCTCCCTTCTGCCGATTTGCCTTGGAAGTAATGTAGCCATTTCAGAATTTTTAAATCATACTTTTGAAGGAGAAACAAACCAAAAAAAATTAAATAAAACAAGCCTCACAGAATTCGCACAAATGTATTTGAACAGCCCCTATCTTTGGGGAGGTAAAACACCCTTTGGCATTGACTGTAGCGGTTTTACACAAATGGTTTATAAATTATGTGGGTATTCGTTACTACGAGATGCAAGTCAACAAGTCACTCAAGGCGAAGCCTTAAGTTTTATAGCAGAAAGTGAAGCTGGAGATTTGGCTTTTTTTGACAATGAAGAAGGAGAAATTATCCATGTCGGGATTTTATTAGACCACCACCATATTATCCATGCGCATGGTAAAGTACGAATCGATCGACTGGATCAGTCTGGAATATTTAATGTAGAAAATCAAAAACACACCCATAAACTAAGAGTTATTAAACGAATGGTATAAAAAAAGCTTCTATTTATTAGAAGCTTTTTTTGAGTAGAAACAACAATTTTAGTTTTGTTCTAATATGGTTTTCATTTCTTTTTCTTTTGCATCCATTCCAAGTAGCCCATAAATTCCTTTTAAAGTTTTTATAATATCCATGGATTCGGGGCGTAATTTTGAAGCAGATTCTAAATAGGGCAATGCCTCTTGATATATTTTATTTTTTTCTTCTTTTAAAACATCATATCGATCGTAATCAGCGTTGGAAGTTCCTAGGCTATTCATTTCTTCAATAATTACTTTTTCGCCATCTAATATTAATTGAGCTTTATTAATTAGTGCTTCAGCGTAGTTAGGGTTTATTTCTATGGCTTTAGAGTAATACTCCATCGCTTCGTCTTTTTCACCATTGTTAGCACTTGCAACCCCTAAATTGTAATATAAATCAGAATTATTTGGATCGCTTTTGATCAACTCACTAATAATTCTTTTATAATTCGTCATATCACCGCTTGTATAATATAATTCAGCTTCAGCGTACATCAAATTTTTATCATTGGGTGATTCCGCTCTGGCCTTTTTCATTAATTCAGTAGCTTTTTCTTTTTTTCCCTGATCTAGATAAATAAAAGTCATATTTTTTAAAATAGTTCCTTTTTTAGATTTTGAAAATTTACTTCTAGGAATTACGTATTCTCCCCTTTTCACTAACAAATCTCTCTCTACTTTTGAAGAAAATTTAGTTTCCTCTTTGGTTCCCTTTTTAGTTGCATAAAACTCTTCAGTGATACCCGTATAACCTATATCCATAAGCTCCTCATAACGTTTTATCGCTAAATCGTAGTCTTTTCCATCGGTAGCTAAAGAGGCAGCATAATATAGAAATATAGTGTCATTTTTTCGGAGGGTATAACCTCGAAAGATTTTTTTAGAGCCTTCGATATACTTTTGATTTTTCTGATCTAATTGAGCACTATTAATTAATGCAATTCCAACCTCTTCCAATCCTTGTGTTGCATCCGTTGCATATTTACTATTCTTGTTAATGGAAAGGACATTTTCAAATGAAGTAGCTGCCATATTTAATTTTTCATAATCATTGCCTGCAGCGCCTAAATAAGCTTGCCCAACTATTAAGTGGTATTGTTCTTTAGTAGAAGACTCGGCATTGTCAACCAAACTTTCAATGGAAGCTAATGTGGAAATTGCCTCCGAAAAATTGCCAGACTTAATTGATTTTTGAGCAGTTTTAATTTCTTTTTTCTGACCAAATGTAATCGCAGAAACTAGTAATAAACCTATTACTAAAAATTGTTTTTTCATTGTTGTTTTGATTTATTTATATTTTTTTTATTCTTCTTCATTAATTGTGCCAGAATCGTTGGTTTCATTAGAATTATTTTCAGGGATAATTACATTACCCTCTTCGTCAAGTTCTAACTCCTCGTCATCAGACATAACTTTTGCAACAGCAGCAATGGCATCTCCGTCTCTAACCTTAATTAGACGCACTCCTTGAGTGGCCCTACCCATCACTCTTAAATTATCAATTTCCAATCGAATTGCAATTCCGGATTTATTAATAATCATTAAATCATCACTATCGGTTACATTTTTGATGGCTACAAGGTTTCCTGTTTTTTCAGTAATACTGATGGTTTTTACACCTTTACCACCACGATTCGTAATTCTGTAATCATCTAAACTTGATCGCTTTCCATAACCATTCTCTGAAACTACCAATACGTCAGATTCCGATTCGTTGATAGTAATCATACCTATAACTTCATCGGTATCATTGTTTAAACGAATACCTCGAACACCAGAGGCATTTCTTCCCATTGATCTTGTTTTTTCTTCTTCAAAGCGTATGGCTTTACCAGATTTAACTGCTAACATCACTTGGCTATCTCCGGTTGTTAACTTTGCTTCTAGTAACTCGTCGCCTTCTTTGATCGTAATGGCATTAATACCATTTGTTCTAGGTCGTGAATATTGCTCTAGAGAGGTCTTTTTAACTTGACCATTTTTGGTTGCCATGATTACATAATGGTTGTTTATGTATTCTTCATCTTTTAAATCTTGTGTACAGATAAAGGCTTTAACCTTATCATCTTGTCCAATATTGATTAGATTTTGTATGGCTCTACCTTTTGAAGTTCTGGTTCCTTCAGGAATTTCGAAAACACGCATCCAGAAACATTTTCCAGTTTGTGTAAAAAACAACATATACTGATGGTTGGTACCAACAAACAAATGTTCCAAAAAGTCTTCATTTCGAGTGGATGAAGCTTTTGCTCCCACTCCTCCTCGATTCTGTTTTTTGTACTCCGTTAAAGAAGTTCGTTTAATATAACCAGCATGAGAAATAGTAATCACAACTTTTTCATCGGGGATTAAATCAGTAATACTTACATCACCTCCAGCATATTCAATGACAGATCGACGTTCATCGCCATATTTTGTTCTAATTTCTTCCAGCTCATTTTTTATAATAGACATTCTTAACTCTTTACTAGCCAATATATCTTTATAACCTTGAATGGTTTTCATTAACTCTTCATACTCACTACGTAATTTATCCTGTTCTAGACCCGTTAATTGTCGGAGTCTCATTTCGACGATAGCCTTTGCTTGAATCTCAGAAAGTTTAAAAGCTTCAATAAGTCGCTCTCTTGCTTCATCAGCATTTTTTGAAGAACGTATCAATCGTATTACTTCGTCAATATTATCAGAGGCGATAATTAAACCCTCTAAAATATGAGCACGTTCTTCTGCTTTTTTTAATAGGTATGTAGTTCGTCTAACAACCACTTCGTGACGATGTTCAACAAAATAATGAATTAATTCCTTTAGGTTAAGTAAACGAGGACGCCCGTTAACCAGACAAATGTTGTTAACACTAAAGCTAGATTGCAATGCAGTGTATTTGTACAACATGTTTAACACGATGTTAGGAATGGCGTCTCTTTTTAAAATATAAACGATACGCATTCCCTTTCGATCCGATTCATCTCGTATATTCGATATACCTTCAATTTTCTTTTCATTAACAAGATCAGCAGTCTTTTTAATCATGTCTGCTTTATTAACTTGATAAGGAATTTCAGAAACTATGATACATTCTCTACCGTTAACTTCTTCAAACGAAGCTTTTGCTCGCATAACTATTTTTCCTCTTCCAGTATGAAAAGCATCTTTAACGCCTTCGTATCCGTATATCACCCCACCCGTTGGAAAATCTGGTGCCTTTACATGCTGCATTAATTCATCAATATCGACATCATTGTTATCGATGTAAGCCATCGTACCATCAATAACTTCTGTTAAATTATGAGGTGGCATGTTGGTAGCCATCCCTACCGCTATTCCAGAGGCACCATTTATAAGTAAACCAGGAATACGTGTTGGTAATACAGTAGGTTCTTTAAGCGTATCATCAAAATTTAATTGATGATCTACCGTATCTTTATCAATATCGGCAAGCATATCTTCAGATATCTTTTGCATTCTAGCCTCTGTATATCGCATTGCAGCTGGGCTATCACCATCAATAGAACCAAAGTTCCCTTGTCCATCAACTAGCATGTAGCGCAAACTCCATTCTTGAGCCATACGAACCATAGCGTCATAAACCGAAGTGTCTCCATGGGGATGATACTTTCCTAAAACTTCACCAACAATTCTAGCAGATTTTTTGTGAGCGCCTGTTGCTCTTATACCTAATTCGTGCATGCCAAATAAAACTCGTCTGTGAACAGGCTTCATACCATCTCTAACGTCTGGTAAAGCACGTGACACAATTACTGACATTGAATAATCAATGTAAGCCGATTTCATTTCATCCTCAATATTGATCGGGATCAATTTTTCGCCTTCAGCCATATATTTTTATTTTAATTTTTTTAGTAGTAATTAGTAAAAAGCAAGATACATTAATTGCTAATTTTTAAACAAAAAAACAAGTCAAAAAATAACTATTTTATTAACAAATAAAGGGTTGTAAAACGTTAATAACTATCTAGGTTATTATTTTGAAATTTGTAAGATTTATAATGCAAAACAGGATTGTTTTTTTGTACTTTTAAATTAATAAATTTTTGACGTATTGGCATAAATTAATTTGGTACACTTATTGCAATTTTTTATTCCGAAAAACTTTGGTTTTAATAATTATTAATAAAAAATAGTTAAAGAGAATAAGTGGTAAAAAACAATCATTATCTTTGTTTATACTGCTATTAAAATTAAATAAGATTAAAAAATACTTGAATAGACTTGGCATACCAAAACGGTTAAGTATTTTAAAAGAGATATAACGATTATGGATGATAACTTTTCACCAAGAGTAAAAGATGTGATTGCTTTCAGTAAAGAGGAGGCTTTACGATTAGGACACGAATTTATAGGTACTGAACATTTAATGTTAGGTTTGCTTCGCGATGGTAATGGTAAAGCGGTTTCTATTTTAAATACATTGGATATTGATTTAAATTACCTGCGTAGAAAAGTTGAAATATTAAGTCCCGCTAATCCTCATACTGCATCCAATAGCAATGATAAAAAAAACCTTCATTTAACAAGACAGGCAGAAAGAGCACTAAAAACAACTTTTTTAGAAGCAAAGCTTTTTCAAAGCGCTTCCATTAATACAGCTCACTTATTACTGTGTATTCTAAGAAATGAAAATGACCCTACGACCAAACTTTTAAACAAAATGAAAATTGACTACGATGGCGTTAAAGATTTATTTAAATCTTTAATTTCGAGTGATGAAGATTTTCGTGATTCTCCTAGCTCAGAAGCCTTTCCCAACGAAGACTTACCCGCTGACCAATCGGGTAAAGAAAATTTATTTACTGGAAGCGCCACGAAGACCAATAAAAAATCAAAAACACCCGTTTTAGATAACTTTGGGCGTGACCTAACCCATTTAGCCATTGAGGGAAAGTTAGATCCTGTAGTGGGCAGAGAAGGAGAAATTCAACGTGTTTCACAGATATTAAGTAGGCGAAAAAAGAACAATCCATTATTAATCGGTGAACCAGGAGTTGGTAAATCTGCAATTGTAGAAGGTTTAGCTTTACGAATAGTCCAAAGAAAGGTTTCAAGAATTCTTTTTGACAAGAGAGTCGTTACGCTTGATTTAGCAAGCCTTGTAGCTGGAACAAAATATCGCGGACAATTTGAGGAGCGAATGAAAGCAGTGATGAATGAAATTGAAAAAAATGATGATATCATTTTATTTATTGACGAAATTCATACTATTGTTGGAGCTGGTGGAGCAACGGGTTCTTTAGATGCCTCCAACATGTTTAAACCTGCATTAGCGAGAGGTGAATTACAATGTATTGGGGCAACAACACTAGATGAATACAGACAATACATCGAAAAGGACGGTGCTTTAGAGCGAAGATTCCAGAAGGTAATAGTAGAGCCTACTAGCGTTGAAGAATCAATTGAGATTCTACAAAACATAAAAGATAAGTACGAAATACATCATCATGTAACTTATACGGATGAAGCGATTCTTGCTTGTGTAAAATTAACCAACCGTTACATGACGGAACGTTTTTTACCTGACAAAGCTATTGATGCGCTTGATGAAGCAGGATCTAGAGTACATATAACCAACATTCATGTTCCTGAAAAGATTTTAGAAATTGAAAGAAAACTAGAAGAAGTTCGTGACTTAAAAAATTCTGTTGTAAAAAAGCAGAAATATGAAGAAGCTGCTAAACTTAGAGATGACGAAAAGAATTTAGAAAAAGAACTCTCTATTGAACAAGATGCTTGGGAAAAAGAATCGCAATTACACCGAGAAGTGGTTTCTGAATCAAATGTAGCAGAAGTTATCTCTATGATGACTGGAGTACCTGTAAATAGAATTGCACAAACCGAAAGCACTAAACTTGCGGCTTTACCGGAACGAATAAAAGGAATGGTTATTGGTCAAGATGACGCTGTTCAGAAAATTACAAAAGCCATACAACGAAATAGAGCAGGTTTAAAGGATCCCAATAAACCCATCGGTTCCTTTATATTTTTAGGACAAACTGGAGTCGGAAAAACGCAATTAGCCAAAGTGTTGGCTCAAGAACTTTTTGATTCTGACAGTGCTTTGATTAGAATTGATATGAGTGAATATATGGAAAAATTTGCCATATCGAGATTGGTAGGTGCTCCTCCTGGATACGTTGGTTATGAAGAAGGTGGGCAACTTACTGAAAAAGTGAGAAGAAAACCCTATTCTATTGTGTTACTTGATGAAATTGAAAAAGCACATCCAGATGTATTTAACATGATGCTTCAAGTTCTAGATGATGGATTTTTAACTGATAGTTTAGGTCGTAAAATTGATTTTAGAAACACGATTATTATCATGACTTCAAATATTGGTTCTCGACAATTAAAAGATTTTGGTCAAGGTGTTGGTTTTGGAACTTCAGCTAAAGCAAATCAGGCAGACACCTATGCAAAAGGTGTTATTGAAAATGCTTTGAAAAAAACATTTGCTCCAGAATTTCTAAATCGAATTGATGATGTGGTTGTATTCAACGCCTTAAGCAGAGAGGATATTCATAAAATTATTGACATTGAATTAATTAAGTTATATGCTAGGATTGACGGATTGGGTTATCAATTAAAACTTTCTAAAAATGCTAAAGATTTTATTGCTGACAAAGGGTTTGATAAAAAATATGGTGCGAGACCACTAAAAAGGGCAATACAAAAGTATATTGAAGATGCTCTTGCAGAGGAAATCATTAACACAAAGTTAAAAGAGGGCGACAGTATCAAAATGGATTTGAATAAAAAAACCAACGAGATTGTAATAAAAATAACAGAAAAAAAGAAAAAAACTGATTCTTAATACCTTTAAATTTGGTAGTGCTTATTATTTCTTAAAAACGTAAAAGAGCACGATATCAAAACAATGAATCATTGTCTATGTCGATGGCACTTAGAAACAAAATCGTATTTTCAATATCTTTAGCTAAAATTCTATCTTCTTCAACTAATGGAACAATTTTTCGGTAGTTATGGATAAAGTTTTCTATCGACTTTGAAGATTTCAAAGGACTCCGAAATGATAAGGCTTGCGAAGCATTCATTAATTCAATAGCTAAAATTCGTTCTAAATTGGTAACTATTTGAAAACATTTTGTTGCAGCATTTGCACCCATACTTACATGATCTTCTTGACCATTAGACGAAACAATAGAGTCTGTTGAAGAAGGTGTAGCAAGTTGTTTATTTTGACTCACTATACTTGCTGCGGTATATTGTGGAATCATAAAACCACTATTGATTCCAGGTTTTTTAATTAAAAATGGTGGAAGGTCTCTTAACCCAGCAATCAGTTGGTAGGTTCTTCGTTCCGATATATTCCCTAATTCAGCTAATGAAATTCCTAAATAATCAAGCGCCATAGCGAGTGGCTGCCCATGAAAATTTCCTCCTGATATAATCTTATTGTCATCCACAAAAATATTAGGATTATCGGTAACTGAATTAATTTCTGTTTTGAATGTTTTAGTTACAAATGTAAGGGTGTCCTTAGAGGCTCCATGTACCTGCGGTATGCATCGAAATGAATAGGGATCTTGAATGCTTTTATTTTTTGAATTAGCAATTTCACTCCCCTCCAAAAGCTCTAAAACTCGCTCCGCAGTTTTAATTTGACCTCGATGTGGGCGAACATAATGGACAAGTGGATCATAGGGACTCATATTACAATTAAACGCGTCAATAGATATGCAGGAAATCAAATCTGACAAATACGAAAGTTTGTGGCTTTTAATTAAAGTATAGATTCCATAAGCACTCATAAATTGTGTTCCATTTAATAGAGCGAGGCCTTCTTTGGCTTGTAACTTAATGGGGGTAATATTTAATTGACTTAAAATCGTTTTTGAAGAACAAATTTCATTTTGATAATATACCTCACCTTTACCGATTAATGGTAAAGCCAAATGTGCTAAAGGAGCTAAATCTCCGGAGGCTCCTAGGCTTCCCAATTCATAAATAACTGGAATAATATTTAAATTATAAAAATCAACTAAACGTTGAACTGTTTTTAATTGTACCCCACTATAACCATAACTTAATGATTGTATTTTGAGTAGTAACATCAATTTCACAATTTGCTTTGGTACCAAATTACCAGTCCCACAAGCGTGTGACATTACAATATTTTCTTGGAGTTTAGTTAAATTATTTGAATCGATTTTTACGTTGTAAAGAGATCCAAATCCAGTATTGATACCGTATATAGGCTGACTGTTATCTGCTATTTTTTTATCTAAGTATTTTTTTGCTTTTTTTATGTTTAAAATTGCTTCATCAGATAATTCTAAAATTTTTTGCTCCTCGATAATTGCTTTTACGGTAGGTAAATCTAGCAATTCAGCACTTATATAGTGGTGTTTTGACATAAGTATAAATCAATTTAAAAAACAAAAATACTAATTCCTTGTTAAGAATACACTTATTTTTAAAACAGTATAAATATTATAGTATTTTTGCGAATTAATAATACCATTTTTATGAAAAATATACTTCTACTACTTTTTGTAATAACTCTATTTTCGTGTCAAAATGAAACTGATTCTTCATATATCATATTTAAAGGGCAACTTTTAAATAACACTGCGAATACTTTAAAAATATCTGGAAACGATTTTGAAAAAGAAATATTTATTACGCAAGATGGTATTTTTTTAGATACGTTATTCGCACAAAATAATGGGTACTACTCGTTACGAATTGGAAGGGAGAGCACCCCTATTTATTTAACAAAAGGTACTTCTCTAAATTTGACTACAGATATTGAACAATTTGATGAGAAGCTCAAGTACTCTGGTGAAACAGCTCCGGAAAATAACTATTTGGCTGCAAAATATTTATTGTCTGAAAGTGAGATGACTTTTGACAAAGTGTATGCTTTACCACAAAAAAAGTTTATAGCAGAAGTTAATAAACTCAACGATAGTTACTCAAATTTACTAAATTCAAGTCCAGGAATTTCTAAAGAATTTAAAAGCAAAGAGTTAAAAGAACTTGAATATGCTCATATTAACAATATTGAGAATTATGAATCATACCATCAATACTTAACAAAAGATCCTACGTTTAAAGCTGACGAAACTTTATATAAGGATTATAAAAAATTCAACTTCAATGATATAGAGGCCTTTAAAACATCTAATGCTTATAAGCGATTATTAGAATCTCATTATCAACGAATCGCCCAAAATGAAGCAACACTTCATGCTAAAGACCTCACTTTAGTTTATCTTGAAACAATCGATACGAGTTTTCCAGACGGTGCTGTAAAGGATGAATTGATGTTCAACTATTTACGTTATGGAATGAAAGCTAATGCAGCATTAGAAGAGGTATATAAACGCTATCAATCTTCCAATCAAAACTCTGAAAACTTGTCCAAAGTAACTAGTTCTTACAAGGTCTTATCGAATTTAACACCAGGTAAAGCCTCTCCTACTTTTACTTACGAAAATTATAAGGGTGGCGAAACTAGTCTACAAGATTTGGCAGGAAAAATTATATATATTGATGTTTGGGCTACTTGGTGTGGACCTTGTTTAAGAGAAATACCCGCTTTAAAAAATTTGGAAAAAGAGTATCACAATAAAAATATAGCCTTTGTTAGCCTTTCGATTGATGAGAAAAAGGATTACCAAAAATGGAGATCAATGATTGCTGAAAGAGCATTGAGTGGTATTCAGCTTATGGCGGACAATAATTGGAAGTCTTCTTTTGTTACTTCCTACGGAATTAGAGGAATTCCAAGATTCATATTGATCGATACCGCGGGTAATATTATTAATTCTGACGCTCCAAGGCCTTCCAATCCAGAAATTAGAACGATATTAAATAATTTACTTTAATTCTCATTATTTAATTTTTTCAGTTTTTTATTCATTACAAAAAACCAAAGTGGTTGTAGTAACGCAATCAACATCATTCCTGGGTAACCCGTTGGCATTTGTGGGCTGGATTCTATCGATTTTAGCAGTTGATATTTTTTACTGCCATTATAATGATGATCTGCATGACGAGATAAATTAAACATCATACTTCTACCAATAATATGATCTGAATTCCAGGAATGGTAGTGTTTAACTTTTTCATATCTGCCGTTTTCGTTTTTTTTTCTTAAAAGACCGTAATGTTCAATATAATTTACGGTTTCCAAAAGCACTATCCCAATAATAGCTGCTATTAAAAAGGATAAAAGAACTTTAACACCAAAAAGAAAAAATATGGTCGAAACTAGCAAAACATTCAAAATTGTATAAACAACCATTCTGTTTTCAAGAGAAAAAATAAATTTATTGCGCATGCGCATTCGTTTATTTTCTAGTTTCCAAGCCTCGATATAACTTCCAAAATGAGATCGAAACCAAAATAGAAATAGGAGCTCATTTTTTCTCGCCGTTGCAGCATCCTTTGGAGTAGCAACATTTAAATGATGTCCTGCATTATGATAAGGTAAAAAATGGGTGTTTAAAGAAGTTAATAATAATAGTTCGCCAAGGTATTGTAGTCCTTTATTATTTCGATGTCCTAATTCATGACCAAGGTTGATTCCACTTACTCCTAACATTATACCTATACTTGACATTCTACCATAAAATTCTATGGACCCAACTACCGTAGTATCAATCACAAATAAAAATTTTATTAATAAAAAGAGATGTAAGGGAATTATCAATAAAATAATCCAATCATAAAAAGTGTCCTCTTTCATTTTAGATTCAAGACTTTTATCAATATTACTTGGGTCTGGCTGAAAAAAAAGTTCGATCAATGGAACCAAACCAAAGTAAATTAAAACTGGTAATAAGGTTTTCCAACCAGTGCTTACTAAAGAAATATAAACAACTAATGGAAGGCTATAAATAAATAAAAAATAATATTTTTTCATGGTTGTAGCTGCTATGAACATAAATACCTTAACTATGGGACTAATATACTAAAATTAAGTGTTTTATTTTTACGTGCCCCTACCTCCAATACCAAACAAAATAATATATTTGTGGTCCTTAAAATTTTGGAAATAATTACTTATAAATACTGCTTTAACTAGAGATAAAATATGATAAAAGAAATAACATTATCAGATATACACAAAGATCTTGGGGCAAAAATGGTCCCATTTGCTGGGTACAACATGCCTGTTTCGTACGAAGGCGTAAATCTTGAACACGAAACTGTTCGTGAAAATGTCGGAGTCTTCGATGTATCACATATGGGAGAATTTTTAGTATTAGGCCCAAATGCACTTAAATTAATTCAGAAAGTCACTAGTAATGATGCCTCGAAATTAGTTGACAATCAGGCACAGTATAGTTGTTTCCCAAACGCCACAGGTGGTATTGTTGATGATTTAATCGTTTACCGAATAAACAATGAAAAATGGCTCTTGGTAGTCAACGCATCCAATATCCAAAAAGACTGGGATTGGATTAATAGCCAAAACGAGATTGGTGCGGAACTTAAAAATATTTCGGAAGATTATTCCCTATTGGCAATTCAAGGACCAAAAGCAGTTCAAGCCATGCAATCGCTTACCTCAATTGATCTAAGTGCTATTAAATTTTATCATTTTCAAATTGCTGATTTTGCAGGTATTGAGAACATTATTATAAGTGCAACTGGATATACTGGTAGTGGTGGATTTGAAATTTATTGCAAAAACGATGAGGCAGAACAGATTTGGGAAGAGGTTTTTAAGGCAGGAAGTAATTTTGGCATCAAACCAATTGGTTTAGCAGCCAGAGATACTTTAAGACTAGAAATGGGCTATTGTTTATATGGTAACGATATAAACGATTCGACTTCGCCCATCGAAGCAGGTTTAGGTTGGATTACTAAATTCAGTAAAAAATTTACTAATTCTGAAAATTTATTAAGACAAAAAGAACACGGAACTCACCGACGACTAGTGGCATTCGTGTTGGATGAAAGAGGAATTCCTCGTCAAGGGTATGCTATTTTAGATAACCAAGGAACTAAAATTGGTGAAGTAACGAGTGGTACCATGGCCCCTTCTTTAAGCAAAGGAATAGGGATGGGATATGTTCCAAATGATTTAAAATCTATTGGCACAAAAATTTATATTCAAATTCGTAAAAAATTAATAGCAGCAACAATAGTTAAGTTACCTTTTTATAAAGGGATTTAACGTCATAAACATATTTGGGAAATAGAATTTTAATATTAGGAGCTAGTGGTTTTATAGGTAATAGACTATATAAGGAACTGCTTCCTTATTTTGATGTTTATGGAACCTATAATTCGCCAAATTTAGAATTTGAAAATAATACAATCATGTTTCATTTTGACATGAAAAATGATAATATTGGTTCGATATTAACTACTCTGAAGCCAAATTTTATTATCTCTAGCTTAAAAGGTGATTTTAATGATCAACTTAGCGTCCACCAAATAATATTAGATTATGTTCTTGAAACACTCGATTGTAAAATCATATATCTTTCAAGTGAACGTGTGTTCGATGCTAAAGGAAAATTTCCAAGTTATGAAGAGGATATCCTTTCTTCCAATTCTGCAGTTGGAAAATTTAAAATAAAACAAGAAAAAGCTATTGGTAAACTTCCTTCCTGTAAATATGCGATAGTACGATTACCGATGGTTTTAGGCATTAATTCTCCCAAAATAATTCAATTAAAAGAGGCCTCTAAACACAAAGCAGAGTTTGAGGTTTTTCCAAATTTGGTGATTAGTGCTACTACTGTCAATAAAATAGCACAACAAATTCATTATATAATCAATAAAAATTTAGAAGGAATATTTCATCTTTCTAGCAACGATTTAATTCATCATTCCGAATTGTTTTATGAAATAACCAATAAACTTGAATTAAAAAAAGTTACATTCAAGAAAGTCTACACCTCGAATAAAGATCGCTATCTCGCTCTACTTCCAAAACAAAATCAACTTCCAAAAAATTATCAAATAACACTTAAAGAAATTATTGATGATTGTGTATTGCATGAGGCTGTTGAATCCCTAAAAGATAATTAAAAAGAAGCATCTCACTTCACTTGTTCGTTTCCTTCATTTTTATATTTTTGTAGAACTTAAAAACACAAACTATGGGAAGAGCTTTTGAGTTTCGAAAGGCTAGAAAAATGAAACGATGGTCAGCAATGTCCAAAGCCTTTACACGTATTGGAAAAGATATTGTGATGGCTGTAAAGGAAGGTGGGCCAAATCCAGACGCCAACTCTCGATTACGAGCAGTTATTCAGAACGCGAAAGCGGTTAATATGCCAAAGGATAATGTAGAAAGAGCTATAAAAAAAGCAACTGAAAAAGGTCAAGGAGATTTTAAAGAAGTATTGTTTGAAGGTTATGCTCCTCACGGAATTGCAATATTGGTAGAAACAGCTACAGACAATAACACCAGAACAGTCGCTAACGTTAGAGCTTGTTTTAGTAAGTGTGATGGTAATATGGGGACTTCTGGTTCTGTAGTTTTTATGTTTGATCATACCTGTAACTTTAGAATTAACCCAACAGAAGTAGATTTAGAAGAATTAGAATTGGAACTAATAGATTATGGTGTAGAAGAAGTATTTGAGGATGAAGACGGTATTTTAATTTATGCACCTTTTGAAAGTTTTGGAAGTATTCAAAAAGTATTAGAGGAAAAAGAGTTTGAAATATTATCTTCTGGATTTGAACGTATACCACAAGTAACAAAAAAACTTACTAAAGAGCAGACCGCTGATGTAGACAAATTATTAGAAAAATTAGACAACGATGATGACGTTCAAAATGTGTATCACACAATGGATGAATCTTAAAAATTTGTGGAAATTAAAATAGTTTTAAGTGTATTTTTTAACCTTACCTACACTACCCACAAAAAATTTTTTTAATATTTTTAAATCTGCATCAATATCGCCCGTAGGATCAAAAGATTTGCCAATAGTAATTGTTTTGGTTTTATAATCCATAGAGGTTGGAATAATAGGTACATTAGCTTTCAGGGCTATATAGTAAAAACCTGTTCGCCATTTTTGAACTTTTTTCCGAGTTCCTTCCGGAGACATTCCTAATCTAAACTCCTTTTTAGAGTTAAAAATAGAGGCTATGGCTTCCACTTTATTTTGATTATTTGATCTATCAAGCGGTGCTCCGCCAACCCACCTAAAGTAATAACCAAAAGGCCAAACAAACAACTCTTTTTTACCTACGAAGTTTACCATAACACCAAGCACTTTTCTCGATAGAATAGCTATTATGAAATCACTCCAACTGGTATGTGGAGCAACTATAATGACCACTTTTTTTAGATTATGCTCATTAAAATCTCCAATGATTTTCCAACCAAGAATATGGTATAATATGAATTTATAAACAGTCATTTTTTCTAATAAATTTAATGCTTAGTAGTAATAAATCAAGCACTTAAGTGGTGGTATTGTTTGCCTATGATTACATTTTTAAGTACATAGCCCTTACTTTTTCACGAGTCATAATATTTTTCCACTCTTTTCCTAACGCATTTTCCCATAATGGCTCTAAACTTAAGGCAACATTAATCATAGTTTCCATCTGTTCTTCTGTTAGATTGGAACAAATACCCCTTGGAATATCTATTCCATGTTTTTTAACCATTTTTTTAAAAATTGCAACTCCCTCTGGATAATAATCCTCTAGATAATTAAAAACAATACAATTTCCGATACCATGTTTTGTTCCTAGCACAAAACCTAATCCATAACTCATCGCATGGGCCACTCCTACTTGTGAATATGCAATACTCATTCCTCCATGCCAAGAAGCCATCATCAGTTTACCATTCTTTTCCTCATCTGATAAATTATTGTCTTCTAGATAAACTTCTAAACATAATTCATAGGCTTTTTCTCCATAACTTTGGCTAAAGTCATTTAAAAAGGTACCTTCTAAAGATTCTACACAATGAATAAAACAGTCCATACCTGTGTAAAACCATTGATTTTTTGTCACTCCTTTCAATAATAATGGATCTAATACAACTTGGTCAAAAGTGGTATAGTCACTATTAATGCCTAATTTTCTAACAGGCCCCGATAATACACAAGTTCTTGACACTTCCGCTCCAGTTCCAGAAATTGTTGGTATCCCCACGTGATAGATAGATTTTGTTTTTATTAAATCCCACCCTTGATAATCTGCCGCGCTCCCTTCGTTAGTGAGCATTAGGGATACTGCTTTTGCTAAATCCATAATAGATCCACCTCCTATTCCAATTATTCCTGAGGGAAGATGGTTAAATTCCGATCCTATTTCTTTGACTAAGGCGTCAACTTGGGATGTTTTTGGCTCTTCTTTAGCAGAAGCAAAAATTAATTTATCATTATACTTTAATTCTAATTTGTCGACTAAAGATCCTGAATGATTAAAAACATCATCTACAATAAAAATAAATGGCGCTTGTTTTTTTCGTTTTAAATCTAATATCGATGTTAATTGGTTAAAACTTCCTTTACCAAAAACAACTCTTGGTACCATTGGAAAGTTTCTATATTCATTATTTACAGCCATGAGATTGGTAGTTGCTAATTATTTTTATTTAGTAGTTTGTTTGCTTTGAGCAGATCTTCTGGAGTATCAATTTCTACCGCATTTTTTGTAGTAGAAATAGCTAATTTAATTTTTTTTCCATATTCAAGATATCGAAGGCATTCAATTTTTTCGGAGGCTTCTAAATTTCGCATCGGTAAATGATAAAAATCCATTAGTGCTTTTTTCCTAAAAGCATAGATTCCTTTGTGTTCATAATATTCCATTGGAATTGAACGGTCTCTTGGATATGGAATGGGAGATCTCGAGAAGTACAAAGCATAATTATTTTTATCGACGATTACCTTAACAAAATTTGGATCATTCACTTCGTTCCAATCAGTCATTTTCGTCATCAACGTTGCTAAGTCGACATTGTTTGCGTCTTTACCATTAAATATCTTTAAAACCTTCTCTAAATCTTCTTTTGTTGTAAAAGGCTCATCTCCCTGAACATTGACAACAATATCAACCTCCATAAATTCTATGGCTTCAGCAATTCGATCACTACCACATTCATGTTCTTTTTTACTCATGATTGCTATACCGCCATGTGCTTTTATTTCTTCAAATATAATTTCACTGTCCGTAACAACGTATACTTCATCAAAAAGCTGTGTTGCTTTTGTAGACTCGTAGGTCCTTACTATAACAGATTTACCTCCTAAATCTTGCATTAATTTACCAGGAAACCTTGTAGCAGCGTAGCGTGCTGGAATCATTGCTATTTTCTTCATTTTAGAAAATCTCATTAAATTTAATTCAAAAATATAAAGATTATTACTGTGAATAGAGATTTTTTTTGGTTTTTATAAACTAATTATATAAAAAAATTGTGTCTAATGATTTTTTACACCAAAGGGTCAAGAAAACAAAGGAACAATACAATAGGATAAAAAATTAATTAGATGTTAAAAAAATCATCTTTAAATCCTATTAAATATAATTTTTTCTTAGCTCTAGTAATTGCAGTGTAAAGCCATCTTAAATAATCTTTATCCACCCCATTGGGCAAATAGGGTTGTTCGACAAAAACAGTATCCCACTGACCTCCTTGTGATTTGTGACAAGTAATCGCATACGAGAATTTTACTTGTAGAGCGTTAAAGTAGATGTTTTTTTTAACCGATAAAAATTTTTTGTATTTGGAAGTTTCATGTGCGTAATCCTTAAGCACCTCTTGATATAATTTATTAGAGTCCTCAAAAGACAAAGAAGCTGTATCCGATGATAAGGTATTTAAAATTAATACGGTTTCAAAAGCAGACATTGTTGGATAATCAACCATTTGGACGTTGACGGTAGCAAATTTAAATCCATATAATTCTTTAATACTATAGATTTCTAATATTTCTATAATATCACCGTTGGCAATAAACCCTGCAGTACTGTTTGTGTCAATCCAAAAATAATTATTTTTAACCACCATTAGATGGTCTCCAACAGACAATTCTTCTTCTTTAAATAATATTCTACTTCGTATATTCTGATTGTATAAAAATGCTCTTTTATTGGATCTAACAATAAAAACACTTTCTTCATCATTGGAGTTTAGATAACTATCTTCGAGAGCACTCATCAATTCTTGGCCGTCGTAGGGTCTTATTATATCAGTAAAATTTTCTTTATCAAACTTAAATGTGTCATAAAATTGATCCTTTAAATTTTCTCTTATATTGGATGCATTCCATAAAATTCCACTTTCTTTTTCTTGGCGAACTACTTCATTCAATTCGATCGCTATAACTGTTTTTCCATAGTGACTTTCTAATCTAGATTTGTCGAGTGCTGGACTTATATCTAATTTAATTGGTGGAAGTTGCGCAGTATCTCCTATTAAAATTAGTTGACAATGATGCCCGCTGTAAACATATTGAATTAAATCACTCAAGAGTGATCCTGTTTCAAATAACATCGAATCTGAATTTGTATCTGGAATCATCGAAGATTCATCGACTATAAAAACAGTGTTTTTATGTTTGTTTTTTTGAAGTGAAAAAGAAATACCTCCACCACTTTTTGATTTAGGATAGTAAATTTTTTTGTGAATGGTAAATGCTTCTTTTTTGGCGTAATTACCAATCACTTTTGCGGCACGACCCGTAGGTGCAAGTAAAATTAAATTTTTTTTTATTTTCCAACTATTTTTGACCAATGTTCCAACAATTGAAGTTTTTCCAGTTCCCGCAAAACCCTTTAACAGGAATAATTCATTATAATTTTGATTGATTAAAAAATTAGAAATGAGATTTAATGCTCTATCTTGCATAACAGTGGGGTTATGAGAAAAGTCTTTTAGTAAATCTAAATAAAAGTTGGAACTATTCATTATTTCTTTGAACCTATAAGGCGTTAAATATAGTTATGTTTTTTTCAGAAATTACTTTTACGGTTAAAAAAAAATTGTAGATTTGCGTTAAACCATTTTTAAAAAAAATAAACCTCATACATCAACTATGATTTTAAACATTATACTCGGCATTTTATTTTGTGTTGGACTTGTGTATCTGATGGAAAAATATGTTCCCTTGAAATATAATCCAACAATATCTGTATTTCTTTGGGTGATAATTGTATTCTTGGGATACAGCCTTTACAAATCCATTATAGGACCTGTAGAATTTAATAAAATAAAACAAGTACGATACGCAAAAGTGATAAAAAATTTAAAAGATATTCGAATATCCGAACTAGCTCATCAAGAAATAGAGGGTAAATTTTCGGGCGATTTCGATAGCTTAGTTCAGTTTATCGATACCGCAAAGTTTGCAATTATACAACGTCGTGATACGAGTTATGCAGATGTAGAAAAGAACAGAGCGTTTGGTCTAGACGCCCAAGAAGGTGGATATTACATAGAAGAAATTATTGTTGACACCCTGCGCTTTGCCTCTGTTAAAGATTCTTTATTTGGCGATTCAGATCGATATAAAACCATGATGTATGTACCTGATGTTGACAACAAAGAAATGACTGAAGGTACCAAATTTCAACTCAAAGCTGGAAAATTTGAGAAAAATGACGTATTCTATTCCGTATTTGAAGCAAGTGTGGCGAAAAGATTAATACTTAGTGATCAAGATACTGACCTAATCTATCAAGAAGAGCAATTAGTTTCAGTAGACGGAATCAATGGACCTACGGTTAGAGTTGGTACCATGAACGATATTGATACCGGTGGTAATTGGCCAAAATTATATGACACACCAAAAAAATAAAATACACCCACAAAATCACCATAAATTGTCCGTTCAATTAACCTTGTCCGGACTTTCTTTTTTAGTGACTAGTAATTCCTCCAATAAAACTATTGTTTTTTTAGAGAAAAAATTTGATCAAACTGTCAGTCCAGAAGAATTACTTCTCGTATTACAGTCCGAATTAAACAACAATGTTATTTTTGATACTTTGTTCTCTCAAATAAATTTTATTTATCATACGAGATTATATACATTGACTCCTACTCATCTTTTCGACCCATCAAAATCCAGTGACTATTTAAAGTTTAACGCTAAAATTTTGAAAAATGATTACATCGCTCATGATACTATCGAAAATCATAACCTCACTGTTGTTTATGTTCCATTTGTAAATATCAATAATTTTTTATTTGAAAAATTTGGCGATTTCAATTATTACCATTCGACTACACTATTGTTGGAGCAAGTTCTTAAAAGTGAAAAAGTCTTTAAGCTACCAAAAATATATTTAAATATTTTTTCGAATACTTTTGATTTAGCAGCCGTTAAAAATGGGAAACTATTGATGTGTAATTCATTTGAATTTAATTCTCCAGAGGACTTTGTATACTACATATTGTTTTGCTTAGAGCAACTGAAAATGAATCCAGAGACCATAGATTTATTTGTATCTGGAACTATTGAAAAGGAAGACCCAAATTATTCTATTTTGTTTAAATATGTTCGTAATGTTTCCTTTTTTAATTCTAAAGTTACCTTTGAAAAACCAGGTGCTGGGAAATCGCACCATAACATTCTTTTAAAACAGTTTCATTGAGAATTATTTCTGGAAAATACAAGGGAAAAAGATTAGTTGCGCCAAAAAAATTACCCGTTAGACCAACCACTGATTTTGCAAAAGAAGCACTTTTTAACATCTTGATGCATCGGTTTAATTTCGATGAAATATCATTGTTGGATCTTTATGCAGGAACTGGAAATATAAGTTATGAGTTTGGTTCTAGAGGAACTAAAGATATTACTGCTATCGATTCCTACTATGGATGTGTAAAATACATTAACAGTATTTCCGAAGAATTAAACTTTTCAATAAAAACTATAAAATCAGATGTATTGAAATATTTAGGAAGTACTGTTACTAAGTCTTCCGTCGTTTTCGCTGATCCTCCCTACAATCTAAGTATGGATGCTTTTATGTTAATCATTAACACTGTTTTTAATCGTGATTTACTTCATGAAGAGGGATTGTTAATTATTGAACATTCAAAACATACCGACTTATCAAGAAACCCTCATTTTACAGATGCCCGCCGATACGGTGGTTCCGTATTTAGTTTTTTTGAAAAATAAAAAAGCAGACCTATAAGCCGGATTCTGTAATAGCAAAAGCTAATTCTCATCATTTATCTAAAAAAATTGTTGCCAATTTTTTTTATCTGCCTACCCTCCTACATTGGGCGGGAACCCTCAATTGTAAGTTTACATGGCATTGCACCGCATAGAGTTTACCTGATTTCACTACAGCATTACCTGTACATCCTTTCTGCTGCACTAGTCCTCATACGAATACGTATTGACGGCTGTTAGCCGCTATGCTCCCCTATGGTGTCCGGACTTTCCTCCTTAATTACAAAATTAAGACGATGAGACGGTCTGCCTGACAAATGTAAATTAAATTACGTTATTTGTTAATAAAAACAGAAAAAATTGAATCACTTTATTGCCTTACACAAAAGACTATATTTATATTTGTTTGAAGCTAATTTATGGAACATTTTATTGTATCTGCTAGAAAGTATAGACCCACTCATTTTAAAGATGTTGTTGGGCAAGAAGCTATTACAAACACTTTAGAAAGCGCTATAGAAAAAAACCATCTCGCACAGGCATTGTTGTTCACAGGGCCACGTGGAGTTGGTAAAACAACTTGTGCGCGTATTCTTGCAAAAAAAATTAATCAGGATGGTTCTGAAAACGAGAATGAAGATTTTGCTTTTAATATTTTTGAACTAGATGCCGCTTCAAATAATTCAGTTGATGATATCAGAAATTTAATTGATCAAGTACGAATACCTCCGCAGGTTGGTAACTATAAAGTATATATCATAGATGAAGTTCATATGCTCTCCTCTGCTGCTTTTAACGCTTTTCTAAAAACACTAGAAGAACCTCCAAATCATGCCATTTTTATCTTAGCTACCACCGAAAAACATAAAATCATTCCCACTATACTCTCAAGGTGTCAAATTTTTGATTTTAGAAGAATTAGTGTAAAAGACACTAAAAATCATTTAGCAAATGTTGCTAAATCCGAAGGGGTCGAAGCTGCAGATGATGCTTTACATATTATTGCACAAAAGGCGGATGGAGCATTGCGTGATGCCTTGTCAATCTTTGATCGAGTGGTCAGTTTTTCTGGAAAAAAATTAACAAGAGAGGCCGTCACTGAAAATTTAAATGTCCTTGATTATTCCTATTATTTTGAAATAACAGACTTATTGATAGAAAACAAAATTCCAGATTTATTAATTCTTTTCAATGCTATCTTGTCTAAAGGATTTGATGGTCATCATTTCATAATGGGCTTAGCCTCCCATTTCAGAGATTTACTCGTTTCTAAAACTCCTGAAACCATTCAACTATTAGAAGTAGGTGAGCAAGTAAAAAAAATGTATTTAGAACAATCTAGAAAAACCTCGCCCACTTTTTTAGTGACTTGTATCGATCAAGCCAATAACTGCGACTTGAAATATAAAACAAGTAGAAATCAGCGATTACTGGTGGAATTATGCTTAATGCAAATGGCATCGATTACTTTTGATTCCGAAATCACCAAAAAAAAAAAAAATAAATCCAACAACCATGGAATAAATAGTTTAAGTATTATTCCTCCCGCGTACTTTAAAAAAAATAATGTTAATACCAAAGATCAAGAAAATGAAGAGGTCCTAGTTTCTAAAAAAATAACTCCAGCTGCCATAAATAAAGAAACAAAAATAGATCAAAACTTTACTAAACAAATTAAAGAGGAAAAAACTAAAATTGAGTTATCGATCGATCGATCTCATAAAAAATCTGCTTTTTCTATAGCCAGTATAAAAAAGAAAAAGGAACTTTTAAAAATAATAAATGATAATAAACCAGATGAGGCAGAAAAACCTAAAAATTCATTTACAGAAAAAGAGTTTCAATCAGCTTGGAGTGAATTTACCAAAAAAATAGATGGAGAAGGTAAATATAATTTATTGTCTCATTTAACAATGTCAAAACCACTCCTAGAAGGTACTTCAATTAACTTAGTTTATCCAAATCATACGATAAAAACTGAAGTGGAAAGAGCGCAGCATGATATTCTCTCATTTATCAAAGATAAACTTCAAAATTATGATATTAACTTAGCGATAACTGTAAACGAAACAGCAGAAAAAAAATATGCCTATACTCCTATTGAAAAATATGAAAAATTAATAGAAAAAAATCCTTTATTAGATACGCTAAGAAAAGAATTAGGATTAGAATTATAATACGTTAAAAATGTTAGGACTAAAATTGCCGACAGATCCAAGATGGGTCAATATAGCTGAAAAAAATATACAGGAGATTTTAACTGATCATGCGTTTTGCGAAATTAAAGCCGCATCAACTGCCATCTCTTTAATGGTATCCTTTCCTGAGTATACGGAGTTAGTTAAAGAAATGCCCAGTCTTGCAAAAGAAGAAATGTGTCATTTTGAATTAGTACATAAAATTATAATTGATAGAGGATGGACACTGGGAAGAGACCGCAAAGATCATTACGTTATTAAATTATTATCTTTCTTTCCAAAAGGAGGAAGTAGAACTACGCAATTAATACATCGTCTCTTATATGCAGCTCTAATTGAAGCCAGAAGTTGCGAACGATTTAAGCTATTATCTGAAAATTTAAAAGACAAAGAGTTGTCTGTTTTTTTTAAAAGTTTAATGAAAAGTGAAGCAGGACATTACACCTTGTTTTTAAATTTCGCAAGAAAGTATGGAGATCGAAAAATAGTTGATGAAAAATGGCAAAATCTTTTAACATTTGAAGCAGAAATTATAAAAAATCTTGGAAGCAATGAGACCATACACGGATAGCTTATACGTATTCGTCTTTGTGCAAACTTCTTATGATTCCATCTGACAATCCAATTTTAGGCACGTACACTTCTTTAGCACCACTCCATTTCATTGCGGATAGGTATACTTTGAGAGCCGGCAAAATCACATCTGCTCGATCTGAATTCATACCTAGTTTAGAAATTCGTTCTTCATATGAAAATGATTTTACAGTATTAAAGTATTCTTTTAAATAACGAGCACTTAAAGGTTTGCCAGGTTTAGTGCCGCTAAATTTATAAGTGCTGTTTATATTTCCTCCTGTCCCTAAAAGGGTGATCTGTTGGTGTTTTTTAGTGTGCGCTTTCACCCAAAGTTTCATTTGATTCCAAATACGATCAGACACTAAATCATTGATTAAACGTACAGTGCCAATTTTAAAAGATTTTGAAAGAACTGATTTGCCCTTTGAAAAAATAGTTAATTCTGTACTTCCACCGCCTACGTCCACGTAAAGAAAAGTTTTGTCATGAACTAAATAGCTTTTTAAATTTGTTAAGGCTATAATTTCAGCCTCTTCATTTCCATCTATAATTTCAATATCAATTCCTGTTTTCTTTTTTATGCTTTTGGTAATTTCCTTCCCGTTTTTTGCTTCTCGCATTGCAGAAGTTGCACAAGCTCTATAGTTAGAAACATTATGAACATTCATTAATAACTTAAAAGCCTTCATTGATTCGAGCATTCGATTGTAATTGTCTGTAGAAACTAAACCTAGGGTAAAAACATCTGCTCCTAGCCTAATAGGAACTCTAATTAACGATGTTTTTTTGAACTTAGTTTCTTTATTTCGCTCCTCAATAGCACTCGTAATAAGCAATCGAATGGCATTGGAACCGATATCTATCGCCGCGTATTTTTTAATTAACATAGCGTTGTTTTTTAGGTCGTAAATCCCTTGGAAATACAATGTTTTTGGTTTGCCCATAATTAGCAAATCTCCAATTATCGGTTGCGAATTCAATATTTACAAAACCACAAGTTGGAAGGTCGTTAATAGCGATATCCCCTAGTATATTTGCTACAGAAGTTAATGCATGATTATGACCAACTATAACCACGATATCAAAAAGATTATTTAATCCTTTAATGACACTTAAAACATTTTTTCCTTGAAAATCATACAGTGACTTATTTATTAAAAAAAAATCAGTTTTAATATCAAAAGCTTTTTTAAAATATTTTGCGGTAGAACTCGCTCGTTTGGCATCGCTTGTTAGTAAAACGTCTGGTTTGGGAACCAAATTTTTAAGGTGTTCAGAAACTAGGACTGCGTCAGAAATCCCTCTTTCTTTTAGAGGACGTTTATGATCATCCAAAGGTAGTTTCCAAGATGATTTTGCATGTCGAATTAAATATAAATTTTTCATTTACTCTTTTAAAATGCTATAAACAATTTATCTTTTGTTCTTACTAAAGATTGTTGTTATGGAGATAGTCGTTCAATAACCCAATCGATATGCTGCAACGTAAACCTTATTCTATCATGCAATCTATTGGGTCTACCCTGCCAAAACTCAATAGAAACTGGTGACACTAAATAACCTCCCCAACTTGCTGGCTTTTTTATTTCTTTTTCGGAATATTGATTTTCTAGTAATTCTAATTTCTTTTCAATTACTTTTCGATTTTCAATAACCTCGCTTTGATTAGATACTAAAGCTCCCAATTGACTTCCTTTTGGTCTGCTATTAAAATAGTTTTTAGAATCATCTTCTGAGGTCTTCGATGCTATCCCTTTAATGATAATTTGTCGTTCTAGACTCGGCCAAAAAAATGACAAGGAAACCTTATTATTTTGTGCTATGGATTTTCCTTTTTCGCTTAAATAATTGGTATAAAAATAAAAACCGTATTCATCGTATTTTTTTAATAATACGACCCGGCCTTTTGAAAATCCATCAAGTCCAGTAGTTGACAAAGTCATCGCATTTACTTCTTCAACACTACCTGAATCTTTTGCTTCATAAAACCATTTTCTAAACTGCTGTAATGGATTCGAATCCACCTTATCTTTGGTTAAAGCTCCTCTTGTGTAACTTTTTCGATAATCGTGCAAATTATCTCGCATAATTTTACTTTTTATGCAAGTTACGAGTTTTAAATATTAAGAAAAATAAGTTTTAAATTAAATTTTTATAAAAGATAACGTTATTGTTAAAAAGAAACAGCTAATCTCTTTTAATTATTACTTTTTTTATAATGCTTTTTGTTTCACTTGCAATTTTAACTAAATATAACCCTGCGTATAAGGTTTGAACATCGAAATATGCAATGGTACTACCCGGTTTGATACTGGTATTTTTTATTAGCTTACCTGTAGTGTCATACAATTCAATTATTAAATGGTCAATAACGAGCCCTCCTAATTGAACCGCAATTAAATCAGAAGTTGGGTTAGGAAAAACCTGTACGTTTTGTTGATTAAATATGGTTTCTGAAATATTTAATTCTTCTTCATATATCGTTGTTTCTTCAGTAATTGAAGTGACTATTCTATTTTCAAAATTTCCATAAAAAGTGGGTCCTACGGCATAGGGATAAGCTGAGTTCCAGGTCTCATTCACGGTTGCAAAGTAGGCATAAGTTCCGTCTGGATATTCAGGGGTCACACAAAATCTTCCGTTATGTTCATCTAAATAATCTTCTTCTGAATGAGGTATAAATTCATAATCTTCTCTAAAATAACCCAGAAAATAAGTGCCGTTAACATCAGGTCCATCATCTACGTTTGTACCATCTGCCCAATGGGTCCGTTCTGTGATGTCGCGTAATTGATATCCTGATTTAATTCGCTCCAAGCCTCCAGTACCGTCTGCGTTTCTATAACCATAAGCTCCATAAATTGGAAATCCGTCAAAAGCAAAACCAATAAGCGGCGAGTGTATTGTTTCATCTATAAAATAAAGACCATCCGCGTCATATAAATTACAAATATCTGAGACAATTTCTAAGTCTAATTTAAAAGCTGAAGGATTTTGATGATGGTGATAATTTCCCATAGCCGGATGTCCTTTAGAACAATCAAAGCCAGCCATTTCTGCAGGAATGGCATCTCTATTCCAATCCATTGATGCGTTTGGTCCTCCGGGGCAGGGAGGGTTTCCTGGACCTCCACACAAAGAATTGGTATCAGGATTCCAAGCCACACCATCTCTATAATCAAATAAAGCGACACCATTTACAAAAACACCTATATTTCCACCTACAGTATCATCTGGAGTACCTGTGTTTTCAAGAGGCAACAAAGGTATTTTGATAATATTATTTTGGTTTTGTGCATTAGAAGGGTTGCCATCTAGAAAAGGGCCTGTTGGATAAGCTGGAACACCAGTAGCAGTTATATAAACAAAATTGTCAGAATATTCTACTTGTTGACAGTTTACAAGAATGTTATTATTAATCGCAGTTGAGTTTCCAGAAATATAATAGCTACCTGTTTCGGTATTGTTTTGTAAAAAAGAAGTGATAGCAGGGCTTAACTGAGCATACAAATTCATAAAAGTAAAGGCAAGAGTTATAATGGTAATAATTGTTGTTTTCATGATGTAAGTTTTTATGATTTAAATTATAGCTGTATTATGGATAAATATTTGGGTTTTTATGTTTTTTATTTAAGGTGAATTTTTGATCATTAAGAGTTAATAAAAAGGCAATTAAATCAACTTTATCTTCCGCAGATAATGTGATACCTTTTTTTAAACTCGGTGCTAAATTGTTGTATAAAACTACTTCGTTTGAATAGTGATTTAATACTTTATTCAAACTATTAAATCTGCCATCGTGCATGTAGGGTTTGGTATAGCTTAAATTTCTTAAAGAGGGTATTTTAAATTTTAAACTATCCCTCGATACTTTCGTAATATTCCACCTTCCAAAATCATTTAGAAAAGTATCTACTTTTAATCCGTTATTTTCGTATTTATTTTCAAAAAAAAGGGGTTCTCTATGACAAGAGTTACAATGTTGTAGAAACAAATGATATCCTTTTTTTTCTTGCTCTGAAAAAACATCAACTCCTTGTCTCACAGCATCATATTTAGAGTCAATTGATAGTAAACTGATCTGAAATTGTGATAATGCTAACAATACCTGTTCGCCAGTAATGACAGAATCTTTAAACGTCTCATAAAAAAGTTTTGGGTAATATTGATGTTGATTTAGTTTATTCACAACCGCACCTATATTAGAGCCCATTTCCAGTGGGCTGCTTATTGGTGCTAGTGGTTGAAAGTCTAAATGATTAATTGCACCATCCCACATAAATGAACTCTGCCAAGCAAGATTAAATAAGGGGGGAGCATTTCTAGTTCCTATTTGATCATTAATTCCATGACTTAGATCGTGATCGGTATGTGCAAATGCATTGTACGATGAATGACAGCTTGCACAAGAAATACTGTTATCAGCGGATAAAAGAGGGTCGTAAAATATTTTTTTTCCTAACTCTATTTTTTCTTTAGAAAGAGGTTTGCTTACTAAATCGTAAACAGGTTTCGGAAAATAAGAGGGATATTCAAATAATTCTGAACTTAAATAACTAAAACCAACACAACAGAAGGTCATAATAACAATGATCATTACTTTTAGTTTATTTATCATTCTACCACGTAAAAAACTGTTGAAAAATGTTTGGAAACCGCAACAGCTTTTTTGTTGGGACTTAATATGGTATGGTACTTAGTTGGGTCTAGATCTGAAAAAAAATCATCAAGATCTATTAATATTTTTATTTCTTTGCGTTGAATAACTTCTAGCGTTATGGTCTGCATCGAAATGAAAGGGCTCTTATATCCACCTAAATGAAAAGTGTATCTGTTTTTTCTAGTTTTAAACACCTTGGAACTACCTTCTAATTTACAATTTATATAACCACTATTCCAAGTCCAATACATCCCATGAGTAGGGTCTAAATCTTGACCATATACTCCAGAAATATTTGTGGTACTGTCTATTCCTATGTTAAATTTAATTTTATTAAATTTTAATGTATCACTAATTTTAGTTTTTATTCTTTTGCTATTAACATCTTCAAAATTGATTAAAAAGTGTTTTTTATGAACAGATGCTACGATGGTTTCATCTAATAAAAACTTTATATCAGATATGTAAAACTTAAAAATATCTACCTGAAGACCATCCTGAATAGACTCCAGTTGGTATTTTTTTTTTAATTCCAAAGTATCGTTACTATTTACTAAAGTGTTAAAGTTTAATCGGATAGAATGATCTTGTGCAAACCCATTAAAAATTGGAATTATCAATAAAAATGAAAGAAGAAATTTTGCCAAAAGTCGTAATTTTAAATTTAGACTAAAAATAAAATAGAAAGTTTAATATTCTCCTTTTTTAAATTTTAAACACGATACCATCTTTTGCTAATTCTACATTTTCAAAAATTTGTTTTGCTTCAGTTTTAAACTTTTCAATATTTGGATACCTAGTCGAATAATGACCTAAAATTAATTTTTTCACATTTGCTTGTTTCGCAATTTCGGCAGCTTGTTTGGCGGTACTATGTCTAGTTGCAGCACACAAATGCTCATGTTCGTCTAAAAAAGACGATTCATGGTACAAAACGGTAGTGTTTTTAATGATAGGAATACAAGCTGGATAGAATTGTGTATCTGAACAAAAAGCATAAGACTTTGGCGGATCAGGGTCAAATGATATTTGTTTATTAGATATCGAAATTCCACTTTCGTTAATAACATCGGAGCCTTTTTTAATTTTTTGGCAGTAGCTGATATCAATATTGTTTCTTAATACGGATTCAATATCTACCTTTCGATCTCCTATTTTTTCTTTAAATAAAAAACCATTCGTATATATTCGGTGTTTTAAAGGGACCGTCTGTACTTGTACCTTTGCATCTTCAAAAATAATTTCAGAATCTTTACTTTCTAATTCATGGAAAATTAAAGGAAAATTAATCCAAGATTTCCCAAGCTTTAGCTGAAGCATAAGCACTTCTTTTATTCCTTTTGGTCCATAAATATGCAATTCAGTCTCTCTTCCTAACAATAAAAAAGTAGAAATCAAACCTATCAAGCCAAAATAGTGATCCCCATGTAGATGAGAAATAAAAATATGCTTAATTCTTGAAAATTTTATTTTACAATTTCTAAGTTGAACCTGAGTACCCTCGCCGCAATCAATCAAAAATAAATGATTTTTTATCGACAGTACTTGAGAAGTCGGACGACTTTTCGGTCTAGGAGTTGCAGAGTAACAACCAAGTATTGTTAATTCCATATCATATGTTTACATCCCTAATTCACGCTCTATAATTTCCATTTCAACAATGTCTTTTGCTTCTTGAATTGTTGGCACTACCATAATTTCGCCAGAAACTTCATTCAAATTAATATGATTATTAACTATAACAAATGAATTGTTTGATTTTTGACAAATAACTGTTAATTTTAAAAATAACTTTAAAAGGTCTGAGGTAAGTTCACTGAAGTCTAGTAAATCAATAATCATATTTTTATCCCTTAGCTGATTATTAATTTTAGTTTCTAAAGAAATAATAAAATTTTCTAATTGATTGGTATCTTTTTTTACAATCACGAAATTTTCACTATGTTCAATCTTCATTTCTCTGGAGTTTTGAGGCTAATAAATATAAAACTGCCATCCGAATAGCTACACCATTTTCAACTTGATTTAAAATGATTGCTTGACTGCTGTCTGCAACATCGCTAGTGATTTCAACTCCTCTATTGATTGGGCCTGGATGCATTACTATAATTTCTTTATCTAAGGAATCTAGAATCTTTTTATTCAACCCAAATTGCTGGGTATATTCTCTAGTAGTGGGAAAATAATTAATATCCATTCTTTCATTTTGAACTCGTAACATATTTGCTACATCACACCATTCTAAAGCTTTTTTTAGACTCAATTCTACCGTTACTCCTAAAGAGGAGATATATTTAGGAATTAATGTTTTTGGTCCACAGACTTTTACATTCGCTCCTAGTTTTTTAAGAGCAAATATGTTGGAAAGGGCTACCCTTGAGTGCAGTATATCTCCAACTATCAAAATATTTTTTCCAGCTACTTCACCAAATTGTTCTCTAATGGAATAACAATCTAATAAAGCTTGTGTAGGGTGTTCGTGTGCTCCGTCTCCTGCATTAATAATACTTGCATTAATATGCTTAGATAAAAAAATACCAGCTCCAGGGTTTGAATGTCTCATCACAACCATATCTACTTTCATGGAAAGTATGTTGTTTACGGTATCAATAAGTGTCTCTCCTTTTTTTACTGATGAAGAAGAAGCCGAAAAATTAACAACATCTGCAGATAGTCGCTTTTCAGCTAATTCAAATGATAATCTGGTCCTGGTGCTATTTTCAAAGAAAAGATTAGCAATGGTAATATCTCTTAACGAAGGTACTTTTTTAATGGACCTATTAATTACTTCTTTAAAATGATCTGCAGTTTTAAAGATTAAATTAATATCGTTTTCATTGATATACTTAATTCCTAATAAGTGTTTTACACTTAATTCACTCATAGTCCTTTTTAATTTTTAATTAAATAAACGGCATCTAAACCTTCATTCTCTTCCCAACAAACTTTTACTTTTTCATGATTAATCGCATCCACTTGTCTGCCTCTATAATCAGGCTGGATCGGTAAATGTCTACTAAAACGACGATCAATAAATGTTAGTAATTCAATTTCTAATGGTCTACCAAAAGATTGTATCGCAGTCAGTGCAGCTCTGATACTTCTACCTGTATAAAGAACATCATCAACAAATACTACTTTTTTATCTTCAATTATAAAATCAATTTTAGTTGTACTAGCTTCAATAGGTTTGTCGTTTCTTCTAAAATCATCCCTGTAAAAAGTGATGTCTAGATATCCTAATTCGATATTTTTAACTTTATAGGTAGTCTCTAAAAGTAATTTTATTCTTTCTGCCAGAAATACTCCCCTTGGTTGAATTCCAATTAAAACAGTTTCTGAAAAAGTATCGTGATTTTCGATTAATTGACAAGCCAAGCGATGAAGCGCGATATTTACTTCTGTAGCATTGAGTAACACTTTTTGACTCATAGGTAGATTCTAAACTATTGTTCAGGATACAAAAATACTATTTTTTTTCTTTATTTGTTTTGTTAAAAAAAAAAGCCTCACTTAAACAAGTGAGGCTTTAAATTTAATAGGTAAGATAGTTATTTTTTACCATCCATTTTATCCTTAAGAGCTTGTAATTTTTCATTCGCATCTCCTAGGGTTGGCTTAGCTTCTTCTGCAGCTTTTGCTTGCTTTTTAGCAGCTTGTTTTACAATTTTAGCTTCCTCTTCTTTGTGAATAGTCATATGAGACGCCACTACTTTTTTGAAATCTTTATTAAATTCAATAATTTCAAATTGGGCTTCTTCTCCTTTTTGAAGTTTAGAACCATCTTCTTTTTCTAGGTGTCTAAACGGGACAAAAGCAACTATTTCGTCATTAAAGTTAATGGTAGCACCTTTATCTACTATTTCAGCAATTGAGGCTGTATGCTTTGAGCCTACAGCAAATTCATCTTGGAATTTATCCCAAGGATTTTCTGTGGTTTGTTTATGCCCAAGACTTAATTTACGTCCTTCAACATCAAGCTCTAAGACTACCACATCTAATTGATCTCCAATATTAGTAAATTCACTTGGATGTTTTATCTTTTTGGTCCATGATAAATCGCTTATATAAATCAAGCCATCAATGCCTTCTTCCATTTCAACAAATACACCAAAGTTCGTGAAATTGCGAACAATTCCTTTATGACTTGAACCTACTGGGTATTTTTTGGTTATATCGGTCCATGGATCAGGAGTGATTTGTTTAATTCCTAAAGACATTTTTCGAGTTTCACGATCTAGAGTTAGAATTACCGCTTCAACTTCATCACCAACTGTCACAAAATCTTGAGCACTCCTTAAATGAGTTGACCAGGACATTTCACTTACGTGAATCAATCCCTCCACACCATCTGCTACTTCGATAAAAGCACCATAATCAGCAATTACAACTACTTTACCTTTTACTTTATCGCCAACCTTTACTTCATCACCAAGTGAATCCCATGGATGTTTACTTAATTGTTTAAGACCTAATTGAATACGAGATTTATTTTCGTCAAAATCAAGGATAACTACATTTAGTTTTTGATCCAATTCAACTATTTCATTTGGATGATTAATTCTAGACCAAGAAAGATCTGTAATATGAACCAAACCGTCTACTCCACCTAAATCAACAAATACTCCGTAAGAAGTGATATTTTTTACTACCCCTTCTAATACTTGTCCTTTTTCTAGTTGACCAATTATTTCTTTTTTCTGTTCTTCAATATCAGCCTCAATAAGTGCTTTGTGAGAAACAACAACATTTTTAAATTCATGATTTATTTTCACAACTTTAAACTCCATTGTTTTGTCTACATAAACATCATAATCACGGATTGGTTTTACATCAATTTGAGAACCTGGCAAAAAGGCTTCAATTCCAAACACATCTACAATCATTCCACCTTTAGTACGGCATTTAACAAAACCATTCACAATGGTTCCCTCATCATGAGCCTTGTTTACACGTTCCCAAGCTTTAATAGTTCTAGCTTTTCGATGTGATAAGATTAATTGACCAGTACTATCTTCACGCACATCAATCAAAACCTCCACTTTATCACCAACTTTTAAATCTGGATTGTATCGGAATTCATTTAACGAAATAACCCCCTCAGATTTAGCATTGATATCTATAATAGCATCACGATCTGTAATGAATACAACTTCACCATCTACCACCTCATCATCTAACGTATCGACAAAGTTATCTGCTACTAGTTTTTCAAATTCTTCTAGTTTACCGTCATCGATAGGGTCTATTCCTTCCTGATAGTTATGCCAGTTAAAATCCTTTAAAAATGCTTCAGGATCTTTTTCTTTCAGTGAAATTTCTTTTTTTGGATCTTCTTTTACAGGTTGTTCTTGAGTCTCCACTGTTGCTTCTGCAACTGCTACATCCTGTACTTCTTCTTTGATTTCTTTTTTAGCCATCTGCTAATAGTTTTATTTTTAGTTTTTAAACCAAAAATTTATTTTTGTATTCTGTGCTTTACAAGAAACAACGCAACTTAGACACAGAAGGGTTTGTTTTTTTATATAGTTTTTACCTTTTTTTCTTGTTTGTTGCCAAAAGGAGTGCAAAATTAATGCTTATTTATTAATTTTCAAAAAAAACTAAGTAAAATGTATGACAACAAATTCTATCCTGTACGCCATTTTTAATTTCAATCTTTTCTTAAAAAAAAATAATTCTCGAAACTAAGAAATCCTAAGACCATTTTCGGTGACTAGGTTGGGGTGAATAAGAGTTACTTCATTTTTACATACAGCGCCAAGGACTAAACATTCACTCATGAAATTTGCGATTTGTTTTTCAGGAAAATTAACAACGGCAATAACTTGTTTATTGATTAAATCTGCTTTTTTGTATGAAGCAGTAATTTGAGCTGAAGATTTTTTAACGCCAATTGTTTCACCAAAGTCTATCAATAGTTTGTAAGCAGGATTTTTTGCTTCAGGAAAATCTCTAACATCAATTATAGTACCTACTCTCATATCAATTTTTTCAAAATCTGTCCAACTTAATTTATTCATATAATTATTGTAATTTTAGTCATCAATTTATAAAATTACGAAATATATGTCATTGACACCATCTAATATGATCCCTCTAGGTACAAAGGCACCTGATTTCAATTTAATAAATGCGATCGATTTAACTGATGTCTCCTTAAGTGATGTAAGAGGGCTAAAAGGTACCTTAGTCATGTTTATTTGTAATCACTGCCCTTTTGTAATTCATGTAATTGAAGAATTAGTTCATATTGCAAACGAATATTCAAATAAAGGGTTTGGATTTGTTGCTATTAACAGTAATGATATTGTAAGCTATCCGGACGATTCTCCAGTAAAAATGCAACTAAATGCTATAAATTATAAATTCTGTTTTCCCTATTTATTCGATGAAACACAAAAAACAGCAAAAGCGTATGATGCAGCCTGTACCCCCGATTTTTTCTTATTCGACACCAATCTTGAATTGGTATACAGAGGCCAGCTTGACGATTCTAGACCAGGTAATAAAAAACCAATAACAGGAAAAGATTTGAGAACCGCTTTAGATCTTTTAATAAAAAATAAATCACAAAAAAAAATACAAAAACCAAGTATTGGTTGTAATATCAAATGGAAATAACAAAACAACCCAAAAAAGATTGTTTATTATAAAATTATCCTTTAATATCCATTAACTCTACATCAAATATTAGAGTAGCGTTAGGAGGTATTACTCCACCAGCTCCAGCCTCTCCATAAGCTAATTGTGATGGTATAACAAAGCGAGCTTTATCACCCTTGTTTAACAATAAGATTCCCTCATCCCATCCTGGTATAACATTCCCCATTCCAACCGGAAACTCAATCGGATTACCTCTTTTATAAGAGTCGTCAAAAACTCCACCATCGATAAACATTCCCTTATAATGAACGGACACATTTTGGCCTTTGCTTGGTTTAGAACCAGCTCCTTTTTGAATAATTTTATATCGAAGTCCGCTGGTTGTCTCATCAAAACCTTCAGAAACTTCACCTAACAATTCATCTTGAATTTTTTTAGCTGCTGCAATACGTTCTGCCTTTGCGCCAGTAAATTGTCTAAATGTTTCCACAGAATTCCAGCTTTCAGCTTCGTTACCAACCCTAATTATGGATACTTTATTCATTACATCATCTTGTTCAATGGCATTTACCACGTTCATCCCCTCAACAACATTTCCAAAAACAGAATGTTTATTGTCGAGCCATGGAGTTTCTATATGAGTGATAAAAAATTGACTACCATTTGATCCAGGTCCCGAGTTAGCCATAGAGAGAACTCCTGGTGAATCATGTTTTAATTCTGGATGAAATTCATCATCAAATTGATATCCTGGACCTCCTACCCCTGTACCCAGTGGATCACCACCTTGAATCATAAAGTCTGGGATTACTCTGTGAAATTTTAAACCATCATAATAAGGAGTCCCTTGAGGTACTGCGTCATTTTCTAAATTCCCTTCTACAAGTGAAACAAAGTTTCCTACAGTGCCTGGAGTTAACTTATAGGTAAGATTTATTAAAATATCTCCTTTACTAGTTTCAAACTTTACATAAATACCTTCTTCCATGTCTTTTTTTTTAAAATGAGGTGCAAAGGTACATATTCAATATCTATTTCATAAAATTTTTATGGAGTATTTATAAAAGGAATTTGAAGTATTAATTAGCTATTTCACTAAAAAACTTAATCCTATACAATCGCAATTCTTCCTCTTCATAGTCTCCATCAAATTCTTCCATAGCAACATCTATATCAGGTGTTTCAGCTTCTTCTAAAAAATATTCATGAATTTCTTCCTGTTGGTCTTCATCTAAAACTTCATCTATCCAATAATTAATGTTTAGTCTTGTACCACTGTTAACGATAGCTTCCATTTCCTTTATCAAATCATTCATTTCCATTTTTTTCGCATCCGCAATATCCGTCAGGGGGAGCTTTTTATCGACATTGGTTATAATGTACAATTTAAGTGCACTGTTGGAACCCGTTGATTTAACTATAAAATCATCTGGACGCATCACCTCATTTTCTTCCACATAGGTCTTGATGATTCGTAAAAAAGTTTCGCCATATTTTTTTGCTTTTCCTTCTCCCACACCATGAACGTTTGCCAATTCATTTGTAGACATCGGATACTTTAAAGCCATATCTTCCAGCGAGGGGTCTTGAAAAATGACAAACGGAGGGAGATTCAACTGATCAGCAACTTTTTTTCGTTGAGATTTTAAAATTTTAAAAAGTTTTTCGTCTGCAGCTAACCCTCCACCTTTTTGATTGGTAATAATGGTGCCATCATTTGCATCTTTAAATGAATGGTCCTCTGTCATCATAAATGAGATTGGTTTTTCTATAAAGGCCAATCCTTGTTTCGTAATTTTTATCAAACCATAAGTTTCAATATCTTTTCTTAGAAACCCAGCTACTAATAGCTGACGTAACAATGCCATCCAATAATTAGCTTCATGTTCAGAACCGGAATTAAAAAAATCTTGGTTTTCCGTCCTATGCGATTTTATCAAGGCATTTGAATGGCCTATTAATATATTAACCACTTCTTTAGACTTGTAGCGTTCATTTGTTTTAATTACTACATTTAAAAGTTTAATAACTTCTAATTTGGCTTCCTTTTTTTTCTTAGGAAATTTCATATTATCATCCATATCACCTCCCGCTCCCGTATCATTATCAAATTCTTCTCCAAAATAATGCAAAATAAATTTTCTTCTAGAAACAGAAGTTTCTGCAAAAGCTACTACTTCCTGTAATAAAGCGTGACCAATTTCTTGTTCTGCTACAGGCTTACCACTCATAAATTTTTCAAGTTTTTCAATATCCTTATAAGAATAATAAGCGAGACAAATTCCTTCACCACCATCTCTACCAGCTCTACCCGTTTCTTGATAATAACTTTCTATACTTTTTGGAATATCATTATGAATTACAAAGCGAACATCTGGCTTATCAATTCCCATTCCAAATGCTATAGTAGCTACTACGACGTCGATATCTTCCATAAGAAACATATCCTGATGTTTTACTCTTGTTTTTGAATCTAAACCTGCATGATAAGGAACCGCCTTAATTCCATTTACCTGTAAAGCTTGAGAAAGCTCCTCCACACGCTTTCGACTGAGGCAATAAACTATTCCACTTTTACCATCATGTTGCTTTATAAATCGGATTATATCTGCGTCTACATTCTTAGTTTTGGGCCGTACTTCATAATAAAGATTTGGACGGTTAAAGGAAGCTTTAAAGGTGTTTGCGTCTTGAATTCCTAAATTTTTTAAAATATCTTCTTGTACTTTCGGTGTCGCTGTAGCAGTTAAACCGATTTTTGGTATATTTTCGCCTATACGTTCAATAATTTTTTTTAGATTTCTATATTCAGGTCTAAAATCATGTCCCCACTCACTAATACAATGGGCCTCGTCAATAGCAACGAATGAAATTTTAACGGATTGCAAAAATTCTACATTTTCATCTTTAGTCAGAGACTCTGGTGCAACATATAATAATTTTGTGATTCCAGATTCGATATCAGACTTCACTTGTTTTACTTCAGTTTTATTTAAGGAAGAATTTAAAACATGAGCAATTCCAACCTCAGAAGATAAGGATCTTAATGCGTCAACTTGATTTTTCATTAAGGCTATCAGTGGAGACACAACGATTGCTGTACCTTCCTGCATAAACGCGGGTAGCTGGTAACAAAGAGATTTTCCGCCTCCTGTAGGCATAATCACAAAAGCATCTTTCTTTTCTAAAACACTTTTAATTACAACTTCTTGTAATCCCTTGAATTTTGTAAATCCAAAATACTTTTTTAATGCTAAATAAATATTTTTTTCTGCCAAACCAATGGTAAAATTAAAGATGTTATTTACCTGAAAATAAAAATTGTTTTAACAAACTAACAATTGTAATTTAGCAAATGTTATATTGTTTGGGTATAATAACAAAAATGATACTTAATTTTAAGTTTTCCATTTTAAATATAATACATTCTTAAATAGTTACAACTAAAAATAGTCAAAATTTTGAAAAAGCGAGACCAAATAATTTCAGTAGCTAAAAATACTATTGAAACAGAAAGTGAAGCCATAAAAAATCTGGCAACTTTAATAGACCAGTCATTTACCGATGCAGTTGAATATATCTACAATTCAAATGGAAGAGTTATCATAACTGGTATCGGGAAAAGCGCTATTATTGCTAATAAAATTGTAGCTACACTTAATTCCACAGGAACTCCATCTATATTTATGCATGCAGCTGACGCTATCCATGGCGATTTGGGCACGATTTTAGAACAAGATGTGGTCATATGTATTTCCAAAAGTGGTAATACTCCTGAAATAAAAGTACTAGTACCACTAATAAAAGTACGAGGTAATAAATTGGTTGCTATTACTTCCAATAAAGATTCTTTTTTAGGCCAACAAGCAGACTTTGTTCTTAATGCATTTGTTGAAAAAGAGGCTTGCCCTAATAATTTAGCGCCTACAACTAGTACCACTGCACAATTAGTAATGGGTGATGCATTAGCAGTTTGCCTGTTGGATTTGAAAGGCTTTTCAAGTAAAGATTTTGCGAAATTTCATCCGGGTGGATCTCTAGGTAAAAAATTATACTTACGGGTAAGTGATTTAACAAAAATTAATAAAAAGCCAGTGGTGCAACTAAATACAGATATTAAAAAAGTCATTGTAGAAATCTCTGAAAATATGTTAGGGGTAACAGCTGTCATTGATCAAAATAAGGTAGTGGGTATCATTACTGATGGAGATTTAAGAAGAATGCTTGTAAAGGCAGATAGTTTTCATGGATTAACGGCAAAAGATATCATGTCTAAAAATCCAAAAACGATTTCCAATGACGCTATGGCAGTGGAAGCCATCGAAATTATGGACAAGAATAGCATTACCCAAATTATTGCTGTAAATGACGGGATGTATTGTGGAATTGTGCACATACACAATTTAACAAATGAAGGTATTTTATAATGAGTAAATCTAAAAGTATTGAAAAAGAAATGTCCTTTCTGGACCATCTTGAAGAATTAAGATGGCATTTAATTCGTTCTGTTTTTGCAATAGTAATTTTAGCCTCTATTGCATTTATTGCTAAAGACTTTATATTTAATGTCCTGATTTTTGGGCCTAAACAATCCAATTTTCCAACTTATCAAGTACTCTGCGAAATTGCTAAATTTATTGGATTTAAAGATAGTTTCTGTTTCACTGAATTACCGTTTAGAATCCAGAGTAGAACCATGGGAGGACAATTTTCAGCACATATTTGGACCTCGATAACCGCTGGTTTTATCATTGCGTTTCCCTACATTTTACACGAAATGTGGAAGTTTATCAGTCCTGGCCTAAGAGTTAAAGAACGTAGTTCAGCGAAAGGATTTATTTTTATAGCGTCTTTATTATTTTTTGTGGGTGTTTTATTTGGTTATTATGTGGTAACTCCATTATCAATAAATTTCTTAGGTACCTATCAAGTTAGTGGTGAAGTTCACAATGACTTTGACTTGAGTAGTTATATTTCATTAGTACGCGCATCGGTCATAGCGAGCGGTTTAATTTTTGAGCTACCAATTCTTATTTATATATTAACCAAAGTAGGTGTAGTCTCCCCAAAAATATTAAAAAAATATAGAAAAATATCCTTAGTGATTGTACTCATACTTTCTGCGATTATTACTCCACCAGACATCGCTAGTCAAGTTATTGTTTCGGTCCCCATTATAGTTTTGTATGAAATCAGTATTTATATTTCGAAAGCAGTTATTAGGAAACAAAAAAGGGTATTAAAAAAGCAAACTAAAAGTAAATAATAGGGTTTACAGATATTAACTATATTTGAGTTATGGAAAAGTCAAAAATATCAATAGGAGCAGGAATTGGTTTATTAGCAGGAGTTATAATCGGAAGTGCAACTAGTAATATTGGATTATGGGTTTCATTAGGTTTATGTTTTGGTGCAGGTATTGGAACAGTATTAGATAAAAAAACTAAATAAAAACATCATTTTACAGAATGAGGGATTTATTACCGCTAAATTAATGTGTCGGTTGATTTTAAAAAAAATATGAAATTAAGAGCTGAAAATTTAATTAAATCATACAAAGGACGAAAAGTTGTTAAAGGCATTTCTGTTGAAGTAAATCAAGGTGAAATTGTTGGTTTATTAGGGCCAAATGGTGCTGGAAAAACTACTTCTTTCTACATGATTGTAGGACTCATAAAGCCAAACGGAGGGAAAATCTTTTTAGATCAGAAAGAAATAACGAGATATCCTATGTACAAACGTGCTCAAAACGGAATTGGATATTTGGCTCAAGAAGCCTCAGTTTTTCGTAAATTAAGTGTTGAGGATAATATTTTAAGTGTTTTACAATTAACTAATTATTCAAAAAAAGAACAGATCGAAAAAATGGAATCCTTGATTGAAGAATTTGGCCTTGGACACATTCGGAAAAACAGAGGGGATTTATTAAGTGGAGGAGAACGAAGGAGAACAGAAATTGCTCGCGCTTTAGCTACTGATCCTCATTTTATATTGTTAGATGAACCGTTTGCTGGGGTAGATCCAGTGGCAGTTGAAGACATTCAAAGAATTGTTGCGAAATTAGTAACCAAAAATATTGGAATTTTAATTACAGATCATAATGTTCAAGAGACGCTGGCAATTACTGACCGAACTTATTTAATGTTTGAAGGAAGTATATTAAAACACGGAGTTCCAGAGGACCTTGCCAATGATGAAATGGTAAGAAAAGTATATTTAGGGCAAAATTTTGAACTAAGAAAAAAGAAGATCTCATATTAATTTCTAATATATTTTTTAAAATTTTATATTGATAATAAAAAAAATGTAACAAATTTTTAGATTATTCGTCCTATTAATAGCTAATAAAAAAAAATCTTTGCAAACTGTTCTAACCTTAAATAATCTTACCAAAAAATTTGGTTCGCTTACTGCTGTTGATGGCCTTACCTTAAAAATAAACAAAGGATTTGTGTATGGCATTTTAGGCCCCAACGGAAGTGGAAAATCGACCACTTTAGGCATGTTACTAAACATAGTTAATAAAACAAATGGAAATTATCATTGGTTTGACGGAACAGGGACTACTCACCAAGCTTTAAAAAAGGTAGGAGCTATTATAGAACGACCTAACTTTTATCCATATATGTCTGCAGGACAAAATTTAGATTTAGTTTGTAAAATTAAAAATGTTTCCAATCATAAAATAAATGAAAAACTTAAAATTGTTGGTTTATTAGATCGAAAAGACCATAAATTTAGCACCTTTTCATTAGGAATGAAACAACGCCTTGCGATTGCCTCTGCCCTTCTAAACGATCCAGAAATCTTAATTTTAGATGAACCTACAAATGGTTTAGATCCGCAAGGTATACATCAAATAAGAGAAATCATAAAAAAAATTGCAGCTAATGGCACTACCATACTACTAGCCTCTCACCTGTTAGATGAAGTTGAAAAAGTTTGTACTCATGTAGTAATACTAAGAAAAGGCAAAAGTTTATATTCTGGAAGTGTAGAAAAGATGTTCGCAAGTCATGGTTTTTTTACTTTACAATCAGATGATTTAAATTTATTAAGAACGGTATTAGAGGGTCATAGTAGTATAGGTGATATAAAGATTGAAGGAATTCAATTAGTTGCTTATTTAAAAGAACCTTTAAATGGGGCCGAATTAAATAAAATACTTTTTGAAAAGGGGATCAACCTTTCTTATTTAGTTCATAGAAAAGAAAGTTTAGAAGAGCAATTTTTAGAACTCACCAAATCCAAATAATTCAAAACTAAACCTGCTAATATGCTACGTTTATTATCCATAGAACTTCACAAGTTAAAATATAACAAATCAGCAAAAGTTATTTCAATCGTATATTTTATTTTAATATCCTTTATTGCTTTAATAGCTTCTATTGAGTTTAATTTTGGTAGTTTTCATTTTAGAATTGCGGATCAAGGAATATTTAATTTTCCATTTATATGGCATTTTAATACTTGGGTAGCAGCTATTTTAAAATTATTTCTTGCAATTGTTATCGTTTCTATGATGGCCAACGAGTATAGCAATAGAACTCTTAAACAAAATTTAATTGACGGCTTAAGTAAAAAAGAGTTTGTTCTTTCTAAGTTTCTAACTGTTGTATTATTCGCTATGGTTTCAACTTTATTTGTTTTTATCGTATCGCTAATATTAGGACTTATATTTTCTGACTACAATGAAATTGGAATTATTTTTAGTGACACAGAGTATCTTTTAGCTTATTTTATTAATCTAATTGGTTTTTTTTCATTTTGCTTATTTTTAGGAATATTAGTAAAAAGATCCGCTTTTGCTCTAGGTTTTTTGTTAATTTGGAGTATTGTAGAAGGTATAATTTACGGTTTTCTCAAATGGGAAATGTTTAGGAATAGTGACTTAGCTGATAACATTATACAATTATTTCCATTAGCATCCATGTCAAATTTAATCAAAGAACCTTTTTCTAGGTTAGGTGCTGTACAGTCAGCTGCAAATCAATTAGGAGAAGCTTTCGACAAAGATTATAGTGTTCAATTTATGACTGTTTTAATTGTTTTAACATGGACGTGTTTGTTTGTATATGGTTCTTATGCGGTTCTTAAAAAAAGGGATTTGTAATACTTAATAACTTTTGTGGTGATGGTTATATGCACTTTAAATGTTTGTCATATCGATTTTTTCATAAAATAACGATGTTACTATAGTTTCGTAATTTACCCGAGTATTTTATTTGAAATGACAGAATAAAATGTGTCGTATGATACGATTTCATAATATCTAATAAGCAATCTATTTTAATGAATCAAAGAAACAAATCGCTGCTTAAAAAACTTAGACAGAAACAATAAATTAAAAGTCAAAAAGTTATACTTTTACATAAATTAAAAAAATTTAGCGTTGAAGTATTTGTACGGTTTTTTCCTAGTTTTAAATATTGTTTTGTGGAGTTCGTGTAGAAATGATTTTGAATCTGTTCCTAGTTCGGGAAATTTAGAGTTTTCCAAGGATACCATTTTTCTAGACACCGTGTTTACAAATATTGGTTCTAGTACCAGAACACTCAAGGTCTACAATCGTAGTGATAAGGATATAAATATACCTACCATACAATTATCTAGTGGAGAAGCTTCTAACTATCGTTTAAATGTGGATGGCATTCCAGGAAAAACATTTGAAAACATTAACATCTTAGCTAATGATAGTATTTTTGTTTTTATTGAGACCACTATTGACATTGATAACTTTCCCAATCCAGATAATTCATATTTGTACGAGGATTCTATTGTTTTTGATTCAGGCACCAATACTCAAGATGTAAACTTGATTACTTTAGTAAAGGATGCTATTTTTCTGTTTCCAGAACAAAATTTAGATGGAACTGTAGAGACTTTAAATCTTGGTACCGAAGAAGAACCCATTTTAATAGAAGGGTTTTATTTAGACGATGATCAACTAAATTTTTCCAATGAAAAACCTTATGTTATTTATGGTTATGCCGCAGTTGCTCCCAATAAGACACTAATTATTGAGGCTGGTGCTCGAATATTTTTTCATAGAGACAGTGGAATTTTAGTAAGCAATGGAGCATCTATGAGATGTAATGGTTTACCAAGTAGCGATTCAGAAATGATGGAAAATCAAATTATTTTTGAAGGAGACCGATTGGAACCATCATTTTCTGATGTACCTGGTCAATGGGGAACTATATGGCTTACTGCTGGCAGCACCAATCATGAATTTAATTATACGACTATTAAAAACTCAATAGTAGGAATTTTAATGGACAGCAATGATGGAGATCGCACTTTAACACTAAAAAATGTTGAGATATTTAATTCATCAAATATTGGTTTGTTAGCTAGAACTGGCAATGTTTATGGTGAAAATCTAATTATTAATAATAGTGGCCAATCATCGTTAACCCTAAGCCTAGGTGGAAAATACAATTTTATTCATTCAACCTTTGTAAATTATTGGACCAATAACTTCAGGGTTTTTCCCGCAGTATCGATAGCCAACACATTACAAATTAGTGATACTGAATTTATTACTGCAGATTTATTAGAAGCCAACTTTACGAATTGTATTATATATGGTAATGAAGCAAGAGAATTAATTTTTACACAGAGTCAAGAGGCTGCATTTAACTTTAATTTTAAAAATAGCTTAATCAGATTTGACGATCCAAATGGAAATTATGAAGATGATTTAAATTATGATTTTTTAAATGAAACTATATACACTAATATTGTTAGAAATCAGAATCCCTCCTTTTTGAACAGCTCCATGAATGATTTTAACATTGAAACCGATGTATCTGGTGCCGATGGCATTGCAGACCCGATTGATGCGGCTATTGTTCCTCTTGATGCTAATGGAATCAATAGAAATATTTCTTCGCCTGACGCTGGAGCCTATGAAAGTATAATCTTTCCAGAAGACGGGGTATGATAAATAAAAAAAGCCTTTTCTAACGAAAAGGCTTTTTATTAAAAAATGATATTTATATTAAAGAACTTTCACATTTACTGCGTTCATTCCTTTTTTACCTTCTTTTAATTCAAATTCAACTTTGTCATCTTCACGAATATCTTCATCGATTAATCCAGAGATGTGAACAAAATGTTCTGTGTTTGTGTCATCTTCAGTAATAAAACCATATCCTTTGGAAGCATTGAAGAATTTAACTGTACCTGTTTGCATTATATAAAATTTATTTAATTAAGTGGCAAATGTAGTTATATTAATTTAATAAAAAGGTTTTATTAGTTGATAATTAACTTTTTCGTGATTTTTTGAGCTTGATTAAAAATATTCAAGAAATAAACACCACTGTCATAACCACTTAAATCAATACTAAATTCCTGTAAATCTTGTTTTTGTTTTATTAAAACTTTTCCAGATATATCGGTTATATTTAAAACTGTGGCTTTATTAATATTATTTATTTTGACATGGAATTTCTTTCCTGGATTCGGAAATACCGATACTTTGATATCTTGATTTTCGAGCATACCTAGAACACCACCTTCGATAATTGTTATATGACTATTTATAGTAGGGTTTTCAAAAATATCTACTTGACCACTTAACCAGGTAACTTTGATATAGTCAATCGAACTTGCCGCCCCTAAACCAAAAAACTCGTAGGTAGAATTTTGACCAAGGAAGCCTTCTCCACACATAGTATAGCGATATTGTTTATTTCCAGCTAACGAAATTTCAATCCAAGAACCTATACCTTGTCGATTACTAGTAACTCCCTCTAATTTAACTTTCAGCCAATTGTTATTTTGATTGCTTATATTTTTCCATAAAAATATATCATCAGGTTCATAATTTAAAACTGTCATGTCGGGATATCCATCATTATTAATATCTCCAATTGCATTTGAAAAACTTCTAGCCGTATCATTTTCAAAACCGGCAGACATAGGAATTGAATAAATACCATTGCCATTATTCTCATAAAAAGCGGAGGGTAAAAAACTAGTACTTCCGTCCAATTCACCACTTACATATAAATCTAAATCAGTATCGTTTTCAGCATCTAGAAAAACAGCTCCCCAAGCCGCAGATTCAAACAAAGTACCGTTTATACTTGCTATGTCGGTAAAAGTACCATCACCGTTATTTTTCAAAAAAACATTACCCGCTATCAAATTAGTAACATAAATATCTAACCAACCGTCAGCGTTATAATCCCCGATTGTGGTGGCCATACCATCCATTGAAATATTGGTTCCTGTTTCTTCTCCTACTTCTGTGAATGTACCATCTCCATTGTTTTTGTACAATAAATTTTGTGTATCTATTTTATCGTTTGCAATATATAAATCTTGCCAACCATCATTATTATAGTCGAAAAAAACGGAGCTAAACGAGAGATGGTGGTTATTGTCTATTCCAACGAGATCATTTACAACAGAGAAGGTTCCATCACCGTTGTTGTGATATAAATAATTTTGTGTTTCTTCCTCTAATTCACTTCTTGAACATATAAAAACGTCTAATAAACCATCCTTGTCGTAATCTCCCCATGAACTTCCAAAATTAGAATTGTCATTAAGAATTAAACCTGATGAAGTGGTGATATCGTCAAAAGTCATATTTCCAACATTTTCATACAAAATATTGGAGTCGGAATAACTAGTAACAAACAAATCATAATCATCATCATTGTCAAAGTCAACCCATTGCACTGTTTTAGTTTCAAAAAGCGGATCAAAAGAAACAAGTGCGATTTGTGAAAAAATTCCCGTATTATTTTTATAAAACCTAACTGGCTCACCTGTTTCTGAAGAAACAGTTAGGTCATCCCAACCGTCTTTATCAAAATCGAAAAAAGAAATTCCGCCTCCTAGAGTTCCTAGTCCATAGGAGGAGTTTGAACATCCAAGTAATATAGCTTCTTCATTAAATTGTATTTGAGCAACAAAATTTGGACAAAATGAAGTAAATATTAAAAGGAAAAAAAATCTCATAAAGATTATAATATTTAAACGCTGAATAGTTTTCTTCCAGCCATTAACTCGTTGACTTTTAACGCTATTGCCTCTAGTTTTTCTGAATCATTAAAATTTATTATTACCTCGTCGACTAAATCAACAACTAATTGCATATCGGCTTCAACCAAACCCCTTGTGGTAATTGCAGGGGTCCCTATTCGGATTCCACTGGTGACAAATGGAGATTTATCATCAAAAGGTACCATATTTTTATTAACCGTTATATCTGCTTTTACCAGGGCTTCCTCAGCTTCTTTTCCTGTAATATTTTTATTTCTTAAATCTATCAATAACATATGGTTATCAGTACCTCCTGAAATAATTTGATAATCCTTATCCATAAATGCTTTTGCCATCACTTTTGCATTCTTTTTTACTTGTACCGAGTAATGCAAAAATTTGTCTGTTAACGCTTCTCCAAAAGCGATTGCTTTAGCAGCAATAACATGTTCTAAGGGGCCTCCTTGATTACCAGGAAAAATACCACTATTTAATAATGATGACATTTTTTTTAAATTTCCGTTTTTTAATTTAATACCAAAGGGATTTTCAAAATCTTTTCCCATCATTATCATTCCTCCACGTGGTCCTCTTAAAGTTTTGTGGGTGGTGGTGGTAACTATATGACAATAAGGAATTGGATCACTTATGATACCTTTCGCAATAAGCCCTGCGGGGTGTGAAATATCCGCAAGTAAAAGTGCGCCAACTTTATCTGCGATTTCTCTAAATCGTTTGTAATCAAATTCTCTTGAATACGCTGAAGCTCCAGCTATAATCATTTTAGGTTGTTCACGCGTGGCAATTTCCTCAACCACATCCATATCTATGAGACCTGTTACTTTGTCAACTCCATAGAAAACAGGTTTGTATAATTTACCAGAAAAGTTAACCGGTGATCCGTGAGTTAGGTGCCCTCCGTGCGAAAGATCAAAGCCTAAAAAGGTATCTCCAGGTTTTAAACATGCGAAAAAAACAGCTGTATTGGCTTGCGAACCACTATGCGGTTGAACATTTACATATTCTGCTCCAAAAAGAGATTTTGCACGATCAATTGCCAATTGTTCAACTTCATCAACAATTTCACACCCTCCATAATAGCGTTTTCCTGGGTAACCTTCCGCATATTTGTTAGTAAGAACAGACCCTGTTGCTTCAAGGACTTGATCGCTCACAAAATTCTCAGAAGCTATAAGCTCTAAACCCTGCAATTGTCTTTGCTCCTCTTCTTGTATTAAGTCAAATATTTGCTCATCTTTAGTCATAAGTACGTGGTTAAAAAATTAAAATCAAAAATACAAAAAGCTTACCTGATTTTTTAACTAAAATTATATCTTTGATAAAGTTTTTACTAACAAAAAAATAACAATACCTATGCCACTTTCTGCAAATGATCCTTCAAGAAAGACTTGGATTGAAACCCCATTAAATACCGACTTTCCTATTCAAAACATTCCTTTTGGAGTTTTTCTTACAAGAGATGACATTATTACTATTGGTACTCGAATTGGCGATTGCGCAATTGATCTTGGTGCCCTACATCAACTTGGATATTTTGAAGGAATAGATTTAACAGATGATATTTTTATGCAAGATAGTTTGAATGATTTTATTGCTGATGGTAGAAAAACCTGGAGGTTGGTTCGCAACCGTATAGCTGATATTTTTACCGAAACCAACAGTAAACTTCGTGACAATGAAGAACATAAAAAAATAGTTTTATTTAGTTTAGAAGAAATTGAAATGCAGTTACCAGTAGATGTTGGTGATTATACCGATTTCTATGCTAGTAAGGAACATGCTACAAATGTTGGCTCGCTTTTCCGAGATCCAGAAAATGCATTGTTACCTAACTGGCTCAGAATTCCTATTGGCTATCATGGGCGAAGTTCGTCAATTATTCCATCTGGAACTCCCGTGCATAGACCTTATGGGCAGACCAAGCCAGGAGAAGATGGCATACCTGGATTTGGCCCCTCTAAATTAGTTGATTTTGAATTAGAAATGGCTTTTATTACAATGGACTCAAATCATTTGGGTCATAGAATTCCTATTCATGAAGCTGAAGACTATATTTTTGGCTTGGTATTGTTTAATGATTGGAGTGCACGTGACATTCAAGCATGGGAATATGTGCCTTTAGGTCCTTTTTTAGGTAAAAACTTTGCCTCTACCATTTCACCTTGGATAGTTACTTTAGACGCGTTAGAGCCTTTTAGAACAAACGGTCCAAAGCAAGATCCAACTCCACTACCCTATTTAGCCCATGGCGATAATAAGAATTTTGATATAAAGTTACAGGTGGCTATTCAGCCCAAGAATGACGAAGAGACTGTAGTTGCTAATTCTAATTTTAAGTATATGTATTGGTCTATGGCACAACAATTAACACATCATACGGTCAATGGTTGTAATTTGCGATCTGGTGATATGATGGGAAGTGGCACAATTTCTGGCCCTACAAAAGATAGTTATGGCTCCATGTTAGAATTAAGTTGGAGAGGTCAAAATCCTGTTTCCTTGAAAAATGGCGAGGAACGAAAATTTATTCAAGATAATGATACGGTCATCATGCGAGCACATTCAGAAAAAAATGGATTACGAATCGGATTTGGCGAGTGCATCGGAAAAATACTACCTGCGCTAGAAAATTAAATATAATTACCTAGAATCGTAGCGTCTATTTCATGATGAGAGCTTTGATGAATAGCGGTTCCATTTTTAAATATGATCAGTTGTGGGCTTTGATGGTAAACGTTAAAGCGTGTAGCAACTTCGTTTGATATTTCTCTGTATACCAGTAAATCTAAAAAATAGAGTCTAACAGAATTCATATCTATGTTTAATTTTTTCTCAAATTGACGTAAAGCCATACGACTAATTCCGCATCGCGTAGAATGTTTAAAAACAGCAATTGGTTTTTCATCAGATTCCTTTAAAATTTCATCTAATTGATTTAAAGACGTCAGTTGAATCCACGGAATCTGCTTTTTTGATTCTCTTGTTGTTTTATTTTCTGTAAATATTTTTTTAAAAAAATTCATAGGTGTTAAATCAAAAAATATATTTATTACTTATTTTCAAATCCATTTAAAATAACGTCATTTTGTCGGATGAACTGGTTGTTTAAACGACATTTTGGCTGCATTTTTAAATGGTTTACATTTTGATGCTGTAAAAATAAAATAATTAAATGATGAATTTTAATAAATATACTATAAAGTCACAAGAAGCGATTCAAGAAGCTCAATTAATTGCTCAGAGATTTGGACATCAACAAATTGAAAATGAACATATTTTTAAAGCAATTCTTACCATCGATAAAAATGTTATTCCGTTTATTTTAAACAAACTGAATATCAATATTGAATTATTAAGTAAGATACTAGATAAACAATTAGAGAGTTTTTCAAAAGTATCAGGTGCTAACATAATGCTTTCAACAATTACAAGTAAAATGCTAAATGAAGCCATCATCATCGCTCAAAAAATGAATGATGAGTATGTTTCGATTGAACACTTACTGTTAGCAATCTTTAAGTCAAACAGTAAAATAGCACAAAGTATAAAAGATCAAGGGGTAACAGAAAAAGAAATTAAAAAAGCCATTGATGAGGTAAGGAAAGGTTCTAGCGTAAACTCTCAAAATGCTGAAGAAACCTATAATTCTCTAGATAAATATGCAAGAAATCTAAATCAATTAGCTGCCACTGGAAAACTTGATCCAGTTATAGGTAGAGATGATGAAATAAGGCGAATACTACAGATTTTATCTAGGAGAACTAAAAACAATCCAATGTTAGTGGGAGAACCAGGTACAGGAAAAACAGCAATAGCAGAAGGTTTGGCACACCGAATAATTGCGGGTGATATACCAGAAAATCTAAAAGAAAAACAAATATTTTCTTTAGATATGGGCGCATTAATAGCAGGAGCTAAATTCAAAGGAGAATTTGAAGAACGTCTAAAAGCTGTCATCAAAGAAGTTACTAAAAGTAATGGGAATATAGTCTTATTTATTGATGAAATTCATACCCTAGTTGGAGCCGGTGGTGGCCAAGGTGCAATGGATGCAGCGAATATACTAAAGCCAGCATTGGCTAGAGGTGAATTAAGAGCAGTTGGAGCTACTACTCTTGATGAATATCAAAAATATTTTGAAAAAGACAAAGCTTTAGAGCGTCGATTCCAAAAGGTCATAGTTCATGAACCTGATACAGAAAGTGCTATTTCAATACTCAGAGGGATCAAAGAAAAATACGAGACACATCATAAGGTTAGAATCAAAGACGAAGCTATTATTGCTTCTGTAGAATTATCACAAAGATATATTACCAATCGATTCTTACCAGATAAAGCGATTGATTTAATGGACGAGGCTGCTGCTAAAATTAGAATAGAAATAAATTCAAAACCTGAGGAATTAGATATTTTGGATCGTAAAATAATGCAGCTTGAGATTGAGATTGAAGCCATAAAAAGAGAAAAAGATGAAGTCAAACTAAAAACTTTACGAAGTGATTTAGCTAATATAAAAGAAGAACGTAACTCACTGCATGCTAAATGGAAAAGCGAAAAGGTGATCGTAGATGCCATTCAGAATACTAAAATTAAAATTGAAACATATAAACAAGAGGCAGATATTGCCGAGCGAGAAGGTGATTTTGGTAAAGTTGCTGAACTTAGATATGGAAAAATCAAAGAAGCAAATAACAACCTATTTGAATTAGAACTTGATTTAAAAAGCAATGAAAACGAAAATTCACTAATTAAAGAAGAGGTAACAACTGAGGATATTGCAGAAGTAGTAGCGAAATGGACCGGAATTCCTGTTACTAAGATGCTCCAAAGTGATCGAGAAAAACTTTTAAAACTTGAAGAAAAATTACATCAAAGAATTGTTGGTCAAAATGAAGCAATAATTGCAGTCAGTGATTCAATACGTAGAAGTAGAGCTGGTTTGCAAGATCAAAAAAAGCCAATTGGAACTTTTTTATTTCTAGGTACAACTGGAGTGGGTAAGACTGAACTTGCAAAAGCGTTGGCAGAGTATATGTTTGATAACGAAAATGCCCTTACTAGAATTGACATGAGTGAATATCAAGAGTCACATAGTGTAAGTAGGTTAGTTGGTGCACCTCCAGGGTATATTGGTTATGACGAAGGTGGGCAACTAACAGAAGCGGTAAGAAACAAACCTTATTCTGTAATACTACTCGACGAAATTGAAAAAGCACATCCGGATACGTTTAATATTTTACTTCAAGTTTTAGATGAGGGAAGATTAACAGATAATAAAGGACGTGTTGCAGATTTTAAAAATACTGTTATTATTATGACTAGTAATATAGGTTCACATATTATTCAGGAAAAATTTGAAAGCTTAAAAGACATAGATTCCGCTATGGAAAGTGCCAAAGTAGAAGTAATTGGGATACTTAAACAATCGGTTCGTCCAGAGTTTTTAAATAGAATTGATGATATTATTATGTTTACACCTCTTTTGAAAGAAGACATCAAACAAATTGTTCGTCTTCAATTAAAAGGATTAACAAAAATGCTGTCTAAACAACATATTACTTTAGATGCTACAGAAGAAGCTATAGATTATTTAGCAAAAATAGGATATGACCCACAATACGGTGCAAGACCCGTAAAAAGAGTTATTCAGAGGGAAGTTTTAAATAATCTTTCTAAGGAAATTTTATCTGGGAAAGTAACTGTTGATAGTATCGTTCTGCTAGATAGTTTTAACGAGGAACTAGTATTTAGAAATCAAAATGATTTAGTAAGTAGTTAATTGTTAAAACAAAAAAACCTTCAAAGTAATCTGAAGGTTTTTTTGTTATAAGTACGATTAACTTATCTAATGATGATCTTTTTTGTTGCTGAGCTAGTTTCATTAGTTACTTTAACTAAATAAGTTCCTGAGCTTACATTTAGGCTAAAAACCATATTGTTAGTATTTACATTTTGCGAATACACTTCTCTTCCTGTTAAATCAAACACTTGAATCAAATTCGCTGATTGATGGTTCATTACTAGTGAAATATTCTGTCCGTTTGAAACAGAAGGTACAATTGTAAATTCAACATTTTGAATATCTGTTACTCCTAAAATTGTACATTCCATAACTTCAGGCTCAACACCATTAGGGAAAGTTGCTTCAAAAGTTGTAATATCTGTTAAAGGCCAAATATCACGATTCAAAAGAGTTCTATCCGGACCAATCAAACAAAAAGTTGGAAAGGCACTAACACCAAAGTTAGTATTCACACTACCGGATCCTCCATCTGCACTTACAGCAGGGGGAAGATTAAAAGGACCTCCATAAGTCTCCCCATACAGAAGAACCTCTTCATCTGAATCGGTACCATTATTTATTGATATCATTACCAAATCACCGTCATTACAGCCATATTTATCATAAAATTCGCTAAAAGTTGACTGCCATGTCTGACAAGGACCACAGGTATCGTAAAAAAAATCTAGATAGATGTGCTTTCCTGCATCAGCATATTCGTAAAGATTGTGTTCAATACCGTAGACATCGGTTACTGTAAAATCATCTACAATATCTCCAACATTGTAGTTATTAGTTTGAGCAAGGGTTACTATTGAAAATAGTAATATCAAAAATAGGGAAGTAATTTTTTTCATGGAATTGTTTTAGGTTAATTATTAATCACAATATAAAAAAAACGTTTTGAATAATTAGTTAAAATTTAAATAGAAAAATTTATACCATTTGGTATATTTGTTTGAAAATTGGAATAAACTAAATTTTAAATGATTTCAAAATCTGAAAAAACTGCTAAATATATTATTGAAAAAGTAGCACCATTATTTAACCAAAAGGGTTATGCAGCTACTTCTATGTCTGATTTAACAACAGCTACCGGACTTACAAAGGGAGCGATTTATGGTAATTTTCAAAATAAAGAAGAACTAGCAATTAAATCCTTTAACTTTAGTGTTAATCAAGTTTTAAAGAGTATTAGCACGCATCAAAATAAAAATAAATCCCCACTACAAAAACTATATTTAATTACAGATTTTTATAAGAATTACTATAA
>ERZ1046568.141-NODE-141-length-62184-cov-48.594392_pt1 | contig 62184 bp, 114 predicted proteins | sample MGYA00383092_ERZ1046568 | MGnify/ENA primary metagenome ERZ1046568 (study PRJEB29581, sample SAMEA5548362) | metagenome | biome: marine; feature: coastal; material: water | depth 1 m | study: Short-term variability in the microbial, nano- and picoplankton... | reverse complement strand
ACGGTAGATGGCACCACTTTGTAGACTATGGTCCATTCAAGACTAATAAGCTAAAGTTCAAGTCTGGCTATGATAGACCTACAGGTACCAACAACTATGGTATGGAACTAGTAAAGGACTTTGATTGGAAAAATACTTTAGTTAAATGATAAAAAAAGGTTGACATTACCTTCCTATCTGCTATACTACATGTATAAGTTAAAAAGAGAGAGAAGATATGTTTAGAATTCCTAGTTTTCACCAAGAAGAAGTCGAGTTAAGTCAAGCATGGCAGACCATGAGTAGTCACGGTAGAGGCGACTGTCTTGAAGGAATGAAGTCAATGGACAGGATTTGGGCAGAACATTGCGCTACTCCTGATGCAGATGACGATGACTTCTTCGGTAACTGGTGTTATGAAGTGAATGCTTATAACAAAGTACATGCAGATATGTCTAAATTATTTGCATAAAAAGTGAAAATAGTGGTTGACATTCTGGAATAACCTGCTATTATACTAGTATAAGTTAAGAAAGAATATAATATGAATAACGTGAAAAATAAAATACCTGAAATGTGTGGCTGGTTAGGAATGATCCTGATTCATGGCGCAACTGCTCCAACTTCGATATCTGTTCTGATGGGATGGTCAACCGATCTCCCACCGCTGAACTTTATCCTACTTGTTTGGTTAGGACTGTTCTTGTTCCTAGTAAGGGCAATCTATGCTAAAGATACCCTATATATCGTATCTAATGCGATTGGGTTCTCTTTAAACAGTCTTTTGCTGTCTTTAATTGCATTTAATTGAAAATAATGGTTGACATAGTGGTCAGACCTGCTATACTTACTAAGTAATCAATTGAGAGAGAACTAAATTATGGCTTATGTATCACAAGAGAACAAAAAAGAACTTGCTCCTGCTATCAAAGCAGTATTGAAAGAATTCGGCATGAAGGGCAGTATTTCTGTCCGTAACCACTCAACTTTGTGTGTAAACATCAAAGCGGGTGAGATCGACTTCTCTGAGAACTATACTCACGGTGATCGTTACATCCAAGTCAATGAGTACTGGATTGACGAGCATTATGCAGGTGTTGCTAAGAAGTTCCTAAACAAGCTGTTAGCGGCAATGAAAGGTCCTAACTACTTTAACAATGATGATGCGATGAGCGATTACTTTCACCGCTCACATTACACTGACATCAACATTGGTCAGTGGAACAAGCCTTACGAATTAATTTCATAAAAAGTGAAAATAGGGGTTGACATTCGTGTCAACTCCTTGTATACTAGTCAAGTAAACAATGAGAGATTATATTATGCAAGTAGCAGTGATTCATTCAGCCTTCGAAGACAGTCCACGTACTGTCGCTTTTGTAAACATTCCTGAAGACGCTCGGTCAACTGATGAGGCTCTAGATTATGCCTATCGTTGGACTAACAACGTGTCTGGCTCTTGGAGTCGAAGTGACATTGAAGACAATGGTGATTACAACCCAGATGTAACTGTTATGGCAGACTTGCCAGTTCACGAAGGTGTGACCTACGGTCTACGATCTACTTCGATGGGTGACTATATGTTAATAGGCAACAAGAAGTATAAAGTTGCTGGCTTTGGATTTGAGGAGATTTAATGAGTAAACACTTTATTTTTGATTTTGAAACTATAGGGGCAAACGTACTTGTTTGTCCCGTAGTCGATATGGCTTACACCACTTTCGAGTGGGAAAGATTTACAGAAAACCCGTACACATTTGAAGAGTTAGTTCCTGAAGTGAAATCAGTGAAGCTTTCTATTACCCATCAGATGCATAACCTTAACTGTAGCTTTACTAAAGCTGATGTGCATTGGTGGGAGAATCTACCAAAGGTCGCAAAAGATAAAATCATGCCAAGCGAAAATGACTTGACAGCCGAAGAGTTTTGTGATACTATACTACAATATTTGAGAGAACAGAATAAGATTGATTATTGGTGGTCTAGAGGTAATTCATTCGATCCAGTTATCTTATTCCGACTCATGAATGCTTATGGTCATGACAAGCTAATGAACGAGTACTTGAAGTTTTGGAAAGTACGTGACATTAGAACTTACATCGATGCTAAGTTTGACTTTTCAACTAGAAGTGGTTTCGTACCTCTTGCAGATGAAAGTTATTGGGAGAGAACGTTTGTAGCCCATGATAGTTCTCATGACGTTGCGGCTGACGTTCTTAGGTTACAGGCTATTTGTAGAGCCGAAAATGATTTGGAGCAAACTACACGATGAGCAAGAAAGAAGAATTCAAAGCCGCAGAAAGCGGTGCGTTACGTGAATGTATCGGTGTTCCATACTTTAGACAACTCCCTCTTGAGGGACTAGCCGCAGGGGCAGCCGCTCTTGAATATGGTGCTACTAAGTATGCAGACCGAAACTGGGAAAAGGGACTTCCCTGGCAACAAATGATTGATAGTCTTAAAAGACACATCGATGACTTTGAACGCCGAAAAGACTATGACGACGGTCCCACTGGTTCTGGATTACCTCACATCTGTATGATAATGGCTGGAGCTTTGATGCTATCTAGTTCAGTTATGCGTGGTGTAGGTGAAGATGACAGAATGCCCGCTCTTGCTGAAGAAGCATTTGGTGCTAAAGACTGTGCTAAATGGATTAGATTGCAGATGGAGCGGTCAGAAGAGTTAACAAAAAACAGGAGAGATATGTCGTAATTATGAAAACTTTTGGCAGTTCTGATATAAATAATACGCAGAACGTGATTTTAAACTATTAATAAAGGTGAATAAAATATGAAATTTAGTTCAGATACATTGAGTGTACTCAAAAACTTTTCGACTATCAACCCTAGCATTGTGTTCAAGCCAGGCTCAGTAGTTCGAACAATATCCCCGCAAAAAACTGTAATGGCTGCGGCAACAATCGATGAGACTGTTGAGACCCAAGCAGGCGTTTACGACTTGTCTAGGTTCTTAAGCACTCTCGCATTATTCGATAATCCAGATGTAGTATTTGGTCAAGATCGCTTCTCTATCAAAGGTGGTAGAAGTGAATTGAGATACACATATACATCTGAATCACTGATGGTTACTCCACCCGAGAAGGACATTGTAGTTCCTGATCCTGAAGTTTCAGTCAGTATTAAGTGGCAAGATATTGAGAATGTCCTGCGGGCCGCAGGTGTTCTTCAGTTGCCCGAAATTGCTTTCATTGGTGATGGTAACAGCGTTACTATGTCAGCAGTAGACAGCAAAACATCAACGGCAGATAATTATAATACCGTTGTTGCTGAAGGTATCAGTACTGATCCATTTAATATGATCATTAAGACTGATAACTTAAAATTGGTACCAGCCGACTATGAAGTTACTTTATCTTCTAAAGGTATGGCGCACTTCAAATCGAGCAAGGTTCAATATTGGGTTGCAATCGAAACTCGTTAATAAACTTAGTTATAGGAGACTAATATGACAGAAGAAAACCAAGCCCCCGAAACCCAAGAGCAAGAGCAAGCTCCTGGTCTCTCACTAAATGACATTTCAGCCGCAGTCCAAATCATTGATGTTGCGACTGCACGTGGTGCCATTCGTGGTGAAGAGTTACTGCCAGTTGGCACAGTACGTCAACGTTTCATGGCATTCTTGGAACACGCTAAAGCGCAAGGTCAAGATGTGAATCTACCTGGTGATGCGCCTGTTCCACCGACTGATGCAGAAGCGCCAGTCCCGTCTGAAGCAGAAGTTCCCGCTTCCTAATCAGACACCCGAAGGGGAGATGTCGCTTGACATCTCCCTTTCATCCCTTTACAATACTGTAAAGTTTTATTATATTATGGAGATTGATGATGCAAGAAGATTTTTTATGGGTAGAGAAGTATCGACCACAAACGGTTTCAGATACTATACTTCCAGATGAACTGAAAACAACCTTTCAACAGTTCGTTGATCAAAACAATGTTCCCAACTTATTACTAACTGGTCGTGCAGGTGTCGGTAAGACAACTGTAGCTAAGGCTATGCTCAATGAGATTGGCGCAGACTTCATTACGATCAACGGATCGATGAATGGTAACATTGATACACTTCGAATTGATATTTCAAATTTTGCTTCAAGTGTGTCCTTCACTGGTGGACGTAAGTACGTTATACTAGATGAGGCAGACTACTTAAACGCAAACTCAACACAGCCTGCACTTCGTAACTTTATGGAAGAGTTCTCTAAGAACTGCGGCTTTATACTTACATGTAACTTTAAGAACAGAATCATTGAGCCACTTCATTCTCGTTGTAGCGTGGTCGAGTTCAATATAAGTAACAAAGACAAACCACAGATTGCGGCAGACTTCTTTAAAAGAGTTTGTGGTATTCTAGATGACGAAGGTATTCAATATGACAAGAAATCTGTTGCTGAAGTTGTACAACTTTATTTTCCTGATTGGCGCCGAGTGCTTAATGAACTACAGCGTTACGCTTCTACTGGTAGGATCGATGCTGGTATCTTAGCGAGTAAGTCTACTGACAACATCAGTTCTTTGATCTCTTTGATGAAAGAGAAGAACTTTACTGGTACTCGCAAATGGGTTGCAGAGAATCAAGATATTGACTCAGCAGTTCTATATCGCCAGTTGTATGACATCTTGCCTTCTAAGATTGCCTCTACTCAAAGTGTGGCAGATTCAATCATCATACTTGCAGAATACCAATACAAAGAAGCATTCGTTGCTAACAGCGAAATCAATCGAGTAGCCGCACTTGCTACTCTAATGGCAGAAGTGGAATGGAAATGAAGAACTTACTAGGAGAGTACGTATTTACTCCAGATGAGATAGCTAAATCTTTAGTCGAGTACTGTGATACTAAGTATGACATTGTAATCGATCCATCAACTAAGATGGGATTTAATCTTGTTGTAGATAAGGGCTTATTGGAAAAGAACTCTGATACTGTTCACGCAAGAACAGGACTCTATGCAATATACAAAGATCATCACTGCCTATACACAGGTAAGTCTGGAAAAAGTATGGGCACTAGACTCGGTAGGTTTGTTAAAGAAGTTCGAAGCATGTCTAGATCAGATGAAAAGCACCCTGCCGCAAAGAAGTATCGGTCTATGTGGGGCGAAGACTTCTCTAATATGACGGTATCTGTTTATCCCTTGAAAGAACAACCTGGCATGACTTTAGATGATGTTGAACTATCTCTCATTCGAATACTGAAGCCTCTTCTGAATGTTAGAGGTAAGAAGTGAAACTCTTTGGTAAGTCAAATAAACCATCTCATCCATGCTTAACTTGTGGCAAGAAACTTGGTAAGAAGTATAGCGAAGTTAGATACAAATATAAAGACGGTGAAGGTACTGCTTATATTTGTCCAGAATGCTCGGATGAGTTCGATAAATCTAATATGAATAGGGAGACAGAAGATGACTTCTCCGTTTGAATATGTAACATCTATTACGCAAACTAAAAAGAATATGATGCGTGATAGTGAGAATGATGTGTTAGCAGAGAAAGGCTACGAGCCATGGCTTGTAAACAATGCACTTTCGTATCATGCCGATACGATCTTACATGCCAACTTAATGAATACGCACCACGAACTGGATAAGCGACCCCAGTACGAGTGTCTTATAAATAGCATTAGACCTAAAAAGCGATGGGCAAAGTGGGTTAAGAATGCTAGAAATGAGGAACTTGATATTGTGTGTGCCTATTATCAGTGCAACAGAACTGTCGGCCAAGAGTATCTGTCCTTGTTGTCTAGTGAAGAACTAGAAATTATGAAAAAACAACAAGAAACAGGTGGTTTGAAAAAATGAATTTATTAGATAAGTTAGTAGAGATAACTCTACCTAACGAAGAGAGTTTTCTGAAAGTAAAGGAAACTCTAACTAGAATAGGTATTGCCTCTAAGAAAGAACAGAAGTTGTTTCAATCTTGTCACATCTTGCACAAGCAAGGTAAGTACTATATTGTACACTTCAAAGAATTGTTTATGTTAGATGGTAAGATCAATGATTTTTCTGAAGAAGATAAGGGACGTAGAAATACCATTATCACTCTATTAGAAGAATGGGATCTTGTGAAGACTGTTGATTCTGAAAAGATCAAAGAGCCCACATCTCCATTATCGCAAATCAAAATTCTACCGCACAAAGAAAAGGGCGAGTGGGAATTGATTGCGAAGTATAGTATAGGCAAAAAACGCTAAATCGGAGATTATATTATGAACGTCAAAGAAAAGTCAGGTCCATTCACCAGCGATTTCTTAAACTTTATAGATAATGATTCCGTTGTTAGTCAAGAACTTATTACCTATTACGTTGAGAATGGGTACTTTGTAAAGCGTACGGCTGTACGTAGAAACCTAAAGAATGGTGACTATCACGACACCATTCATGTTGAGCCACTTTATAAGATTGAGGAAGAATAATATGACCATCTCGCAACAACTTGAATTGTTTCCAGAACTTGCTAGCCCAAACATTTCAACTTCTTACACATTAGATACTAACGGTACAGTTCCAATGAACTACACTTTTACTAATTCTAATCCTAGCATCAGCGACCAAATGAACTGGGCAGTTGATATTACAGATAATATCGATATCAAGATTTACAAGTTATTTCCTGAAGCACATATGCCAGAACTCGGAACAGAGTGGGCTGCCTGCTTTGACCTTAAAGCTTCGATGAGAGAAGGTGATATGGTAACAGTCATCACTCCTACAAATAAGAAAAGACAAGTCAGTTGTCATAAAGGATCAATCGACATATACAATAACGAAAGAGTTCTAGTGCCAACTGGACTTGTGTTTGATCTAGAAGACGGACAGTCTATGCGTATTCATCCTAGATCAGGACTTGCATGGAAGAAAGGCATCACGTTAGCAAATTGCGAAGGTGTTGTTGATGCTGATTACGTACAGCAAACATATGTAATGCTGTATAACTTGAGTGACGAAGTATTTACCATATCAGATGGTGATAGAATTGCTCAAGGAGAAGTATTAGAGTCTTACAACAAATTTGTATTTGAAGAAGTCTTTGATGAGCCAGCACCCAAGACTAATCGAACTGGTGGATTTGGCTCAACTGGAGTATAATGATCTCCTGTAATATATACTATTACTAAAAATCATGAATATTTTTATTAACATCAGTATAAATCATGTATAAATAAGAGTGTAAGTTGCCTTAGGGGACTTACATAACTTAACCCTTGCTAAATATAGGAGGTCAATAATGACTTATTTGCAAACAAAATACGACCCTTTCACGACTGTAGGTTTTGATAGGATTTTTGATAGAATTACAGCCCTTCACACAGAAGGACAAGTAAAAGCGAACTCATACCCACCATATAATATCACGAAAGAAAGTGAAACAACTTATATTGTGGAACTAGCAGTAGCAGGCTTTACAGAAGAAAATCTAGACGTTGAAGTAAAAGACGGTCAACTTACTATTGAAGGTAAGATTGATTCGACTGATACTGAAAAGGAATTTCTTCATAGAGGTATCGCCGCCCGTGCTTTCAGTAGAAAGTTCACCTTAGCTGAGACTGTAGTGGTCAGAGATGCTTCCCTAGAGAACGGAATGCTACGTATTCTGTTAGAAAACGTTATCCCAGAAGAGCAAAAGCCAAAGAAGATTACAATTGGCAAAACTCTTGTGGATACAAAAGAATTACTCACTGAGTAATACAAGGTGGGACGGGGTGAAAGCTCCGTCCTTTACTATCACAGCTAAATCATAGGAGTCAAAAAGCTGATGAATAAGGCAATCTCTTTTCTGAAGAGTTGCGATGGTACATTTTGTGATGCAGTAGCACACTTCGCATTAAGCGGAATATGTATCTTTGTAATAGCTACTTGTCTGGGTAGCATATCCTAAGAATGAAGACAACACACACAACACAGGAGAAAAGTATGACTAACAAGAACCCTTTTGAAATTAGAGCAGAAATGCTACAACTCGCTAAAGAATACATGGATCAACAATATCATATGAACATACAGTTCTATGAGAACATGATCGCAGAGGGCAATAAAGCCCGTGAAGACATCGAAGCGCAAGTTAAAGATGCCTATAGAATGTACTCAGTAGATGAGTTGATGGAGAAGGCAAAAGAAATGTATGCCTTCGTGTCTGAGAAGAAGTAACTTAAACGTCCTTAATGCGGAAGTCAGTAGACCTCCGCATTTTTATTATCTAATGCAGGAGAAATTATGACTATCGTGTTTTGGGTTATATTAGTAGCAGGTACCATTAGCGCCACAAATAGTACTGCCAAACTAAATGCCTTATGTAAGAAAGAAGTAGAAGAAGGAACCTCTGTTGATATCAGAGAATGTAAACAATACTACTTTGATACAAGGATCAAAACAGGCTGGTAAAAAAGACTTGACAGACAGTCAGAATGGTGTTATACTATACGTTCAAAATGGAGATATAATATGAAGAATGTGATCGCATTACCTACGCTCTATAAGCGTGACACTAAAGGTAAAGTAAGAGTTCTGACCATCGAGTATGGTTATGATGATGAGGATACTGCCGGCACTAGATCAGTTGCTGGAATTCAAGAAGGTCAGCTAGTGACCTCTACCTGGAAACTATCAACGCCAAAGAATATTGGAAAAGTAAATGCTACTACCAATATCACTCAGGCATTGGCAGAAGCCCAAGCAAACTGGGATAAGAAGTCCGAGAAAGAGTACTTCTCTGACATCAATCTAATCGACACTTACGAGAAGTTCAAGCCTATGCTTGCGGGTGACTACACAAAGCGTCCACAGTCGCAAGGCTGGAGTCAACCTAAACTAGACGGCATCAGATGTATAGCTAATTCATCTGGATTGTGGACTAGAGCAGGTAAAGAAATCACTAGTTGTCCACATATCTGGGAATCAGTGAAGCCATTCATTGAAGCAAATCCTGGTATTGTCTTAGATGGTGAACTGTATAACCATGAGTTAAAAGAAGACTTTAACAAGATCACTAGTCTAGTGAGAAAGTTAAACTCGACTCCAGAGAGCATTGCTGAGTCAGCATCTTTAGTTCAATACCACGTGTATGATTGCTACGTAGAAGATATGTTGTTTATCGACAGAATCAAACTGGCATACGGAGCGAAGAGTGATGTAGTGAAGATTGTTCAAACTGACTTTGCTCAAACACAAGAACAGCTTGATGAGTTCTACAGTTCTTACATGACAGATGGCTATGAAGGTCAGATGGTGAGAAATAACACTCCTTACGAGAACAAGAGAAGTAACAACCTCTTAAAGCGTAAAGAGTTTATCACTGAAGAATTTCTAGTTGTGTCTATGCTTGAAGGTCAAGGAAACTGGGCAGGTCACGTGAAGCATTTCGCACTCACTCTGCCAAACGGTGCAACCTGTGGAGCTGGAGTTAGAGGCAAACAAGAGGTATTGAAAGAATTGTGGGAAGCAGGAGATACTCCTACTTGGGCTACACTGAGATACTTCGGTCTTACTCCAGATGGAATTCCTAGATTCCCAGTTGTGATAGACTATGGCTTCGGTGAAAGAAGCGACTAAAATACTTGACAAAGTGTATCATACGTGATACATTGTACATTATATGAAACAGATTGAGGTTCTATGAGTTTTTATACTTGCGTAAACAGATACGGCAGTAACATTCTTTTTCGTGGCTACACGAATGAGGGTAAACGTATTCAGACAAAAATACCGTTTAAGCCGACGATGTATCTTAAGTCTTCGAAAAACGAAAGTGGTTGGAAATCTTTTGATGGTGTTGCAGTTGATCCGATTCAACTCGATACAATGTCAGAAGCAACCGAATTCGTTAAGAAGTACGAGAATGTAGATAACTTTAAGATATATGGCAATAACAATTTTGTCGCACAGTTTATCCAAGAGAAGTTTCCTGGTGTAATTGATTACGACCTAAAACGAATCGAAGTCGGTAATATCGATATCGAAGTTGCATCTGATGATGGCTTTCCAGAGCCAGATGAAGCAAAGCATCCAATCATCTCTATCGCATACAAGAGTAGTGCCTCTGGCGTGTATCATGTGTGGGGTCTTGGTGAGTGGAGATTAGAAGACTGTGAACTCGATATTCCTGGTAACTTGATTCAGTATCGACAGTGTACAGATGAAGAAGACTTAATGCTTAAGTTTCTCACATTCTGGCATGCTAACTGTCCTGACATACTTACTGGTTGGAACATTAGACTGTTTGATGTGCCTTACATGATCAATCGTACCATACGAATACTTGGTGATAAAGTTGCAAAACAGTTTTCTCCTTTTGGTATCACAAAGTATAGAAAGATTGGCATTAAAGGCAAAGAGATGGACGCATATGAGATATATGGTGTTCAGCAAGTTGACTATTTTGACCTGTTTCAAAAGTTTGGTTACACGTACGGCAATCAAGCCTCTTATGCGTTAGATCACATAGCGTCTGTTGTTCTCGGTGAGAAGAAACTCTCTTACACTGAGTATGGTTCTCTACACGGACTCTATAAACAAAATCATCAGAAGTTTATCGACTATAACATTCGTGATGTTCAAGTTGTGGATAAGATTGATAAACAAACTGGTTTGATGGATCTAGCCTTGATTGTGGCGTACAAGGGTGGCGTAAACTACAACGATGCGTTCGGTACTACTGGTATATGGGATTCAATCATATATCGGTATCTGTATGATCGCAAAGTTGCAGTGCCACCTGCTACTCGTAAACATAAAGATCCATATCCTGGTGGTTATGTAAAAGAGCCTAAAGTTGGTATGACTGAGTGGGTTACTTCTTTTGACTTGAACTCTCTATATCCTAATCTGATTGTACAGTACAATATGTCACCAGAAACTCTGGTCAAGGGTGATGACTTTACAGCAAGTGGTGTAGAGCATTATCTGAAGAATCCAGTCTCTAGTGATCCTATTGAGCGTGACCTATCAGTTGCCGCTAATGGTTCTATGTATCGTAAAGACAAGCGTGGTGTGTTCCCGACAATCATTATTGGTCTATATGATGAACGTGCTGAGATCAAGAAAGAGATGTTGAGACTCAAGCAAGAAAATGAGAATGCAAATTCTTCCGAACTTAAGCGAGAAATAAATAGACTAGAGAACACTCAGCAAGCGATTAAGATTTTGTTGAACTCTCTTTATGGCGCTCTTGGTAATCAATACTTCCGATACTTTGAAATGCTTATCGCAGAAGGTATCACACTGTCTGGTCAGCTATCGATCAAGTGGGCTGAACAAGCCATGAATACTGCAATGAACAATATCTTGAAAAGTGACGATGAAGACTATGTTATCGCAATGGATACTGATTCGTTGTACGTTAACATGGGACCTCTTGTAGAGGCTGTGAATCCAAAAGATCCAGTCAAGTTCATTGATCAAGCATGTGAGCAAAAGCTGGTGCCAATCTTAGAGAAAGCATATCACAATATGTTTACTAATATGAATGCATATGACAACCGCATGGTTATGGCACGTGAAGCTATCGCCGACAAGGGCATATGGATGGCAAAGAAACGCTATATACTTAACGTACATAATAACGAAGGGGTACAATACGCTGAACCCAAACTCAAGATCATGGGAATTGAGGCTGTAAAGTCATCAACGCCTCAAGTAGTCCGTGACAAATTCGTAAAGGCATATCGCATTATGCTGAACTCAACTGAGAAAGAACTACAAGCATTCGTTAAGAATTTCTACGAAGAGTTCAAGTCTTTACCACCAGAAGATGTATCATTTCCTCGTGGTGTGAGCGACATTGAAAAGTGGCGTGATAAGAATACTATCTACAAGAAAGGTACTCCTATCCATGTCAGAGGTGCATTGCTCTTCAATCAACAGATGAAGAAACATGGTCTATCAATGGAAGAAGTCAAGAATGGTAGCAAAGTGAAGTTTTGTTATATGAAGATGCCAAATCCTGTGATGGAGAACGTAATATCTTTCCCACAGTTTTTGCCTAAAGAGTTTGGCTTAGATAGTGACATTGACTATGAAACTCAATTTAACAAAACGTTCAAAGAACCGTTGAAGATGGTGTCCGATGCCATCAACTGGGAACTTGAACACATAAACTCATTGGAGGGTTTTTTCTCATGACAGACGATATATTTGATTTCGGCTTTACCGCAGTCGATGAAACAGAACTAGAAGCGGTACAAAAGGCAAACATTCAAATCACAGAGACAAGTGGTACTGCTGATCAACTACAAACAAAGTTGGATAAGTTATACAACTCTATAACTCCACTACTTAACAGCCTTAAGGCAAACCCAGAGAAAGAATATATTCTTTGGCCTAATCGCACAGGAAAGATTGAACAATTTGAAAAGAAACTGTTTGACATATACACGGGTTGATGCTATAATAGGCGCAATGAAACAAAAACTAAACAATGGAGAATTATAAATGTCATCCTTAATGGAAAAACTCGCAAAGAATTCGACTATCAAGTCGACCGCTCCTATCATGGACTCAAAAGTCTTTGGTAAGAAAGATATGGCACCAACGTCTGTACCTATGGTAAACGTTGCTCTGTCAGGCAAACTAGATGGTGGATTAAGTCCAGGCTTGCTAATGTTAGCTGGTCCATCTAAACACTTCAAATCAGCATTCGCATTGCTGATGGCTGCCGCTCATCAAAAGAAATATAAAGACAGTGTTATACTGTTTTACGATTCAGAGTTTGGTACACCACCAGAGTACTTCAAGTCCTTTGGTATTGATATGGATAGAGTTATTCATACACCAATTACTGATGTCGAACAGTTGAAGTTTGATATCACTAATCAGTTGAATGATCTGACCAAGAATGATAATGTCTGTATCGTTATCGACTCTATTGGTAACCTAGCATCTAAGAAAGAAGTAGATGATGCGTTAGACGGTAAGTCAGTAGCAGATATGTCACGTGCAAAGCAAATGAAGTCTTTGTTCCGTATCGTTACACCTCACCTCAATCTAAAAGATATTCCTTTGATCTGTGTCAACCACACTTACAAAGAGATTGGCATGTTCCCTAAAGACATCGTGTCTGGTGGTACTGGTGCTTACTATTCTGCTGATGCTATTTGGATCATCGGACGTAGACAAGAGAAAGAAGGTCAAGAGATCAAAGGTTACCACTTTGTTGTCAATATCGAAAAGTCTCGACATGTACGTGAGAAGTCTGCAATCCCGATTACTGTTACCTTTGATGGTGGTATTATGAAGTGGTCAGGCTTACTAGAAGTAGCAGAAAAAGCTGGCTTCATTCATAAGCCAAAAGTTGGTTGGTACGAAGCACTTAATCCAGAGACTGGTGAAGTTCTGACTGAGAAGTTGATGCGGGCAAAAGAAATCGTAGATAATAAAGATTTCTGGTTGATGATGTTTGAGAAAACAGGTCTTGCCAAACACATCGAAAAGGTGTATACTATTGCTTCTAGTGCGGGTCTCATCAACGATGACACTCAAATTGAAATCGCTGATGAGGAGATAGTAGCGAATGATTGAAAACACCGTTCTTGCGGGACTCTTACATAACGAAGATTATATGCGAAGAGTTATACCGTTTCTTAGTGAAGATTACTTTGGTGACTTTACTGAGAAAGCGGTATTCAAGTCCATAACAGAATATATCGCTGATTACAATAGTGTGCCAACTAAGAGCGCCCTAAAGATTGCTATCGATGAGAAAAGCAATATATCAGACGATCAATACTCTACAATCATTGAAACGATTGATGGACTTGAATACGATCCTAAAACTGATTTAGATTGGATCGTAGATAAGACAGAGAAGTTCTGCCAAGACAAGGCAGTCTTCAATGCCGTTCGTGAATCCATTCTTGTCTTAGATGGCAATCACGACAACTTAGATAAGGGTTCGATTCCTGATCTATTGACTAAAGCACTTGGCGTATCATTTGATCAGAACATTGGTCATGATTTTCTTGAACAGCCAGAAGATCGATTTGACTTCTATCATACGAAAGAAGATAAAGTTGGTTTTGATTTAGACTTGTTCAACAAGATCACTAAAGGTGGTCTGTCACGTAAGTCTTTGAGTATTGCTCTTGCTGGTACTGGTGTTGGTAAGACGCTGTTCATGACTCACTGTGCGGCAGCCAATCTGATGGCTGGTAAAAACGTTCTCTATATCACTATGGAAATGGCAGAAGAAAAGATTGCTGAACGTATTGACTCAAATCTACTTAACACTACAATCGATTCACTTCAAGAGATACCTAAAGATGTATACATGAAGCGAGTTGATAGAGTGAAAGCCAAGACTACTGGTAAGTTAATCGTCAAAGAATATCCAACTGCTAGTGCTGGCTCTGCTCACTTTAGACACCTTTTGAACGAATTAAAGTTAAAAAAGAACTTTCAGCCCGATATCGTGTACATCGATTATCTAAATATATGTACAAGTTCTAGATTGCGGGCAGGTGCTAATGTCAACTCATATACAATGATTAAAGCAATCGCAGAAGAATTACGTGGTTTAGCAGTAGAGTTTAATGTGCCAATCTTAAGTGCGACACAGACAACCCGTACTGGTTATAGTAGTTCAGACTTAAACTTAGAAGATACTTCTGAGTCTTTTGGTCTACCTGCTACTGCCGACTTTATGTTTGGTCTAATCTCTACTGAAGAGTTAGAGGGTTTAGGGCAACTTATGGTAAAACAATTGAAGAACAGATGGGGTGATACGAATTACCTGAAACGTTTTGTAATAGGAATTGATCGATCAAAGATGAAATTATTTGATGCTGAAGACTCAGCACAAGACTTAGTTGATGATACTCCTGTTGCAGACAAAGGTAATTTCTCTACTAGAATGAAAGAAGAATCCTCTTCTAATGATAGTAGTGTCATCTCTTATAGAAAGAGATCCACCGATAAGAAATCAAACTTCGGTGGATTTAAATAAAGGAATATATGAGAAAATATTGGAATAAATTTCACACTATGATGAAGTGTGGAAGATTACATAGATTAGTAAATAAATACTTAAGCTAGGAGACATACATGTGGTTGTGGATAGTAAGTAACGTTGCTGGTTCTCTTTTAGGTGCCGCATCTACAAAATGGTTTAAGGATACCCGAGCTGGTGTCTGGTGTTATAATAGGTTTGACGATATCGCAGACTGGGCAACTGAAAGATACGGAATCGATATTCTTGACAAAGAAGGTATCGCTTGGAAAACCAAGTATCCTAACGTGTCTAGAAAGATAGACGAATTAGAACTACGAATACAAGAGTTAGAGAAAAATAGTCACCCATGTAAAGAACTCCATGAGTTTGATGTGTGGCCCGAACTAGACCTTAGAATTAAGAAGCTAGAGAAGAAGTAATGCTCTACCTTGTAAAGAAGGTTGAAACAGAGTTTCAGGTGCTAGAAGAAGCAACTGGACTCAATCTGTTCTCTACGACCATCGCCGAAGATGCTGAGAAGATGAAAACTCTACTGAATGGTGGGAGTGGTTTTGATGGGAACACTCCTAGCTTCTTTGTACAGGTGGTCTCCCAATAAAAAAGGCAACTAAAGCTGCCCTTTTTAAATAGTTTGCGTGACTGGGAGGAACCCCACCTGCATACGAAATGCTGCCCCAGTTATTCCTTCTGTGAGTTGTTTAAAAACGATCACACTTGCCTCTTGTGTTGTTACACATTCACACGCACCCATGCGACTATTTATACATTTTAAAATCTCGACATTGACTATCCCTAATACTAAATAGACTCGCTAACTACAGAAGGAAGTTCTACATGTACACGGCTCCAGAAGAGGGAGTCTTTCTCGATATTGAAGCTATGGAATTAGTTGATGGATGTATAGAATCGTCTGTACCTCTTTACATAATGGCTCAGTATTCAAAATGCATTGAAGACGATCCATTACTATCAGAAGGCTACCTTAAAAAATTGTCAAAGAAAATGCTTGACAATTGGCATAAAATAGTGCATAATCATAAGCATCTAATCAGTGAACAAGACTTAATATCAGTTGAGTTTACTGGAGATTATCCAATGCACATCGAATCTGGTGTGCGACAGATGAGGTATGTATATTATGGCACTAAACGCAAAAACTATCCGTGAAGTCAAGTACGCTTTAGAAGAAGCCGAAATGCTTGAGTTTGCATTAAACGCATATGATGAACACAGAGTTCAGACTAATGCAAGTAAGATGTCCGGTGTACCATTGAAACTGGTACGCAAAGTATACTCGGAGACACAATCATGAGTATGCATATAATTAAAGGTGTTTACGCTCCGAGATCGAAGAGGCGTAAAGCAAAGAAACTTGACATGGCAAAAGTCGAAGTTCAATGGAGACAGTACAACAAAGATATGAGGCGCAAGCATATGCACTCATGTCAGTTCGATACGCTAGATGAATATGTTGCATATATATCTGGTAAACTAAAGCCAAAGAAAAGGAAGTTTGTACCGTATGAACCGAAGACAACAGCGCCAGTTTCAAAACCGGATTATCCATCAGTCTCGCCGAAGAGCCCAGTTCATGGAATTCCAGAAGCAGGACGAAGAAAAGAATCTCCAAAGTACACAGGAGACTACATCGTCGGAATTGCCACCATGCATAAGTCAAACGCAGTACCTATTACGAACCAAGAGCAAGCTATAGAGATAGCACGAATGGCTAAATGACTCGCTCATAAATAGTAGAAACAAGAGGAATCTACTTACACATGAGTATGGAAGTATATCAGAAGATCGGAGAGAACCTGAACTCTATCGTAAAGATAAAGAACTATCAGGTTGCTCCTCTGTATCCAAAAGGCAAACCAGGAACAAACGATAAGTCTGTTCGTGAGTTTAGACTTCAGCTTATCAATAAGAATGATGATACCAGTCAAGCAGTAATTGATCATCTAAAGATGCAGTTACGAAAGGATACTAGCCTTGAGAGCGTGGCGTTTAATGCTATATCTCCAAACAGTTCTAAATTTCCTAGCTACAGTTTCACATTTGATAGTCTGAAGTTCGACATTATCATAGCAAGAGGTGCGAATGCTGGTGAGAAGTTTGAGGTAAGAACAGTTAAGACACTTGACAACTACTTCAAAACTCGCACAGACAATGAGACCTCTGAAGTTGTAAATATGATGAGTGAGTCACATGCTCCCTTTGCCAATGCAGAAATCGTAAGTGCTGTACAGAGAACTGGTGCCACTAAGAAAGAAGGCATACCAATAGACAAGCTTGGTGCGATTATCGGTGACATCATATTGACTGATAATCAAGGAAACCCTTGGTACATATCTCTCAAAGATATAAACGGTAATACATTCAGTTCTTATTCTGGTGCCGCATCACTGTTTAACAACACAGGCGATCTACAGCCCAATTCAGCGGGTGCTACTTTTCTCAAAACATTTGGTGTAGATTTAAACAAGGTTCAAGCTGGTTTCGATGAACGTGGTAGTATAAATAAAGTTAGACCAAAGCTCGCAGTAACTAAAGCCAACGCAAGAGAAATCGAAAAGATTTTCAACAGAGCGTGGGGTATGAATTACTTCTACGTGAGGCGAATGAGAACTGGGTGGAAAGTCTTCTGGTTAGGTAAAGCTAAATTGGATAAGTTATCTCAAAATATAAAGATTGACGATATAAGATATCCATCTACGAAATCTAAACAGATTACGATATTATGTAGTAATACTATTGAGAACTACGTAATAGAGTTAAGAAATTCTAAAGCTGGTGAATACCCAAACGACACAAAATTTAAGGTTAAGAAATGACAGTCAGATTTAAAAGTTTTATTACCGAGTCAGTCGGTGCGAAAGGACTAGCATACGAAAAGAAGGTGTTCGATGCAATGAAGTCTGCTGGAGTTCAAGGATTAGATGTCGGCAGTAAGCCAGGTGCAGGATACAGTAATCAAGGCGCAGGTGATATTGAAGCATTATACAACGGTAAAGAATTCAATATCGAAATTAAACTAGACAAGAATGCTCAGATGGGCGGTACGTCTATACGAATAGATACATTAAACAAGACCCACACCTTAGTCAAGCCCGAAGCGGTAGACGATGACGCTATTCCATTTTTTATAGAAGCGGCAAAGAAACAAGACAAAGCACTAAAAGATTGGGTCAACTTTATTCGTAAGCAAGAGCCAGTAGCATTCCACAAAAAGACACCATATACGATACCTTTCGGTTCGGTCACTAAAGACGCATGGTCAGCGGCACAGAAAGCTGGCTATCTTACTAAGATGAATGCGGTACAATCTTTTGACTCAGCGAGAACAATCGCTAAAGCATATAACCGAAAGAACGTATATTATATTCAGATAGGCAAAGCAGGTCTCTTTTATCTAGGAAGCAATCCTCTGAAATTAGATGTCCCAGAATATAAGGGATCTGTCAATATTGAGTTTAGATTAGGACCATCTGGAAGTAAAGCAAGAAAATTTGAAGGTGAAGACTATCGTGTTGTCGGTGCTGGATATCGTTGTCAAGGTAGACTGAAGACTGATATTAAGTCTAAGTATAGCCTTGATAATCCTGAAGACGTAAAAAAATTATTTGGAGCATAAGATGCAACGCCTTTCATCATTTTTGACTGAAGATAAGAACACTCACATGGAGCACCTCGAAGACAACTTGCTAAACGCAGGTGTTGACGGAGCAAGACAGTCTATAAACTATCTACGATCTCTACGTGATATGTTGGCAGGTAAATCTCGCTCCGCAGTTAATGTGACTGTCAAATGGGATGGAGCACCAGCAGTGTTTGCAGGTATTGATCCTTCTGATGGTAAGTTCTTCGTTGCGAAGAAAGGTATCTTCAACAAGAACCCTAAGGTCTATAAGACTAAAGCGGATGTTGATGCAGATACAAAAGGTGATTTGAATATAAAAATGAATTTGGCATTGAAACATCTGCCATCTATGAATATTAAAGGAGTGATACAAGGTGATTTCCTCTATGCGAAGAAAGATATTAAGAAAGTACAGATTGATGGTGAATCGTATATTACTTTTCATCCTAATACGATTGTTTACGCTATACCAGCGAAAAGCCCGCTTGCTACTAAAATCCTCAGATCCGAGATCGGTGTGGTTTGGCACACTAACTACAGAGGAAAATCTTTTGAATCAATGTCAGCGTCTTTTGGAGAGAAGATCGCAAGCAATCTCAAAGACTCGAGGTCGGTCTGGTCAGTAGACGCAGTATACAAAGATGTGACTGGTAATGCTACAATGACACAAGCAGAGACAGATGCAGTTACTCTGCTATTATCAGCCGCAGGCAAGCAGTTCAATAAAGTAAACAAAGCAACGTTTGATGGCATAACAGAGAACGAAGAACTACTCACAAGAGTTAAAACATATCTGAATGTAAAAGTACGTGCAGGTGAAAAGATCGCAGATCCTTCTAAGTTTGTTACTGATATGGTAGGCTGGATTTATGAGTACTATCAAAAAGAAATTGATAAGCTGAAGTCTGAAAAGGGCAAAGCCAATAAAACAGAAAAACGTAAAGAAATAATGTCATACTTTTCAAACATCGACAAGTCTCAAATTGTTGCATTGTTTGAACTGTATAATATGATCGTTGAAGTAAAACTTCTTATCATTACTAAACTGGATAAAGCAAAGGCTATAGGCACTTTCTTAAAGACCAGAGATGGATACAAAGTCACAGAACAAGAAGGCTTTGTTGCAATTGATAGAATGGGCAAGAATGCAGTTAAGCTTGTAGACAGAATGGGCTTTTCAAAAGCAAACTTCTCAGATGAGTTCATCAAGGGCTGGCAAAAGTAATGCAATACCCGCATCACGGGTATTCGGAAATGTCATTGTAATTTAGAGTAAAAATACGCTTTTCGTGTATAAATATTTGCGTCAACAAGATTGACATAACACATTTATCACATACGAAAGGTTACATAATGGCACACGTATTAGCCGCAGTACGATTTTTAGACTTCTCATTCTTATCCGTTTACATTTACAAGCTAGTGAGATACTTTGAAGATCGCAAGACTTATAGAGAAACTTATAAGCAACTATCAAAACTTACAGATAAAGAACTAGCAGACATTGGTTTGCATAGAGGACTAATTCACTCAGTATCAACTGGCGCATATTCTCCTGATAGAGATGAAAATCCAAACTTGAGAGGCTGGGTATAATGACTGAAGCGATTATGAAATTTACATTCGCACCTCTTTCTGGTTTTTGGGGCACAATGTGGTCAATAGGCGAATCAGCTGGTAGAGCAAGAGCCGCAGCCGAATTGTCAAGAATGGGTATGCACGAGGAAGCAAAGCGATTGATGTTGGAGAAATAGAATGTTCAAGAAATTTATGAAACTAATGGAATACAGAAGTTATTGTATGAGTATCAAGCAACTCAGAGAAATGGGTATGTACGATAAAGCACAAGAAATATCTGAATTTAAAAGACAGGTGTATGAAACAGAGTAGACTTACTTATTTTGTAGTCGCTATATGTTTCTTACTCATAGTACTAGACGCAGGTTCTAGACCTTTAAAGAAGATGGCTATACCATCAAATCGTGTTACACTAAATAGTAATACGAAGTTTTAAAAGCAGGCTTTGTGCCTGCTTTATATTTTAAAGGAGAAAATTATGAATTGGTTAAAAAATAGACTACTAGAACGCACATCATGGGATGGCGGTGTTCTTATCGCAGTTGGTGTAGTAGCACTTATGTTTCAAGGTCTAATTGGTTGGGCAGCATACGGCGCAATCGCTTATGGTATTTTTACGTTAGTTAAGTCAGAGGGCTAATCATGAAATTCGTTGGTATGACAAAGAATGAACTAGAGGCTTATGGTCGCACAGTTGGAATTGAATTGGATAAAAGACTTACTAAATCCGTGCTAATTGAACAGCTTAATGACCATATTGAAAATGCTGATCTTGGACTCGAAGGCGATACTCGTGACCCTGTATATCTAGATGCAGAGATTGAAGAGGAAGATTTTCCTATTCTACCTCCAATAGAATATGAAGTAGAGTTTTCTGCAATCAAAGAAGAGCCTATAGATCCAGTGATCTCTCTTCAGGCAGAAAAAGACGCAAGACGTGCGGTTCATAACCAGTCAGAAATGGTACGCCAAGCAGAAGAAAAGTATCAGATATTAAAAGATAAGCGTGTCAACGCTGAGGTGTTGGAATTAGAAGCACTCACTGAAGTAGAAGTTGCTAGAAAGAACTTATCTAGTATACAGAAGTCGTGGGAAGCTAGTAAGGAACTACTGTAATTTATAAATAAGTACATAACACATCGTTGTAGTAAGACTACGGTAAACCTACGATAGAGGAATAAAAATGGAAGACAAATCTATGGAAGAGCCAGAAGCAAATTCTGGTGAAGAGCCAACTAAAAAGAAGGCTACTAAGAAACAAACTAAGAAGGTCAAAGACGAACTTCTAGTCAAAAATGCGATTGAGATCAATCCCAAACTTGAAGAAGCTCCTAATAAGGCAGTTGTTTTAGGTTGGGGTAGAATGAATCCAATCACTGTTGGTCACGAAAAACTGGTCGACAAAATCAAATCAGTTGCTAGACAAGAATCAGCAACACCTCTTATTTACATATCTCATAGCCAAGACGCTAAGAAGAATCCTTTAGACTACGATGACAAGATCATGCTTGCAAAGAAAGCATTTGGCAATATCATTGTAAAGTCTAAGTCACGTACTATCATTCAGATTATGCAAGAACTACAGAAGAAGTACTCTAGGGTATTCTTAGTAGTTGGGCAAGATCGAGTCAGTCAGTTTGATGAACTACTAAACAAGTACAACGGTAAAGATTACAACTTCGATAAAATTTCAATCGTGTCTGCTGGTGATCGTGACCCAGATTCAGAAGGCGTTGATGGTATGTCAGCATCTAAGATGAGAGCCGCAGCCGCAAAGGGTGACTTGACAAGCTTTAAGAAAGGCTTACCTCGCAGACTTAAGGGTGACGCACAAGACGTATATGACATGGTACGTGGTGGTATGAAAATCTCTGAAATGCTAGAACTAGGTGAAGCATTGACTATTCAACAGAGACGCCAACGCAGTATCACTATGCGTAAGTTCAAGTCTAAGATTGCTCAAGGTCGTAGACGTATGGCTAAGAAAGCCGCTACTATGGACAAACTAAAAATTCGTGCTAGAAAAGCCGCAATCAAACTCATTCGTAAGAAAGTGGCAGGCAAGAAAGGCGAGAACTACGGCAACTTGTCACCATCTGAGAAGATGCTCATTGACAAGCGTGTTGCAAAGAAGAAATCAGCTATTGATAGAATTGCTAAGAAGTTATTGCCTCAAGTACGAAAAGCAGATTTGGCTAAGTTGTCTGGCAAGAAAGGCGTTAATGAAGAATTCGAAGCGTTCTTAATCAACGAAGAGTTCTCTGCATTGTTTGAAGAGCCCACTACAGGACAAGACCCAGATATCAAAGATAAGAAGGGTACACAGCCTGCAGTATACTACAAGGGTTTAGCAAAGTCAACTAAAGACAAGCGTGATGCACATTTCAAAAAGCATGGCAAAAAAGATGATGACGATAATTCAGCATACAAGCCTGCACCTGGTGATGCAGACTCAGAGACTAAGCCATCTAAGCATACTAAGAGATATCATCAGATGTTTAACAAAGAAGGTCAGATCAAATTAGATCGCCGCTTTCGTGCATTTCGTTCAAGAAAAGAAGAAGTTGAACTAGATGAGATAAGCATTAATACTGATGCTGAGAAAAGACTTAAGAGACAGCACAAAGATGAGAGATCAAATCTGTCTAAAGAGCATGAACGTGAAATGGACGGACTGCTTACTAGAGAGTTGCGTAAGAAGATTACTCAAGTAAATAAAGAAGAATTTCAGTCAGATAAAGACTTAATTGCATTCATCGAAGAGACTACAAACGATATATTTGATCAAGTAGAATTAGATGAGGCAAAAGGTAATGAAGGTCTTAAGAAGAAAGCAGAAAAGTCTGGCATGCCATTAGGCATTCTACGTCAAGTTTATAACAGAGGCATCGCCGCTTGGAAAACTGGTCACAGACCTGGTACGACTCCACAGCAATGGGGCTTTGCACGTGTGAACTCTTTCATTACTAAGCAATCAGGTACATGGGGTAAGGCAGACAAAGACCTTGCTGACAAAGTACGTGGATCTTCTAAGAAAGAATCAGTAGAAGAGGGCGCAGTTTCAGCCGCACAACGTGCCGCTATTGCTATCTCTAAGAAAGCCAAAGCTGGCAAGCCTGGTTACGATAGCGAAGGTAAGTCTTTGAAAGAAGATGATCCGTGCTGGGATTCTCATGAACAAAGAGGCATGAAAAAGAAAAACGGTAAGCTAGTGCCTAACTGTGTGCCTAAGAATGAAGGCGCAGAAGTCTATGTAGTTAAGAAAGGACCTTACCAACGTAAAGTCGATGGAGCTACTGCTGATAGAATGAAGAAGCAAGGCTGGAGAATTGTTGCACGTGAATCAGTCGAAGAGCGTAGCGCCGAAGACATTATGTTCGAAGAGCATTTGAAAAGTTCTGGAGCCGACCCTAGGCTATTCACAGAGAGAAGCACACAAGACATTATTAAGGCTAAGATAGGATCTATTGCTAACAAAAAGAACTACCAACATGCAATGAAAACTCTTATCACTGTACTCGACAGAAAAAAGAAAGAGTCGAAAGGTAAGATTAGACACAGCGTAGGATACTATGCCGCACAAATTGCAAAAACTTATGCAGGAGTTGACGGTAGAACATTAGCAGATATGGTGCCTAGTAATTATGTATTTGAACAAGGTGGTGCTGGTGATAGAGGTACTGAAAAAGTTACTAAGCGTTACAAGAAAGATACTCCTGGTGAGACTGTCACTGAGTCAGTAGATGACCTATTTGAGGCACACTTCGAAGAAGAGGTTACTCAGAAGCAACTGAATGACTTAGAGAAGTTTGCTGATAGATTACTTGACAAGTTCGGTATTGATGTTGAGTTTACTCGACACTTTGCTGATCGTATGAATGATGATCGAAATAAGCCTGCTATCACAATTGCAGAACTTCAGCGAGTGTTCAAAAAGATTGCGAAGAACAAAGCAAAGAACATTCGTCAAAACCCTGACATCGAAGCAGTGCTTAAGGACATTCAAGCAGATTTAAACTTGCCTATCGTAATCAACTATGATAGCGAAAAGGATGAGTACGAAGTAGTCAACAAAACTATCATGCGTAAGAAGAACTTTGGCACGTCTAGTAAAGTGATCAAGGTATGAAGAAGTTTAGGAACTTTGTGTCAGAACTTAAGGTCTATGAACCTAAGTCCACAGATACTCTCGGGTTTACAAGAGACAAGATGCCTCAAGTAAGATCGAAAGATTATGATGGACTTATCAAGCATCTAAAGAAGAATAACGTTGCTGTGAGAAAGACTAAAGTGCCTGCGAAAAGTTTAAAGCCTATTCAGAAGGAATTTAACAAAGATAAGATTGTAGGGGCAATCGCTAAGATCAAAACTCTTGGTCAAGCAAAACCTCTGATTGTGAGTAAAGATAACTATATCATTGACGGACATCATCGATGGTTAGCCGCTCGAAACGTGGGTGCAAATATAGATATCATGCAAGCAGATGTGAAGGTTATGGAATTATTAAAACACGTGTATAGCTACCCAAAAACTTTCACAAAAAAGATACACGAAGGAAATGAAAATGTTTTGGAGAAAAAATAAGATGAGTAAATTTGAACTAACAAAAGAGATGCTGGCAGCAATGATTCCTGGCAACTCAAAAGTAGATATGTGGTACGATGCGATTGTAGAAATCTTTCCCAAGTACGACATCAACACGCCTGAAAGAATGGCTGGATTTATCGCACAGTGTGCCCACGAAAGTAACAACTTCAAGTCACTAGAAGAAAACTTGAACTATAGCGAGAGTGCATTGAACAGAGTGTTTGGACGTTACTTTGGTAAAGCACCAAAGCGTAACGCAAAAGAGTATGCCCGTAACCCAGAGATGATTGCTAACTACGTATACATGGACGAGTTTCGTAAGTACAAGATGGGCAACATCAAAGAAGGTGATGGATGGTTGTTTAGAGGTCGTGGACTGAAGCAACTTACTGGTCGTGAGAACTATACTAAGTTTGGTAAGACTGTTAAGATGTCTGCTGAACAAGCCGCTGAATATGTAGCAACAGAAAAGGGTGCTATCGAAAGCGCATGTTGGTTCTGGAAGACATCTAAGTTAAATGCTATCGCAGACAAAGGCGATATCGTTAAAATGACTAAGAAGATCAACGGTGGAGATATTGGACTCGCTGATAGAACTAAGCGTTACAAAGCCGCTATTGAGATTATGGGTGGAAAGATTCCTGCTACTAAAAAGTCTAGTGTGAAGCACACGACTGTGGGTGTTGGAGACAGAGGAGATACTGTTGCGGCTGTACAGAAAGCACTCGGTATTGGAGCTGATGGTATTTTTGGACCTGGTACTAAGCGTACACTAAAAGCATGGCAAGCCTCGAATGGCTTGACTGCTGATGGAGTAGCTGGTCCTGCAACGTTAAAGAAACTATTAGGATAGTAAAATGATTAAAAAGTTCAGCGACTTTAGAATAGAAGCAAAAGACTCGGGCGAATACGATAACGAAGGTGGTATGGCTAAAACACAACTTCGTGGCGTTGTCGCTGATGCAGAACATATGATTGGAATGTTTGGTGACGAAGATAATCTGCCAGAGTGGGTGCAAAACAAGATCACTAAGGCAGCCGATTATCTAAACTCTGCTCATCGATACATGATGAACAAAGACGGAGAAGAGTAATGGCTTGGGTAACAGTTACAAATAACACAGAGTGGGAATACGATAATGCGGCAACAGCATCGGATACGTATTCAGACACTCCTGGTACCATAAGTGGTGGTGTTAGAACGTTTACGTTACCTGGCGGTAACGCTAGACAGACATACATCAAGTGTAGAAAAACTAGTAACCCACCAGCAACAGGTGAACTAGACAAGACATATTGGGACGCACAATAATGAAAAAGTTTAAAAAGTTTAATGAAGACGCAGTTGATGCAGTATGTGAAGAATGCGACATCTATGCGGATTTAGTTTTAGAAGCATCTGAGTATCAAGGGAGAAAGGTCACGCTGAACGATCCTTTCCGACTGCCCAGTGGATCTAAAAGAAAGTTTGGCGTATACGCTAAGAACGAAAAGGGAAATGTGGTGAAAGTTCAATTTGGTGATCCAAACATGGAAATCAAAAGAGATGATCCTGCGAGAAGAAAGAGTTTTAGGGCTAGACACGGTTGCGACAATCCAGGTCCAAAGTGGAAAGCTAAGTACTGGTCATGCTATCAGTGGCGAGCCAGCTCAAAAGTAGATAACTAATAAATACAAATATAAATTTAAGGAGAGAACCATGTTTAAAAAACCAGAAAATATCAGACCATTGCCAGACGGTATGGTAGATGCGTTCACAGCAAAAGTATCTGCTCAAGGATACAAAATGCCTGAAGCAGAAGCCGTTGCTGAAGAACCAGCAGTAGAAGCTGAAGCACAGCCAGAAGAAGTATCAGAAGCAACAGGTTCACGTAGCGCAGATAAAACTAAGCCAGGTGACGGCGACACTAAGATGCCTAAAGTTGCTGATGTGACTCCAGAAATTGGTATGATCTCATCGAAAGATAAGGCTGCCAAATCTGTAGAGACTGCTGTTAAAGCCGCTTCAAAATCTCAACACGAAGAAGTTGAACTTGTTCAAGACGGTGGCAAAGTAGAACTCGAAGACGTAATGTACGAAGCTACTATTACTGTAAAGTCATTCACTGGTAAAGCACCAGCCGGTATCAAGATGAAAAAGATTGGCTCATCTTCGTTTGGTGGAGACGATGTTGAAATGACTGGTCCAGATGCTAAACTTATTGCTTACGCTAAGAAAAGTCTTGGATGCGATAAATCATGTAAGACTATCGCAGATGTTCAAAAGAGTTTGAAAGAATCATACATGGACGAGAAGTCTTGTGTAGGCGAGATGAAAAAACTACACGCTTCCTCATGCTCAAAAACAGAAATGTATAAGAGAGTGAGCGAGAAGTATGGTTGTTCAGAGGCTAAGTTTAACGAACTATACGCACAGTATTGTGGCGAGAACTATGAAGAAGTTCAAGAAGACAACTCTAACGATAAATCAGACGATGGCGAAGGTATGGATAAAGTTCAACCTAAAGCTGTTAAGAAGAAGTTCGGTGATCGTAAAGACAAAGACATCGATAATGATGGCGATGAAGACGAAACAGATGAGTACTTGCATAAGCGTAGAAAAGCAATCTCTAAAGCGTTGGAGGACTAAATGACTGACGAACTGAACGAAAGGTTTAGTCCTAAGCAGATCAAACAAGCGATTGGTATTGCGTCTGACAAACGCTATGCTGGTGGTAATATGACTGGCGCAACAAAGACTATCGAAAAATTAGCAAGAGGTCTATCTGATCATCCACAAGTTAGGGCGGTGCTTAAGCGTCAAAACGAAGATGTGAATGAGAAGTTCGATCCTGCTGATCTTGATATGGTTGCAACTGACAAAGACAAAGCTGGTGCGAAGATGAATATCATCATGCAGTTGCGTAAAGCGGCTGACGTGAGAGGCAATCTGCCTATTCAATTTGCTGACGGTAAGAAAGCTAAGTTGCCTCCAAAAGTTATTGACCTTGCATTGAAGAAGTTTGCTTCTTTTCGTAAGCCTGATAATAAAGAGAAGCTTCAGACTGCTATGGGCAAATCATACAAAGATATGGTACATGCACTAAAGACTATGCGTGAAGAAGTTGAACTTGATGAAGGCGTAGACAAAGCTAAGATTCAAAAGCAAATCGATCAGGCAGAGAAGCACCTTAAGACTTTCTTTGGTAACACATCTTCTGTCAAAATGAAGAAGTTCGCTATTCAAAGAAAAATTGAGAAGCTGAAAAAGCAACTCAACGAAGCTGAAGAAGAGTATTGCACTTGCGGTTGTGAGTGTGGTAAAGAAGTGTGTGAGTCATGTGGTAAGCCACATAAGCCAGAGAACATCGATGAATCTAAAATGGCTGGATGGATAGCTTTCTACAACGGCAAGAAAGTAGAGATCAAAAAGAGCGAAGCAAAGGATCTATACGGAGCTAAGATGAAGGCTGCCAAAATGCTAAAGGTACCTAAATCTAAGATGGGTCTCTTAGCTATCAAGCCTGGATACAATGAAGAAGTTGTCAATGAAGAAGTTCAACAGGACCTTCAAGAAGCACCGAACTATAAACTATACCATAACACTTTTAGTGGAGCAGTGCAAGAAGCAATTGCTGTTGCTAAGAAAAAAGGATTTGATGTTGATGAAGATGATTGGTCTGATAAAATCGCAACAGGACCTAAGAAGCCTAGTAAAGACAAGACTAACTCATATTCTATTAAGCTGATGAAGAAAGGCAAGCCCGTTCGTCAAATGCTTCAGATTCAAGTCTATAATATGGGCGCAAAATATGAACTGAACTGTTACGTTCAATAAATACTAAGAACCATTTAAAAGGAGAAATAAAATGGCACTATGGGGAAATACAGACGTTGATGCAGATATTCCGTCTCATTTGAGTACGGCTGACAACGCAAAATGTTACTTTGTCGATATCACTGAAGCAGGTGTAGCGGCTAACAAAGCAAAAGGTCTAAACACTGGTGGGTGGAATCTTTATTCAACCTACACTGATGGAACTGGCGCAACTCGACACAAAGCCGAAACTCTTGTAGCTATGGGCGTTACTGCGGCTGCCGCAGGCGATGCTGGTACTACTGGTGTTACTGCTGACGAAGACAACGTTGTAGCTGATAGTTAATCCGCTGATAGTTATAAATATACTGAAGAGCAATGACGCTCTTCAGTTTATAACTAAAGGTGAATAAATTATGAAACTTGACGAAGACAGTTTCTTGCTGTACGCCGCTAAATATTACGATATTAGAATGGCAGCCAGTTCAGAAGAATTTTATGACGATTTAAAACGATTTCAGCATTTGAAAAGATTGTTTAAAAGATATGAAGATGACAACGATCTTAAGGTACGCCTTATATTGAATCATCTTACAGTGCTATACAACTGTTTTGGTCATGCCGCAACTACGATGTTATTTTATAAGTTAGAAGACTACCATCAGTATTTAAAACCGTTTGTAGTCTTTCTAGCTTTCATGCCAGAAGTAGTAGAATATAGCGAAAAGAAAATAATTTCATCTGAGATTCCATTGGATATCAGAATTATAAAAGAGTTAAGAGAACTATGATAGTCGATCTTTTTTTAGTATATCAATTTATCCGTAGACTTGCTACGCCATTCAACGAATGGAAGGCGTATGAGTTGGGTATTATTGATGAAAAAGGTAAGCAACTCAAAAAGCGTAGAGAGTTTACTACACGTGAAGAGAAAGACGCTTATGGTATCTTTGACATTATGATTGTAAAGTTAAAAAGGCTCATCGAAAAAGTGCCAGGTGGCAAAACTAGATTGGGTTCATATGCGGCGGCATTGTACTTAATCAAAGAGTATAACACAATTTTAGATCAAGGAGAAACTCTCACGGAAGAGCACCTTGAAGAAAAAATAAACGAGTATATGTCACTCGTTGAAAACAGTCAACTCAATGTTGACGAATTGTTTGAACGGGCTTTCGAAGAAGATGCTCCTGCTAATTCTGCTGGTAGTGGTAACATTGCTGGTATTGGAGTAGGCGTAGACGGCGAACCTGGAGTCACAAAGGCGCAACAGAAGAAACGAAAAAAAGATTCTCCCGTTGTAAAAAGATTTAAAGATCAAGTTATACTTGGATCAAATACCAAAGGCTAAAGATGACCGATTTAAATACCGTCAGGACTGATGTTGAAATCCTGAAGAAAGATGTGTCTAATATACAGAACCTACTAGGGAGGCTGGATACTGCAATCGATAAGATTGCTGATGCGTCTAATGGTATCTCTAAGATACTTGCTGTACATGAAACGCAAATTCAGGATACTGAGCAATCTCTCATAGAGCGCAAAAGACTCGCAGAAAAGGAAGTTGAACTTCTACATAAGCGAATCTCTGAAAAAGATTCAGAAACTAAAGCACTAGCAGAATTACATCATAATGCTCTTATGGACTTCTTGAGGGAACATGATGAGCGTAGCAGTAAAACTACCACGAATCTAGAAAAAAGACTGACTGCACTTGAGAAGTGGAAGTGGGCTGTTGTAGGCGGAGCAAGTGCTGTGGGATTCTTAATCGCTAAGATGGACTATCTTTTACCTGCTATTCAGCAATAAAATGTCTTGACAGGACGCACCAATAGTGTATAATGACACTTATAGTCTAAATACAACCATTGGAGTTTCAATTGAATATTACAGACCTGAAGTACTCTGGCATCTTATCGACTCGCCTAGAGCGTTTTTCAATCAAATCACATTCTCCTTACCGAGCAAATTTTCGCTGTCCTATCTGCGGTGACTCTCAGAAGTCTAAGATGAAGGCACGTGGCTGGATACTAGAGAAAGAAAACAGTGCAATATTCTATTGCCATAACTGTAATGCATCTCACGGTATGCGTAACTTTCTCCGAGCCGTCGACCACAATCTATACAATGAGTATATAATCGATACTGCTTTAGAGCAGGGACAACGAAGAGAACTCTTTCAGAAGAAGAAAGAAGAGCCTATCAAACCCTTAGATAAACTTCAAATGAAAGCGCCTAGCTTTCGTAAGAAGGGCTCACCTCTACTTAAAATAAAAAAGGTGTCTCAGCTAAATTATTCTCATAAATGTAAGATTTATGTGCAAAATCGACAGATCCCAGCATCGAAACAATATAAATTATACTACGCCCCTAAATTTAATGAATGGGTAAATTCGATCATACCAGGCAAGCTCCCTACTGTAGAGAACGATAGAGCCAGATTGATCATGCCATTCATAGATAAGCAAGGTGTCTTATTTGGCTTTAATGCTAGATCATTTCGTGATGATGAGTTAAGATACATTACCATTATGATGGACGAGAACATGCCTAAAGTGTTTGGTCTTGATGATGTAGACTTTACTCGAAGATACTACGTAGCAGAAGGTCCCATAGACAGTCTGTTTCTGAGTAACGCAGTAGCTATGGCTGGTGCGGACGGCAATGCAAGCGGACTAGAGAACACTGAGAATGCTGTGTTTGTGTTCGACAACGAACCGAGAAACAAAGAGATTGTTGCTCGTATGGAAAAGTGTTTAGATAGAGGATATAAAGTTTGTATTTGGCCAAAAAATGTATTGCAAAAAGACATCAACGATGTTATAATGTCTGGAGTTACACAAGCTTCAATGGAACTGATCATAGACAACAATACGTTCTCGGGTCTAGAAGGTAAGCTACAACTTACTTGCTGGAGAAAATGCTAGTAGGTGTATACAAAAACAATTCGTCAATTTAAAAATGGAGAAGTTAATTGATTAGAGCAATATTTGCGTGTGATAGAGAGAACGGCATAGGTAAGAATGGTACTTTGCCTTGGAGTCATAATTCTGAAGATTTGAAATGGTTTAAGAAATGTACAGATGCGTCTGTAGTCGTTATGGGAAGACGAACTTGGCAAGATCCTAAAATGCCTAAACCTCTTCCTAATCGATATAATGTTGTTATGTCTAGTGTAGATATACCTGCAGGACCAAATGTAGTGCTAAGTGACTCTGACTCTGTTGAAAGACATATTAAGCAATTCGATCAAGACGTTTGGATTATTGGCGGTAAACACACATTTGATGAACTCATGTTCTTATGTGAAGAAGTGTGGATTAGTCGTATCAACTCCAAGTTTGATTGTGATACTAAGATTGAGGATTTAACTGACTTTGAACTGTACTTTAAATCTTATGATGTAGATAAAAATTTACGAATTGAAAAGTACAGAAGGTCAATATGAAAACATATCTCAAAGCGTTAGTAGACGTATTGTCCTCAGGCGAGGAGAAAACTGATCGCACTGGTGTAGGCACCAAAAGTATTTTTGGCTATCAGATGCGATTTGACTTGACAAAAGGCTTTCCAGCTGTTACAACTAAGAGACTAGCATGGAAGTCTGTTGTTGGTGAATTACTATGGTTTCTTGAAGGCTCAATGCATGAGCGAAGACTTGCAGAAATAACTTATGGTAAAGATCGATCAGAACTAAGTGATAAGAGAACTATCTGGACTGATAACGCAGAGAATCAAGGCAAAGCACTTGGCTATTCTGACGGGTTTCTAGGTCCAGTCTATGGTTTTCAATGGAGAAATTTTAACGGTGCAGTGTATAATAGTGCTCCGCATCTTCAAGGGACAGATCAGATTGAGTGGCTTATTAATGAAATAAAGACAAATCCAGATAGTCGTAGATTGATTCTAAGTGCATGGAATCCTAATCAAATCGACCAGATGGCTTTACCACCGTGTCACACGTTGGCACAATTTTATGTTTGTAATGGGAAACTTAGCTGTCAGATGTATCAAAGAAGTGCAGACCTATTCTTAGGAGTACCTTTTAACATTGCAAGCTATGCTTTATTGACGCACATCATAGCCAAAATAACCAATTTAGAAGTACAGGATTTTGTACTTACGGTTGGGGATGCACATATATATACTACACACTATGAAGCAGTGAACGAACAACTACAGCGAACCCCGCAAGAGTTACCCACACTGAACATCATTAAAGACTTTTCTTCTCTTGAAGAAGTACTGGGCTTGGATGTCTCTGACTTCCAGCTACGAAATTATAACCCATTAAGTGCCATCAAAGCAGAGATGGCCATTTAGAACGGAACCTAAGATGACAATAAGAATAGACAAAAGCAAGGACGATCTCTTAGCAAACTACGCTGTAGGTATGCTGAAAGATTTTTACTTAACAGAATACGAGACATCACCTCAAGAAGCATATAAACGTGCTTCAACTGCATGGTCAAAATATCATGGTGAAATGGATGAAGACTTAGCACAGCGATTATACAATTACGTATCAAACAAGTGGTTCATGTTTGCATCGCCTGTTCTGTCGAATGCTCCGAATGGATCGAAGCAGGGTAAAGGAATGCCTATCTCTTGTTTTCTTACATATGTACCAGACACTCTAGAAGGTCTTATCGACCATACTGCTGAACTTAGATGGTTGTCTGTATATGGTGGTGGAGTTGGTGGTCATTGGTCTGATGTTCGTACAGTAAGTGATATCGCACCTGGACCTATGCCTTTCTTACATACTGTAGACGCAGATATGATTGCTTATCGTCAAGGCAAAACACGTAAGGGTTCATATGCCGCATATATGGATGTATCTCATCCAGATGTAATCGAATTCTTAAACATGAGAATACCAACAGGTGACGTTCAACGCAAGGCACTTAATCTACACAACGCAATCAACGTCTCTGATGATTTTATGAATGCTGTATCAAGTGGTGCAGAGTGGGACTTAAAAGACCCTAAAGACGGCAAAGTCAAAGAGAGTGTAGATGCTCGTAAACTGTGGGAGCGTATCATGGAAACTCGCTTTCGCACAGGTGAGCCATATGTGAACTTCATCGATACTGCTAATAAAGATTTGCCTCAGCCTTTGAAAGACTTGGGTCTGAAGATCAATGGTTCTAATCTATGTAATGAAATACATTTACCTACATCTGCTGAACGTACTGCTGTATGTTGTCTTTCATCGTTGAACCTAGAGTACTACGATGAGTGGAAAGACACTTCTATTGTAAGAGACCTGGTGCGTATGCTTGACAACGTATTAGAGTATTTCATTGAGAATGCGCCTGATACTATCACAAGAGCAAAGTATTCTGCCGCAAGAGAGCGAAGCATTGGACTTGGTGCAATGGGCTTTCACTCTCTATTGCAGAAGCATAAAGTTGCTTGGGAATCTGAACTCGCAAAAGAAATTAATGACGTAGTATTCCACCATATCAAAAGCGAAGCCGTAGCTGAAACAGAAAAGCTTGCTGAAGAGCGTGGAGATTATTTAGATGGTGAGGGAAGCGGACGCAGAAACTCTCACTTACTCGCAATTGCACCAAACGCAAGTTCTGGTGTGATACTATCAACATCTCCTTCTATTGAACCACTGAAAGCCAATGCGTACACTCATCGTACACGTGCTGGTTCTTTCTTGGTCAAGAACAAGTATCTTGAGGAAATACTTGACATCAAAGGAGAAAACAATGACACAAACTGGACATCGATCATTACAAAGAAAGGATCAGTCCAACACTTACCATTCTTAACTGAAGGTGAGAAAGCAATCTTCAAAACTGCTGATGAATTGGATCAGAACTGGGTTGTACAGCATGCCGCAGATAGACAAAAATACATCTGTCAGGGTCAATCAGTGAACCTATTCTTCCCATCAGGAGCGCCTAAAGCCTATGTCAATCAAGTGCATCTACGTGCATGGAAAGAAGGTCTAAAGGGATTATATTATTTACGTACGGAATCAAAGCAAAGGGCTGAAAACGTTAGTGAGAAAGTAGAAAGAGTTGCCTTACAAGGCGACACAAGAAATATCGTATACTCGAAGAAAGATTGTCCGTTCTGTTCGATGGCAAAAGAAGAGTTACGACTAAGAGGTATTCCATTCGACAGCATTGATCTTGCAGAGATCGGTAAATCAGCCGCTGAAGTCACAGGTCGAAAGGATGTCAAATCTGTACCACAAATATACATAGCTGGTGAGTATATTGGTGGATATAACGAATTGTTAGAATTTTTAAACAAGCCAGTAGAAATCGAAGACGGCGATGAATGCCGTGCATGTGAAGGTTAAGGAGAAATAAATGTCACTACTAGAATTTTCAAAAAGCTATCGCCCATTTTTGTATCCATGGGCAGTTGAGTTAACAAAGAAACACGAAGAGATACATTGGGTTGAAGATGAAGCAGAGTTGTCTGAGGACGTACAAGACTGGAAGACAAAGCTGAGTGAAGAAGAGAAAGATTTTATTGTACAGATTTTGAGATTGTTCACACAGTCAGACGTACAAGTTGGAGAGAACTACCACGAACTTATGATCCCTAAGTTTAAGAATAATGAGATTCGTAATATGCTATCTTCATTTGCCACACGTGAAGGTGTGCATCAACGTGCATATGCATTGTTAAATGATACGCTTGGTCTGCCAGACGAAGAGTTTCATACATTCCTAGAGTACAGTGAAATGGCAGATAAGCTAGACTTCATGGCTCAAGGTAACATCAATACACAAACTGGATTGGCACTTGTGCTTGCTCAGTCAGTGTTTAATGAAGGTATGTCGTTGTTTGCCTCGTTCGTTATGCTATTGAACTTCCAACGTTTCGGTAAGATGAAAGGTATGGGAACAATCGTAGAATGGTCTATCCGTGATGAGACAATGCACGTACAAGGTAATGCGAAACTATTCCGTGAGTTCTGTGAAGAGCATCCACGTATCGTGAATGACGAACTAAAGTCTAAAATCTATGAGATGGCAACTAACTCAGTGAAACTAGAAGATAAGTTTATCAAACTTGCATACAAAAATGCTGGTGTTATTGAGGGACTATCAGAAGAAGAAGTGAAGCAGTATATTCGTCACATTGCTGACCGTAGACTACTTCAGTTAGGTATGAAGCCTAAGTTCAAAGTCAAAGATAATCCACTACCATGGCTTGATTGGGTTCTGAATGGTGCTTCACACGATAACTTCTTTGAGAAGAGAGTTACTGAGTATTCAGTTAACGGTATGGAAGGCGATTGGGGTTGGGACGAAAACACATCGGAGGGTGAAGTTTGCGGTCTTGATGGACAGGGGTGTCCTGCTTAATGAACAAGTGGCAGAGTGCTTATATGGATACAGCAGAGAGGTTCGCCTCTCTGTCTACTGCCGAAAGATTGAAAGTTGGTTCGATTGTCGTAAAGGATAATCGAATCATTTCTATTGGCTATAATGGTATGCCTTCTGGTTGGACTAACACATGTGAAGAACTGACTGGCTCCTTTGATGAGAATGCCAATCCTATTACTAAGACTAAACCAGAAGTTATTCATGCCGAAGCAAATGCAATCTCTAAGTTAGCAGGATCGAATGACAATGGCAAAGATGCAACGATGTATATTACTCATGCTCCTTGCACTGAATGCGCTAAGTTAATATATGGCACAGGCATAACCAGAGTTTTTTACAAGCATAAGTATAGGGATGAGAATGGCATTCATTTTCTGGAAAAATGTAAAATAAGAGTGGAGCAGTTATGAAGAGACAAGAGATATTTTGTGACTACTGTGAAAGTGAGTGTACAGTAGAAACGTTGAACATGGAAGATCCTATAATATTTTGTCCAATCTGTGGTAGCGAAATTGACCACGATGAGGATATGTTAAACGATTGGGATGAAGACGATGAGGCTTGGGACTAATGTGGCATTACGGTGACCTTGAGTTCACCAGTGAGATGATCAATGAGTATGTTGGATTTGTTTATGTCATTACAGACCTCAATAATAAAAAGAAATATGTCGGCAAGAAGTTGTTTCAGTCTACACGTAGACTAGCACCGCTTAAAGGCAAGACACGCAAAAGAAAAGTAGTTAAAGAATCAGATTGGAAAGACTACTTTGGATCTAGCGAAGAGGTAAAGCTTATTCTTGAAGAGAACGGCAGAGATTCGTTTCATAGAGAGATTATTCATCTATGTGATTCGAAAGGAGAGATGTCGTACCTTGAAGCTAAAGAGCAGTTTGATAGAGAAGTGTTGCTATCAGACGAATATTATAATGGCATAATCAATTGCAAAATTCATAGGACACACGTAAAAGGACTAAGAGATGACAAATAAAGAAAGGAATAAAATAGTATCAGACTTCAATAAGAAGTGGAAATATAGATACGACAAAGAACAATATGGTATGGCTGATGCATGGTGCATCATTCGTAATGAGGACGAATCAGGTAAATTTGTAGGTGATTGCGAAGACTACGCCTTATCTGTATTATGGAGATTGTGTGGGCAATCTGATATCAGAATGTGGTGGATGTTACTTACAAGACAAGCTGGTATCTGCGGTGTTGGTTCATCTAAGACGAAGATGACTCATGCTGTACTCAGATATAAAGGCGAGTACGTAGACAACTGGACTAAGAAGTTTGGACCTAAGTCTGCTATCGAGAAGAATCATACGTTTCATTTCCTATATGGATATGGACTGTTTCACTTCACTGTTATTAAAATGTTGATGAGTAAGATTGTGAGAACAATTAAAGGCATCAAACGATAGAAAGGAATACACGATGTACACACCACTGCCTTCTTGTGTGACAATAAAGAAATCAGACATTCACGGACTAGGTCTGTGGTGTGTTGAAAAGATAGAAGCTGGTCAAGAGATCGGCTTATCTCACTTCTATTGGGGAGATAGACTAATGCGTACTCCGCTTGGTGCTTTCTATAATCACTGTACGACTAACGATAATATTGAAAAAGAGTCTAAAGATAGTAGGTTCTTCATGGTGGCAAAACGAGATATCTTACCAGGAGAAGAACTTCTATGCAATTATACGTTCTATGATCCTACTGATGATCACTGATATACTTGATGTATTCATCGATGCTGTGATCTGAGAAAGAATCAACTTTACCTTGCTTGATTCCCATCCATATGCCACGTAACTTATCTTTTACTCTCTGCCATCCAGTTGGATTTCTGACTTGACCATAAGCATTAATATAGTGTTCTTCACCGTGATGAGTGTATCCCATTATATTTAAAGGCACTGTCGTTACGATATCATTATTATTCTTCCATCTGTGATGTACAACGCCTAAGCTATTACAATATCCTTTCCAACCAACACGAGGTGATCCATAAGTAAACAGCATAATCGGGTCATTCAATCTCTCTTCAAACTTACAACGACTTGCCATAATAGTAGCCATTGCCGCACCGAGAGAGTGTCCACAGAACCACAAGTCTCTGCTTAAGTTAACTTTTCTATCAATGTCTTCGCAGATCATAGGCCAAATGTCATCTACTTCGGTCTTGAATCCACGATGCACACGTGAGATAGTTTCAGCTAGAACTGGCATTGCCTTAAGGTCTGCCTTAATATCACCAAATTCAGTTGGCTGAGTGCCTCTACATGCAATGACAAGATCACTCTTATTTTGAAATCTATATGCTTGAGCGCCTGATTTGTCGTAGAATTCTGTTGTGCTGAAGCCTAATGACCTTGCTTTCTTCTTTGCGTTTGCTGGATCAAGATATGCGATTGCGGATAGTTTTGCGAAAAGAAGTGATCTTTCCATGACTGATTGGGAATCGATTGATGACATATATACCTCGTTAATATTATTATAAGTATTTATAAGAAATGAGTTGACAATCACCAGTCTATGGTGTATACTTATTACATAATATAACTTTTGAGGACTGATCTATGGAAGAAAATAACTTTATTCTAACGAATGAGCCTTCTGACTTTAGAATCTGGTGTCAGACGATGTGGCAAGAACATAAAACTGAGGTGTTTAACTGGACTGGCAAAGATGTTGACTATACATCTGAGCAGTTCTTTTCAAAAAACAGATGGCACTTGAAGACGTTATACGTGTCAAGGGGCAAAGAACGATGGAATTTTTAGAGTTTGTATTTGTAGCGATCATAGTGTACTATGGTAGCAAAGCCTTATGGGTGAGTACGCTCATAATCGAAGAACGAAAGAAGAACTATAGAGCTGGTACCCACGATTATTACGGAAATAAAATCGAAAAAGATGAAGAAAATGGTTGACATTTGGTGCCAATGTGTTATTATATACAAGTAACTGAGAGATAGAGAGAATATGGTTAAATGATTAAAGCGTTAGAATTTGCGACAAAGATGCACGAAGGTCAAGTGCGTAAGTATACTGGCGAAGAGTATATCACTCACCCAGTTGCTGTGGCTGATCTTGTTGAGATTTACCTTGACAAGAAAGGATACACTGAAGAAGAGATCATGACGGCTATGGAAGTAGCCATTCTTCATGATACTGTAGAAGACACTGTTGCTACTATGGAGAGTGTCGAAGGCTTCTTTGGTCCTGAAGTTGCTAAGGGTGTCTGGTTCTTGACTAAGACTCCTAATTATGTCGGAAACAGAAAGTTTCGTAAAGAGTTATGTGAAGCACGTTTGCGTGAGGCTCCTGAGATTATTCGAATCATCAAGACTTGCGATATGTTTCACAACAGCTTGAGTATCGAAGAGCATGATCCAAACTTCTGGAGCTTGTTCAAAGAAGAGACTGTAAGTCTATTGATTGCTATGGATACCCTAGAAGTAATGGGTGAACTTGAAGAGATGAGGAAAAATGATGAAATATAATCGTGCAATAACTGTTTTAACCCGTAGAGCAACTGAGTTCTATGGTAAAACTTTCGACTGGCTTATCACTGCTATGGATAATGGCTTTGATGAGAACCTAACTGTGACTGAAGCTTATAACGTATATAAGCAAAAAAATTAAAAAAAGTTCATTTTAGGGGTTGACATTTCCAAAAAAGTGTTGTACAGTAAAGTATAAACTAAAGAAAGTGAGTTATACTATGAATATTGATACTAGAACCCTTATTAACGTTGAAGTTGAAGGAGTGGATATGAATGATTATCCAGACTTCTGTGATGCTTATATCGCATATGCTGAGAAGCCTTCAGGCTTTGCTCTTACTGATGCTGAGTTAGATGTGGTCAATGAAGACTATGATTTTGTCTACGAAGAAATTCAAAACTTTATATATTAAATCAAAAAAAGTGGTTGACATTGTTTTAACCACCTGCTATACTGACTGTGTAATCAAGAGAAAGTGAGAAAAGATGATTGATTTTATTTCTGCCGATAACGGGATGATCCAAATGTTTGATGGTAACAATATGGTTGCCGAAGCAAATACTGCGAAATCTATTTGCTACTTCATCCAAGAGTTCGGTTTAGCCGATAACGTCTTCGGTTCATCGTCTATGGACTTTGCTTCTGAGTATGGCTTTGAAGCAGATGACTATGCAAGCGAGTTGTGGAATCACGGCTTAAAAATGTACTCAATGTCTGGAGCTTGATATGACTAATGAATTCAAATCCTTTATGAACTCCCTCTGGAACTGCACTGATGTTGTGGTCCCAGGCTTAGGGACTATCGTCTCTACACGTGCCAAGTATGGCACTGATATTGAGGCAATGTTGCTTGACAATGGTAATATCCGTTTGATTGATGGTACGGAATTATTTGCACAATTTCCAAATTTATTTGAAGAAAGGGGTTGACATTACCTCAGACCTGTGCGATAATACTTGTATAAATTGAGAAAAGCGAGATATATTATGAAAAACGAAATGACAAACCTTCTAGAAGAAATCAAGAAAGACTACTTGAGATTCACCAGCAGAAACTCTACCAGAGAGTTGACTGACATAAACAATCGAATGATTGCTGAATTCAACGAAAATCTTCATTATGAAGAAGGTAGAAAGTACATCAAAGTGATGACCAAAAGTTCTGTTTGGGGTTTCATTGTGAAAGCCGATGACAAGTTGTTCAAAGCTGGTGACATTTTGAAAGCCGCAAGCTGGTCAGCCCCTGCGAGAAACAAGCCTAGAGGAAACGTCTTCAGTGACTTATCTTGGGTTCAGTGGACTGGTCCTGCGTATCTTTAAGGAGATGAACATGAAAGCTATTTTTGATTATGCTGTTTCAGTTGCAATTGTAGCGAGTCTGATTGGTGGACTCGCCTTTGCCTTCAGTACGGCTTTAGGTATACCTGATGTTCATTACAGCCACTCAACAGGTGAGTGTGTCAAAGTTATTAACTACGAACAAGGAGACAACTACTCTTGCGAGAACGTTCCTTCTAAGTTCAATCATGTATGGGTAGAGTAAGATGAATGCTGAAACTGTAGAAGAGATCACTATACTTGAGAATGCGTTGATCGCATTGAATGAAGGTGCTAGTGATGAAAAGCGAATGGCTATCGAAGCGTTAGAAGGAATGCTTCTGAGCAAGATGCAGACTTTATTGGAGTATGAAAAATATGCCGATAGTACCGATTGAATCAAACCAACTGCCAGTTCATGGCGGACCACAAGATCGTGGTAGCGCAGATGCCTACTACCATCGTGCCTATGACCCTCACTGGTATCCATTAGGAACTGGTAAGGGTGACCGAATCATGCTGACTGATATGTCAGATGACGAAATCGAAGAGTATAAATATGGATACGATAACGAACATGATCGTAAAGACTATGGTTGATTGGTCCATATAAGTGATTAGTCTCCGTAGTTCAGCTGGATAGAACAACTGCCTTCTAAGCAGTAGGTCACAGGTTCGAATCCTGTCGGGGACGCCAAAACAAAGAAAGGATCTATAATGATCAAGAAGCGTACTACACAAACTACCCGCAATGCCATCAGTACTGATGAGATGTCTTTGCTTATATCTGAGTTTATGGATAAGTGTGATAGTATTGAGCGAAAGCTTGATCTGTTGATTGAGAAGCAAGATGCTAAACTCTGTCAATGTGATAGCGAGGAACATTTTCATTTAGAGGGTAAAACATGATTGAGAAGTTTATAAAGCTTTGGTCAGAATTCTGGAACTCCCAAGAGACCAGTGGAGACCTGTCGAAGCACCGTTTATATTCTGATCACTACGAAGATATGCGTATGTGATGTATACAGTTGAGTTTGACCAAGACTGTACAGAAATCGTGGTATTAGATGAAAGTGGAGAGTTTGAGGATCTTTTGGTTAATTTGTTTGATGACTACTGCTATATCGAGCAGTACTGTAATGAGACAGATAGCTACCAAAGAATTATGTTAACATCAGAGATGTATTACAAGCTTATGATGGCATGGCAATCTAGTGAAGGTACATATATTTTAGAAAAAAATAAAAAAAGTACTTGACAAGAGGTCGTCTTTATAGTATAGTATACACATTGATTTAAAAGTTTTCACTCGACGGAGTGAGATCGTGGTGACTGAAAAATACGTGATCGTGCGTATAAGGTATTTCTGAAGAGGGTAGCGCCCTGTCCTAGCGGATGCAAGAAAGTTCGAAAGCCAGTTGACGGGAGCGTTCAGTGCAAGTAGATACAGGTATTCCCAAGTCCTGTCCACAACTTAATTAGATGGCGTACCGGTCCCGCCCTGCCTAAGATGCAAAAAGACCGTTTTCTGGAGCGTTACTTGCTACGAACCAGATTCTATTAAAAAGCAAGTTACGACTGTGTTGGGTGTCGATACAGTAAGAGACTAATCTCCCGATTATAAGAGTGAGATAGGGCACCCCATTTTTTACGAATACACTGAGTAATAAATGCGCCTGTAACTCAGTGGATAGAGTATCGGTCTACGAAACCGAAAGTCATATGTTCGAATCATATCAGGCGCACCATGAAGTAATTTTAAGGAGATTATTATGAGAGAGATATTAATTCAAGCCGTTCGTGCCCACGCAAGCGGACACATTCAAAAACACAAGGCTAACGTAGAAGTCTTTCTTACAAACGCAGTAGGCGTTGGTGAACACCCAGACGTTATTGACTCTATTGAAAAAGAGTTAGATGAGATAGCTAGGTACAATGATCAGGTGGAAATGATCGATAAGTACTTTAAGGAAGTCAAGGTATAGGACTTTGACTGCTGTTGCAAGGGAGTTTAAGATGGATATGGAATCAGATGATGATGCTGACAAAGCACTGTTTGATCGACCTAGTAGAGGAAATAGACTTCGTAGATCATTAACCGCACGAATTGGCAGAAGGCGTGTCAAGAGAGTTCGTGCTTTGAGAACAAAACGTGAGGATAGAACGAATGAAAAACGTATTAAACTCTACAGCCGTAAAGCACGTACCAGTATTCGATACTAAGAAAGCAATTTCTTACTATGAGAATAAAGATGGCGTCCCTATAAAGTATGTTTGTACTACTGATCTACTGGCGAGTGATTTGCCAGTAGATATTTTTTATCGTGAAACCCCACATCCTGAGTTCGGCAATCGATACTTTGGACTATATAAGAATCCGTATGCAAAAGGTGCTCAGATAATGGTCACTAATGCAGATGCGGTTGAGACCTCAAAACGGTACATATTTGGTGTCATTGAAGATAGAGATGGACTCTTGTGGTACTCTCAGTGTCATCATGATTGCCTTATGATTGATGGATCGATGATTGATGGCGGCAGGGAATACATTAGAGCGACAAATCTAAAAGGCGTGTTTAAGATCGTTGATGGAGAGTTTGTCGAGAAGATGAATCTAGAAGAAGAGCCAGAGGAATGGCTTGGACAAGATAGTGGCATAGAGGACTTTACAAATTATTAAAAAAAGCTTGACATTGCCTCAGAACTATCGTATACTGTACAAGTATTAAAGATAAGGATAAGTTGATGATATTCTATGTTACTGGTAAATGTAAGAATAAAGAAGTGGTAGAGCAATACGTTATAAACTGCTTGAAGTATCTTAATCTTCATCGTATGACTAGTAAATCGGTGATCATCAATTTCAAGAATAAGGTAGAGGGTGATGCTCAAGGGTATTGCTTTGCTATAGAGAAAGACGCTGAAGTGACGATTAGTAAAACTTGGGCTGGTAGAAAGTTGACGTTCATGGAACAGATGCAGACAATCGCACATGAGTTAGTACATGTTAAGCAGTACTTTAGAAACGAATTGTCCTATGGTGAGACTGGAGACTTTTGTTGGAAAAAACGCAATGCTGGTGGATATAAATATGAAAACCAGCCTTGGGAAAAAGAAGCCTTTAAGATGGAGAAAGAGATATTCGTGGAATGCTTTCCTTTTCACATGGAATTAAATTAAAAATTTGGGCTACTTCTGCCGTAAGGAGAAGCAATGCGCCTTCCTCACACCTAATATAATGTGAGGGAAAAGTTGAAACAAAATACAAGCGTGTTCAACAGCCCATACGTAACAGGAGAGCAATATGGCTACAAAAGCAAAAGCATTTAGTGCAGTACACGTCCGTACATCAAAAGGAACTTCTATCGGTCGTGATCCCAAGATGTCTTCTATGAACAAATCAAAGAAGGCAAGTTATAAGAAATATAGAGGACAAGGTTAGAACTGTCCCAAGGAATAGAGTATGAAAATTGAAGTAAAAATTGAACTTGATACAATTGAAGACAAGGACATAGGATCAGAGTTTGTTGACCTGTTGATCTTACTCAAAGAGCGTATCGAAAATCTTAATGAAGATGAGGAGTAAATATGGAATTTAAGAAGAATGATGTGATTACAGTTATCAGTGTCGCAGGAGAATATATTGGTAAGATGGTATCAGAAGATACTAGCAAACTGACTATTGCGGATCCTAAAATGTTAGTCAATGGCGAACAAGGAATGGGTTTTGGTAATGGTGTATGTGTGACTGGTGAGAAAGATCCATCTAGCATGACATTCTATATTGGTGGCATTGTATTCGTAGCCAAGACTTCAGAAGAAGTTGTGAAGGCTTATCGTGAGGCAACTAGCGGTCTGATCATATGATCAATCGTTGGGTTGCAAAAGTTGTCGCTGATCCAGACGATCCTAATGAACTATGTCTGGACTTTCCAGATGAGTTACTAGAAGAGATGGGCTGGGTCATTGGCGATGAACTTGAATTTGTTGAAGAGGATGGTCGTTGGATCATCAAGAAAGTAGAGGGTAAAAGTGAGTGATTTAATGAAAAGAGGCATCGTATTTGCCGTAGACTGTTGGCGATTAATAATGAATGTAAAGTATAATCCTTTACGTTTTATTCCTGATCCCGTCATGCAAACATACTTTATGCTTGTACTGTTTATCATGTGGAGCGCATTCTTTGGTATGGTCGCAATCTATCACATGGGATTCATGGGATACGATATCGTAACAAGTATCTGGGTACACGTGTCTATTCTAATTCCTATCGCTATCACTAACGGCGTCTTTATTGATGCTGAACGTGACGGTGCTAAATGGATTCAAGAGTGGAGGAACAAATGAGCGAAGAAGTAGGATTTAGAGTTCATCGTGCCCATAAGATGATGGACTGGATTGAGAATGAAGTGACTGAGTGGGCGCAGGCAGCCGTCTTTGAACACTATGTTGTTGAAGAAATAACTGAATTGTCCCGTGATCAAATAGAAGAGGTTGCCGCTGAAGCAGACAGACTAGACGAGGATTATGGAGATTTCATATCTCTAGGATTCTTTAATATCGTCCGCTGGTGGGAATCTGAAACTGAGGATTATGTTTTATGAGAATGTTGCATAAAAACGTGCTTGTGACAGAAGCAAAGCAGGAATCAAAATCTGCTGGTGGTATCATATTAACAAAAGACATCGATAAGGCTGTAAAGCCTGGTGTCGTATTAAGCGCAAGCGTTGCAGTAGCAGTCGCTCATCCAGAACTGAGTATCGGCACTGAAGTCTATCTAGATTGGAAAGAATCAATGCCTATTACATTGAATGGTGAGAAAGCCGCTATCGTACATATTGACAACATTAAGGCAATCTTGTGACAATGCCAATCGAGAGATTCTATGCCATGAAAAACGCAGAACTATTTCTCAGAGACTTGATGGATTCTAAGAAGACTCCAAGAGTGCCAAAGTCAATAAGAACAGAAGCGTACAGATGCTTAAAACATTTTCCTACTGAGTATCATATGAAAGAGGCGCAGAAGATTGCTCCTCAAATTTTTGGAGAGTTAAATGACAGATAGCAAAATACTAAGCGTCTTACGAGGATATGAACATTGGGTTGGTAAAGATCCATGGAAAGACATGGCAGACAGATTCGAGGAACTAGTCAAAAAGGAAGAGTCGAATGCGAGTTCGAATAGGACCATATCGAAAGAACCAAGCTAAAAATATTGAAATAGAGCCATTCGATACGTGGAGCATGGACTATACTTTGGCTCTAATAGTTTATCCTATGCTGGTGCAACTCAAAGACACCACACATGGCGCACCTAATGTTGATGATGAAGATGTGCCTGAAGAACTACGAAGTACTAACGCCTCGCCTAAAGATAACGAATGGGACACTGATGAATACTGGTTCAAAAGATGGGACTGGGTACTAGATCAGATGATATACTCATTCAAATACAAAGCCGATGACGTATGCTTATATCTTAACTTTAAACCTGAAGAGAAAGAAGCAATGAATAATGAGCAAGATCGTATATCAAACGGCTTTCGCTTGTTTGGCAAATACTACGAGAATTTGTGGGACTAGCGCAATATAAGTATAAGCATGAAAGGAAAGCTTATGAAACACTTAATAGCCCTCGCATTACTAATTCTTTGTATGGTACCAGCTAATGCTGATCAGCCTGAATTCATGCCATTTGACTTTACAGGAGAATGTTTACCGTTAGTCGAAATGGCTAATCATCTCGGTGGAGAATATGGTCAGATTCCTCTCATACAAAGCAAGTCCTGGATAGAAGTAGATGAACGACCAATTGCTGGTGGACTACTAATAGCAGTCAACCCAGTGACTGGATCTTGGACACAAATATTCGTAGCTCCTGGTCAGATAGCATGTATCTTATCGTATGGAACAGATTTACAAATAAACGGAGAACTATCAAAACTATATGTCAACCCTAATTGAAAGCCTTAAGAAGGGCGTAGTAACGATTGATTTTACAAAAATTAACACTGGCGAGAGGCGTGTAATGCCTTGTACGCTAAATAGTAAGTACACTCAAGGAAAGATAACCGTGAGAAACATAGCCCAAACAAGCGATTCTATTGTAGTATGGGCTTTAGATAAAGAGGATATTCGGGACGTGATAGTTTCTACAATTAATGAATGGTACGAAGGATATCCTAATGAGTAAGTGGCACGGTGGTAAAGGAAGTAGACAGAGAGATACAGACTATGATAAGTTCTCTGCTGGCTACGATGCTATTTTCAATAGGAAGCGTAAGGAACATGGAAGTTCAACCGATAATATCGGACCTGACAGGAGAACTAATAACAAAGACCGAGAGACTGTCAAGGGCTGAGTACGAGCAAAAGAGAAGCGTAGAAAGAATTCAGCACTTAGCTGACGGCACTATAAAGATAGTTACAACTGATTACTTTATGACAACTTACAATGCCGCAGGTAAAAAGAGTATAGTGTATTCTACTGGTCAACATGTAAACGTCTTGGTATGATGGAGAAGTAAAATGGGAATGAAACTAGCGGGAGTAATGGCATTGATAAGCTTTCTTATGGCTGGTGCGTTTTATTGGTACTACAATGATACTCAAGAACGCATGGCAATACTGAATGAAAATAATGCAAAATTAGAAGTCGCAGTGCAGACAAGCGAAGCGGCAGTAGAGGCTCTACAGGTAGACTATCAACGAGCCAGTGAAGAACTAGGCAAAGTAAACAATGAATTTGCTAGTATACGTAGACAGAATCAAGTACTCAGTGATAAACTAGGAAGACATGATCTAGGTAACTTAGCAGAGAATAAGCCAGGTCTAGTAGAAAGAGTTATTAACGGAGCATCTACAAAAGCAGGCAGATGTTTTGAATTATTATCTGGCGCAGAATTAACACAAAAAGAAATGGAGGCAAAAAATGGCAAGCAATTCAACAGCGAATGTCCTTGGCTTTTTGATCGCTACGTCACTACTGATTAGTGGATGTACATCTATGCCTCAACGAATTGAGGTATCAGCAAAGCCAGTAGACAAGCCACAACTTGTATTGCCTGGTGCTGATGAACTTAATCTGAGAGATGTCAATTGGATTATTATCACAGAAGAGAACTGGGAAGAGAAATTAGCCGAGTTACAATCTAGTGGTAGGTCAGTCGCATTCTTTGCTATTACTGACAAAGGGTATCAGGACTTAGGACTAAACTTTTCTGACTTACGTGCATATGTACAGCAACAAGACGCTATCATTGCCGCATACCAGAAATACTATGAAGCGTCTTCGGATGCTTTAGATGAAGCAAATGGTCAAATTGAAAGTGCTAAGGATCAGGTAGAAGATCAACAGCCTGAAGATGAAAGAAGTCTTTGGGAGAAACTGACGAACTAGTAACGTGAATACTATCACTTATGTTAAGAGAAGTTTCTTGAAGGATATGCTACTCGTATGTTCTATAGGTTTTAACATAGGTCTTTTGATAGGCATTTTACTACTTTAGGTGATACGATTATGTCAAGATGGTGGAAAATTTGGAAGTATGCCTTAGGGTCATTTAATGATGAGGACACTAAGCCAGTCGAAGATCAGATCACAATCATTCGAACAGCTATCGTCATATTGAACATGGTCACATGTTTCTTTATCATAGCATCAAACATAAGAAATTTACTTTAGTACTTGACATACGTATCTAATCCGTGTATAGTATACACAAATGAAGAGAGGAACGTAAATGAGTTACATCAAAGATAAGTACGTACTGGTTGACACTATATCAACGTATCGAATGAGATACGCAATCTCAATGGAAGAACTTCAAAAGAAGAACACCGCATCTGTGGTAGATCCTGAGTGGGCACTAGACTGTGTTACGTGTGAAGAGGTCGAAGAGTTCTCTCAACTATATCTAGGTGAACAAATCATTGAACATAAGGTAGTTGATGAAGAAGAGTTGTTGAGAATTTTCGACAAAGATAATGACTATCTTAAAGATTGGTCAAGTGATTTCAAAATCGAGCATATACGAAAGTCTCTTGATATGGATAAAGAAACTTAACGGAGAAATATATGATTGATATATACGCCTCATCAAATTGTATTTGGTGCTTAAAGGCAAAACAACTTTGTGAGACTATGGAACTAGAACACAACTATATACAAGTTGATGACATTGGGTTCGATGAGTTCTCTAAGAAATTCCCTGGCATGAAAACTGTACCACAGATAATGTGGGATGAAGAGCATGTCGGTGGATACCAGGAGTTCGCTGTGAAAGTGAATGAATATATAACTAAAGAAAGTGAGGAAAATGATAATGACTAAATCAGAAATCTTGGAAAGCCTGAAGGCAGGTAAAGTTGATCTTGAGTTTATCAAGGCTGACGGTACCTTACGTAAAATGGTCGCTACTCTAAGCGATGATTTTATTGTGTACGCAAGTACACCAACAAACTCAAAGAAGCAAAACGAATTCGCTTTGCCTGTTTGGGATACTGAAGTAAACGCTTGGCGCTCATTTAGGTGGGACAGCTTGAAATTGGTAAACGGAGTAGACATTCCTGCTGGAAGCTTACTCAGTGCCGCCTAATTTCTTAACTGAGAATTGTTCTGATCACATCATTCGTCTTATTGAACGAGATGTGAATCAGACAATTCTGCCTAAGTTTAGTTTCAATTCTGTCGTTGATGGGCGTATCAATGTACTGATACCTCATCTCCCGCCAGATGAAGCTGATCCAGATGAAATTAAAAGATACGATATGATTGTATTTTTTAGCCACTGGCAACAGCAGATGTATAATCTATTTTTAGATATACCATATTCTAGTGGCATTGTGATGCGAAACGCAATAGAACCTATTCGAGTACATGAGAAGCCTAGATTGGTCACGAACACGTTATATGTGGGAGAGATGGATAGAGGATTAGATATCGCTATAGCATCATTTAAAAAACTAAACAGGCGAAAGCATCCAGATGCCAAGCTTATAGTTTGTACAACGAAAAATAAGTATAGCAGTCTACCCGCAAAACATGTAAAGTCTTTAGTAGACGAACTTAATTCAAATACGAATATAGAGTGGCACAAGAACGCAGATAATGATATGGATCATAGAGGACTATACCATCGAAGTCACATCTTTGTGTATCCTACAAACTATCCAGAAGCATCATATACTCCCTTAATAAGAGCGATGAGTGCAGGATGTATGTGTATTCACTCTTCTTATGGCTCTTTACCTGAGACTGCACTTGATCTAACGTCAATGTATGGCTTCGATGAGGATAGATTACAGCACACTTTAAAGTTTACAGGCGAGTTATCAAACGCACTTGACATATATAAACATAGTGGGTTAAGAAGAGCGATGATGCAGACCTTGAATAAAAACAAATCTTCTGTGGACAATGTTTATGATTGGAAAACCAGAGCATATAAGTGGAATGATTTGCTATTAAATATATTAACTCAAAAATAATGGTTGACATCTTCCTGATATAGTGTTAGTATACATTATAACTTGATGGAGTAACAAATGGCTAAAGCTAAAAAAACAAAGTTGCCTCGCAGAGGCAAAACTCAACGTTCTATTGAAGAAGGTCATATCGGATATGAGACTACAGAGTGGTCTGATGTTCCTGCTGATGTATATCAGAAGAAGGTCGTTGAGACAATGCGACACTATGGCTACTTCTATGAGAAGAAAGCGTATCAGTCTTGGATGCTTGCTTGGATAAAAGAGCATATGCCTGAGCATGTCGCAGACTTCAAAGCCGCTGAAGCTTGGAGATGTACCTCAACTATGTCTAGCTTGTGTAAGATGGAACTAAACGGTTGTATTCTTTCTGAGTCTAGTAAAGAGTTTCAACTTAAATGTGTTGAAGAACTTCTTGAGAATGGTAAAACGAACCGAGTCGCTAACATAGAGTTAGATGAGAATGATGAGCCAGTAAAAGCTCCTAAGCGTAAGACTCCTCAAGAACTACTCGCAGAAAAGACCAATGAGTTTATTGGCGAGATCGAAGGATGTGTAGACGATTTCTGTACTGGAGACCTAGACAGTAATTGGTCTCTCTATGATGAGATGCGTAAACTCGGTACTGCGGCTCAGAGTGCAAGAGATATAATCTCGTACTACTCAACAGTCAAAGAAGAACTCCGTGAGTTGATCGAAGATAAGACTGAAGACTTGGTTGAGGGTTATAGCAATATGACTGTCAAAGAGCAAAAGGCTTTTTATAACTTCATATCAGAAATAATCTCTGATTGCGAAAAGTTCATAATCAGCAAGAAGGCTACACGTAAGCCACGTGCTAAGAAAGTCACTCCTCTCAGCAAACAGGTAGAGAAAGTGTTATACCTCAAGGAGTCACCTGAGTACAAGATTGCAAGCGTCACGCCAGAACAGATGGTTGGAGCCCATGCGATGTACTTGTTTAATACTAAGACAAGGGTAATGAAATATCTAGTCTCTGATCGAAGAGATGGGTTCTTAGTCAAGGGCAGTACAGTTCATGGCTATGATCAAGAAGAGTCCTTTAAGAAGATGCTTCGTAAGCCTGAAGCTATGCTAGAAACTATAGGTAAGGCTAGTAAGTCTAAAGCGTTGAAAGAGTTCAAGGCACTGAAGACTAAAGAGTCCACGACTGATGCACGTATCAATAGAGATACTGTAATCTTGAAGATAGTCAGATGACAAACGTTATCGATTTCACAAAGTATCAGAAACAGAGGTCAGAAGAACTTGCTGACCTCAGAGAAGATGTGACCGTACTAAACAAGAAAATAATCCAGAGATTTTCAGTAGATGTTGCACATGATGTGGTATCTGCCATGTCAGAACTCGGCTTTGATGTCACTGAGAATTATGAAAGTGTTCTTGATATTATGGTACTAATTGAAACTATACGTGGACTGATGCATAGAACAATGGGAGAGGACTACCACTTTCAGAGTGTGGCAGAGAGAGTGTTTGCTGGTTCAGATATGGATTGTGAGACGGCTCTCTTTGAGTTCTTAGATGAAATGTCGGATGATGCACCCGATATTTAAATTTTACTTGACAAACCGATTAGTTTGTGTTATATTAGTAGTATGAATAATTCAAACTAGGAGAATATTATGATACTGGTTGATCTAAACCAAGTTATGATTTCCAACATGATGATGCAAATGGGAAATCACCAAAATGCCCAAGTAGATGAGAATATGCTTCGACATATGATACTCAACTCACTTAGGTTCAATAGACAAAAGTTTCACCGACAGTTTGGTGAACTTGTAATCTGCGCTGACGATAAGAACTATTGGAGACGCAAAGTATACGCCTACTACAAAGCAGGTCGAAGAAAGAGCCGTGAAGATTCTGAGATGGATTGGAATGCAATCTTTCAAGCACTCAATAAAATTCGTGATGAATTAAAAGAGTTCTTTCCTTATAGAGTCATTCAGATCGAAACTGCTGAAGCAGATGATATCATTGGCACAATCGTTCACAAAGAAGGTGAGCAATTGAACACTGGTAGTAATCCTATTCTTGTTTTATCTGGTGACAAAGATTACATTCAGTTGCACAAATATGCAAATGTTAAACAGTATGATCCCACACGTAAGCGTTGGATCTCGAACTCTAATCCAGAGGCATACTTACATGAGCATATCATTAGAGGTGATAAGGGCGATGGTGTACCAAACGTTCTCTCAGCCGATAATGTTTTCGTTATGAATATCAGACAACGACCAATTACTAAAAAGAGATTGCTCGATTTCGCTGATATAAATAATATGAATGAGGAAGTAAAACGCAACTATATGAGAAACAAAGCTGTGATCGATCTTGAGCAAATCCCAAGTGACATCAAAGAACAGATTCTCAGCGAATACGAGGCTACTAATCCTAAAGATAGAAGCCAGTTGTTAAACTACTTCATTAAGAACAAACTTAGAAACTTAATGGAAAGCATATCGGAGTTTTAATATGACTACAAAATCATTAGCAGAAATTACTGCAGGCGTGTGTGAGTTGAAGGATACATCTGAACAAGTCGCATATTTACAAAAGAACAATAGTAAGGAACTAAGAAACATCCTTATCTTAATGTATGACAAACGATGGAGCTTCTCAATTCCATCGACACCACCACCATACACACCATCGGTTCATAACGAAACGCATGGCATGTTGTATCGTGAGGCACGTAAGTTAGCATACTTTGTTAACGAAATGTCAGAAGGCGAGAATCTTTCTCAGGTTAAGAAAGAGTCCTTGTTCATACAAATGCTAGAGACGGTTGATCAAGACGATGCCAAACTTCTCATTCAGATGCTATCTAAGCAAGCTTTTCCTGAGTTGACTGCTGATACTATCAATGAGGCATTTGATGGTATTATTTCTGACCCAGTGGATATGCCACCGGCTAAGAAAAAGCGTGGTCGACCACCAAAAGCAAAAGTCGCTGAATAAATTCAAGTAAAGTTACCAAAGGCACAAGTGAGATACGAATGGCTAAGGGCAAAAATAAGAAGTTCCGTGAATGGATTGAAGAGGAGTCTCTCAAGGAGGAAGAAGACATGCGGTTTCGAAGGAAAGATTCGAAGCGGTATGACAAACGCCGAGCGAGTATTCAAAAAGCAAGACGACAAAAGAATAAACAAAAAGACACTTTTTTCAATTAATCTCGAAAAAACCACTTGACAACACCTAATAAGTGTGCTATATTATATTAAGAAATGAGGTTATAATATGAAAAAAGATGAAAAAATAATACTAGTCGATTGCGACGGAGTTTTAGTTGACTGGCTACATAGTTTTACTATGTGGATGGAACAACATGGCTACAAAGAGTTAACTACTGCAAATGAATGCTATGACATTCATACCACTTACGGAATAGAAAAGTCTAAAGCTAAAGAACTAGTTAAGTACTTTAATGAGAGTGCTACTATGTGCTGTCTTCCACCCCTAAGGGATTCAGTCAAGTATGTTAAGAAAATACACGAAGATTTGGGATACGTATTTCATTGTATTACCAGCTTGAGTTTAGATCAACATGCTGGACAGCTAAGAAAGCTGAACTTAGAAAACTTATTTGGTAAGACTGCTTTTGATAAATTAGTGTGCTTAGATACTGGTGCTGACAAAGATGATGCACTACTACCATATCTAGACACTGGATGTATGTGGGTTGAAGATAAGCCTGAGAATGCAGAACTAGGCGCTAACATGGGTCTAAATTCAATTCTAATGAATCACCCATTCAGTAAAGACTGGCATCATGAAGATGTAATAAAAGTAGACAACTGGAAAGAAATATACGAAATGCTTGTTTAAGAAGACATTCAGAGTATAAATATCCATTAGATGGGTACACTATGAAGACAGCCCCAGTGCTGTCTTTTCTTTTAATAATTTGGAGTTACTTAATGCCTATATACACGTTTGAGAATACTGAAACGGGTGAACACTTTGAGGAGATAATGAAGATGGATGACCGTGAGAAATACCTATCTGACAATCCCCATATTAGACAAACCATTACCAAAGCACCCGCTCTTGGTGATCCACATCGTATGGGAGTAATCAAGACTCCTGATAGTTTTAATTCACTAATGAAAAACATTCATAAGAATAGTCCGGGGTCTAAAATTCAAACTAGATAACCATAAGGATGTTTCATGCCTGCACAACAACAGCAACGACTAACCAAAAGGCAAAGACGAGTTCTCAGACAACAAGGAATACTAGACCAAAACAATAACTTCTCACAAGGATTCACTGTAAGCAGTGACATTCGCCCAATGACTGACAATCAAGCTGTAGCGTTTGAGTCTTGGGAAAGCGGAGCAAATCTAATGCTCCATGGCATTGCAGGAACGGGTAAAACGTTTCTGGGTCTGTACTTCTCTCTGAAAGAAGTCATGTCGAAAAACACTCAGTACAAAAAAGTCTTCATTATTAGATCAGTAGTTCCTACAAGAGACATTGGCTTTCTGCCTGGTTCTCAGAAGGATAAGATGAAAGTCTACGAAGCACCATATTATGATATTGCATCGAAGCTATTCAATAGAGGAGATGCATACGAGATTCTAAAGCAGAGAAATAACGTTGAGTTTATATCTACGTCATTCTTAAGAGGATCCACATTTGATGACTGTATCATTGTCGTAGACGAAGTACAGAACATGAGTGACCAAGAGTTGCACACAGTAATGACACGTGTAGGAGAAAATTGTAGAATTATTTTCTGCGGTGATGTTAAACAGGATGACCTTACCAGTGAGCGTAAGAAAGAAATGTCTGGACTTAGATTGTTCATGAAAGTGATCAAGAAAATGAAAGAGTTTAACTTTGTTGAATTCGAAGCGTCTGACATTGTTCGAAGCAAACTAGTAAAGTCATATATCATAGAACGAGATAGACAAGGACTATAAATACTCTCATGAATGACTATAAACAAAAACTTAAGCAAATGACCGAACTCAATGCAGATGGCAATGAGAATCGTGGACGTGAGGGCGAAGAACTCTTAGTTGAGATCACGCCCGAGTGTGCAGGTAATCTAGGTCAGATGGGGTGGGACTTTGGGGAAGATCAAGACTTCCCCAATACCCAAGAGCGCAAATTAAATAGAAAGCATATGTTGAGAGGGTAACATGGCAGTAGAACAACCAAGAATCAGAATATTTTTATTAGCAAATGGAAAGCGTGTTGCACATCAATTTGTACAGTCGCAGGTAGACGCATTCTTATCGGATAACTCTGGATCGACATTAGTCCGATAGCATAATGGAAAGATGCGATGAGTGAAAAGTATTATACACTAGGAACGCATACTGCCGAACAATGGTCTGAACTTCACGCAGAACTTATTGCGGATGGAAACACCTATGAAAGTGTGCCTAGCAGAGAAGTTTCTGTAGATGATGATAAGTTGCATAGTCCTACTAGAGGAAGTTATTTACTTACCGAAGAGGAAGTAGAGTCTCTAAAGAATGATGAGCGTGTGAAGTTTATCAATGAAAATCCAGAAAAATATCCAGAAAAATACATGCCTCCAGAGGATGAATTTCACTGCGCTACTAACAATACGTTAACAGATAGGTGGGCTAACCCGTATAATAACTATCAAATGTGGTCCGATGGCTCTCAAGCCGTTCAGAGCAACTTCACTAATGCAGAGCCTACTATAAATCGAACAACTGCATTATATAGAATGCAGACTAGGCAGAACCCATGGAAAACAAGTTCAACTAACGAAAACGTTGCTATCAGTGCAAAAGTTCAACAAGTTGGTGCAGGCGAAAATGTAGATATCATCTGTGCTGATAACGCTAGTTGGATAGGACACACAGAGTTTATTAATAGCGGTGTGACAAATGCTGTTAATCCTTCAGATTACATAGGAGGAAACGTACTTCCTGGTAACGGAATATGTGATTGTTTAGACCTCGTACTCGATTCTCCTTATTACATTGACCCAGACTGGTTCAACGCATCTTCAAGTACTAGATTGATGACTAGATGGGATGGTACAACTGTACCCGTAGAGAGTGTTGCGAGATCGTGGTGGCAAGACAGCACACAACGTAGTTCAAGTTTTGCGGCATTCGGTAATATAGCAGTTAGTAACCTCTATACTAGAGATAGAGCCAATGGTAGTAATACAACAGTTCCTACCTCTGGTACTCATGGTACGCAATGTGCTAGTTTAATATTTGGACGTACTCACGGTTGGGCATATAATGCAAATAAGTGGATATTGAATCTATATGGTGCGTTTAATCCAGGCAGTATGGAAATTGGTTTTGATATACAAAAAGTATTTCATCAATACAAACCAGATAATTCTATTTACGGAACAAAAGACCCAACTATTAGTTCAAACAGTTGGGGATATAGATCCAGTACGAAACAAGGATCTCACTATCATTTCAGAAGCAGTGGGCCTATAGCATACAATGGACTTGCTAATGAACCTGGATTCATCGATTGGTTAGGAGCTACAGGTGATGGCGGTCGTTGGAAGTCAGAAATGTATGATAATAGTATGACCCAAGCCGGTGACGAACTTACTGCGGCAGGTGTTATTATGATTTGTGCCGCAGGTAATAGTAACCAGATGCAAGTCGATCCTAGTCACCCGAATTACGATAACCGCATTAGTAATAATAACACTAATACGTTTTATCAAGATACGTTTACAGAGTTTGGATTTACGGTAACTGGTTCAACGAACAGACGTGGGTTTCCACAGCAAATAGGTAAAACAGTAAGTCAGACCGAACAAGGCAATACTATAGTCAAGTTTCCTGCTATTAACATTGGCGCACTAGATGACAATATGACTAATAGTTTTGATCAAGACAGGAAAGTAAATTATAGCGATATGGGAAGTGCTATCGATTTATATGCTCCTGCAGACGGAACTCTAGCGGCAACAAAAGGAACATACGGAGTTGATGTTGCTAGAACCGACAATACGTATAGTGGATTGACCCTTTCGGCATGTAGAGATACACGCTTTAGTGGTACGAGTGCCGCATGTCCAGTTGCCGCAGGATTCTTATCAATCGTTATGCAATATAACAGAGGTTGGACATATGAAAATCTACGTAACTGGATTCAAACAAATGTTCAAATACAGCCCACTGCCGATATGTATGAGGGAACAGAATTAACTACTGCCACTGCAAACTGGGCAGCCGATTACAATGCGTTACAAGGATCAGATAGAAGAATATTATACCAAGCAACTATTCCTGTTAGCACTGCTTATCCTAGTGGTGGGGATGACGATGACGATGATGATAGCGGTGGAGGAACACCACCACCTGATTATGATGGTCCTCTGGTCATAAATGTTATTTTAGGAACAACGGTGAATACTGCTACTGATCAAGCAGGAGATGCATTCTTCTCTGGAAACACAGGTGTAGGAGAAATCATAACACGACTACCTCCAGTATATGCAAACGGAGGATATTCAGTGCCTATTACATTTGCTGGTGACGGACTTAACACTGAGACTTGGACTGTCAACAGTGTCACTGCAACTGCAAATGACGATTTTAACTATAGTATAGGAACAGACAGTGCGACTATTACTCAGCAAAATGACCCATATACTACAAGCTGGAAATGTCTAATGGATGATTATTCTACTCAGATTTTCTCTTCAGAGACAGAAGCCTTAGCCGCATCTGATCCATCATTCTTAGAACTTATATCGTTAACAATACCTGATCCAGTTGTCAATGAAGAAACTCATACTTTCGATGTATCAGTTTCTGAGGCAGGTGGTAGCACAGCCACTAAAAATGTTAACATAGATCAAAACAATCATTTTGACGCACAGAGTTTTATAAGTAAAGTACAATCAGTTACATAGGAGAATTACTATGCCAATGGCAGCCAGAAATTTAGACGATATTCTCACTGGGCATCCCTGTGATGTTACCTCGACTATCGTAGCAACTAAAGCAGTTAAGGTATTCATTCAAGGTCAAATGGCAGCCGTAGTGGGTGATGCTATAGCTCCTCACACTATTCTCGGAGGATCATCTTGTATTCCTCATGCCGCTGTAACTGGTCCAGGCTCAACTAAAGTATTTTGTGGTGGATTCCCTGCAAATAGAGTGGGAGATGTCGCTGATATGGGCGTAATCATAGGCGGATCAACAAAGGTCATTATAGGCGGATAAATATAAAAAAAGACTTGACATTTGATTTTACCTGTAGTAGAATGGTAGTCAAATAGAGAGGAATCTTATGTTTAAGCATGTTGATCACGGTCATATCTTCGAAGAGTTGTCTGCGGAGATCACTGACAAAGGTAGATTGTATACCACTCCAAGTGGTGCCATTCTCCCATCTGTAACTACCGTTCTAGGAGTACAAGACAAATCTGGTCTTGACGCTTGGAGAAAAAGAGTAGGTGAAGCAGAAGCAAACAGAGTTATGGTTCAGGCTGGTGCAAGAGGTACTGCCGTTCACCAACTCGCAGAAGACTATGTTAATAATAAAGAAGATTGGAAAGCTGGTGCAATGCCAGCTAATTTGTTTACATTTAACACAATCAAACCACTATTAGATCAGAGACTAGATAACGTCTGGATTCAAGAAGCACCGCTTTACAGCGAACGGCTTTCTGTTGCTGGTCGAGTAGACTGTATCGCTGAATGGGATGGGCAACTGTCGATTATCGACTATAAGACATCTAAGCGACCAAAGAAGCTTGAGTATGTCCAGAGTTACTTCATTCAAGAAGCAGTGTATGCCGCTATGTTCTTTGAGAGAACTGGTGTGCCTATCAAACAGATTGTCACAGTAATTGCTGTAGACGATAACGAGCCTCAAGTGTATATTGAGAAGCCAATGGATCATCTTCACAAATTCATCGAACTGAGAAAGAAGTTTAAATCGATTCATAATATCTAAGAAAAAGGTTGACATTTGGTGCCAACCTGCTATTATATAATTCTAACTTGTTTAGAGGTGAGATATGACGATACCGATGAAAGAGAAGTTTTTCGCTGAGGGACATACGCTTCCTCAGTGCGTTAATCCTGGCTGTACACGTAACGTACAAGTACGAGCATGGTCCAACTGGTCATTCAAAACTGAGTGCGGCACATGCTATAAAGCACGTGTAACCGGCAAGAGAGGTCCCGCTATGGAAGGGATCACAATTCACAAGAAAGATTATTGCGAGAACTTAGACAGCCATCTGGGCTGGAAGTGTCCTGTTAATCCTCTTGCTTGGCGTGAGTTAGACATGCTTAATGCATTAGACTTAGAGCATTATGACGGCAACCACGATAACAACGATCCAGAGAACGTCAAGACAATTTGTAAATTGTGTCATGGTAAGAAGTCAGTGATATTCAATGATTTCAGTAACCAGAAGTCATCAGCCAGATTCTTTAGTGGGAGATAATATGATTAGTGTATTGAAAGAAGTAACGGATTGGGATATGCCTAAGGGTGAGTACCACATCGATCAAAACGGTCATCTAGTGGCTTACCAAGCACCAGAAGCGGAACTGAAAGTATTCAGTGCGCCAATGAAGCAGTTTTCTAAGTCCAGAAGAAAGTTCAAAAAAATTAGGGAATATGCAAATTAAAGGTTGACATTGTTGATCAACCTGTTATAATTGTAGTTCATTAGATAGAGAGATAAGCATGACTTATTACACCCACACCAAAGACCCCATCGGATGCTTCACAGAAAAAGAGGTAGGCAACTATTTCGAATACAGCAATAACGATGATCCGTTTCATTGGTGTGAGGACTTCCCACACAAGATATGGGTAGGTGATGTCATTGGTCAAGGCTATCGTTATGGCATAGTCAAGAAGACCGTTGCCTATATTGCTATAGACGAGGATGAGTTCGGCTTGCCTGTGCTAGAGAAATGGCAACTGAAGAAAAATATTGAATATTTTGTAAATTAAAGGTTGACATTGCCAGAGAACCTGCTATTATATAATAGTAAATGGAGATAATAATGAATATAAAAACTAAAGAAAAAATAATCCAACTCTGGCAAGAGTACAATGCAATCATGGCTAATGCTTGGCCAGGTGATGAGATCGAAATTCTAGATCAGATCGAGGAACTCGGTGGTCTACATATGGAGGACGAAGCATATGAGTGAAGTTGAAATGCTAGAAACTTTGAAAAAAGATTACCTTGGTATGGGATTCAAAGTTGAGATAGACAAGTACCATCTGAAAGGTATTGCTGAGGGTCTAACTACTACAGAGACCATGCGATTTGTTGATTGGGAAGATGCTTGCGATTGGGCTGGTAAAGCTACGATGAATGTATCTTGTCCGTACGTAGTCATGGAACTACGTAATCTTATTACTGGTGAAAAGGAGAACTTCTAATGAAATTAGTTATTCAGACTCAGTTCAAAGAGAACTATGGCGCTCATGACTGGGATGGCACAGGCGAGTGTCCGCAGTACTGGAAGTTCAAGGGTGGTGAGACTTATGTTTTCGCTAACCTAATTCCTAATGATGTGACTCGCATCCGGGAATCTGGTATTCCAACTCTAACTCGATTGATCGAGAATAAGGATGAGTCCTTCGAGGAATATATCCTCGACTGGTCGTTTGAGGACGATGACGCAATCGTTTGCGATGCATGGGAAACACCATGGCAACTAGAGCATATCAAGGGCGAGTGGGTTGCTAGCCGTACTCAGCGTAGTGGCGAGTATACTTGTTGGAAGCAAGATATATCTGCCATACATGAGATGTTTGTTATGTCGGTAGGTGGGGTACGATCTGGCTATAAGAAGGAGATCGAAATAGAAAGTGGTGAGATAGTTTCTTATGGCGAATATCACACTCGACAGAAGCCCGTCACTGAGACAGAATATGACGGCATGGAGATTATTGCATGAGATGGCTAAGCTGGATATTTTCTACTGTAACGTTTCTGTTTAATGTAGTGATGTATCTGGTCGTCATGTTTTTTCTGTTCGGGGTAATTTTAACCTTGACAGGACTGGTCTAATATTGTATAATGGAGAAATGACTATGTGGGTAGCAAAACCAAACTTGAATAACAGTATCGGTGTCAAAGAATTTGCCACTGCTAAAGAAGGTGCTGAGTACTTAGAAGAGTACACTGGTATTGAAATGGCTTACGACCGAAATCGTAAGACGAAAGAGATCACCTATGACTGGGAGATCATTGATAAATTATGGGAAGTGAAAGGAGAAACATGTACTATTTAAAATTTACCAAAGCAAATGGATGGTCATCACTATACGAGATGTTCACTAAAGAGCAAGTCAACTGGCTAAAGACAGCCCTAGTTGGTGAAGGCATTGATGAAGATCAAATTGAGATAGGTGAAATGACCTCATGAATATCTTCGTACTAGAAGATTGTCCCGTGAAAGCGGCAGAAGTACAATGTGATAAACACGTTGTTAAGATGGTCGTGGAGAGTGGTCAAATGCTCTCTACGGCTCATCGTATGCTTGACGGTATTCTAGAAGTCTATATAAATGCAAACGGTAGAAAAGCTAGACGTTACAATCTATCTGATTGGCGCCAACAGGTTCTATACAAAGCTGTACACTATCACCATCCGTGTACTGTCTGGACTATGGAATCTAGCGACAACTACCAGTGGCATTGGAAACATCTTGAAGCCTTATGTGCTGAGTACAGATTCAGGTACGGTAAGATACATAAGACTGAGACTACCATTCTAGAGGCATTGAAAACTATGCCTAAGAATATTCCTATTGGTGAGATGACAAAGTTCAGGCTCGCAATGCAATCGAATCCAGAGTGTATGAATGAAGAGGACATCATAGGCTCATACAGGTCATTCTATCAAACGAAGCAGACCAGATTCAAAATGAGATGGACAGACAGACCTGTCCCTAATTGGTTTACTTATCAGGAGAATG